>PVBE010200388.1_pt1 | contig 21392 bp, 12 predicted proteins | sample 1631181 | NCBI WGS metagenome assembly PVBE01 (sample SAMN08397723, study PRJNA350692) | Marine metagenome, whole genome shotgun sequencing project. | isolation source: water | place: Pacific Ocean | collected 2012-04 | reverse complement strand
CTATGACTGACAGTCCTATCAGCACAGCCAACCTTGCTCTGTATTTTCTAATGACGTTCTTGGAAGTTTTCATTTGTTCCTCGTCTGTGTTTTTTAAACATTTTTTAGAATTCATTTCAACTCTACCTTTTCGTCTTCGTCTGTAAACCAAAGTCGAAGTTTTCAAAGATCCGTCTAAACTTGGGCTGCCCTTTTCATACTTGATGCAATTCCTCCATCAATGCTCTCTCGTTAGAATATTCCAAGACATATTTGACTTTATCTCTACCTCCAAGTTTGATCCTTTTTAAGAAACAATAGTAGTGCGTCTATTGTCATCAGGTGTACCAGCAGAAACCCGGTATTTTCAAGGCTGTTTTTCAGCATCAGAATCGAACGGGCTAAAAAGGCAAGCAAGGGTTATTTCAAACTGAGGCCGGGATTTTTGATTTCCTGGGCTCTCTTCCGGGGCCATGAAGGCAAGTAACTCGGACTGCAGATGCTCATGATGTTAGAAGAATGTATCAACTCCTAAACCAGGCAAAGAAAAAAGTTCATTAAAAGGAAATAACCACTCCCTGTTTTTTCATTGAAAGCGTTTCAAGGCATTATCGAGGGAAACATGATCACCATAGAGGACAACCAGATCATGGGCCTGGAGAACCGTCTGTTCATAGGGGGCCGGCAAAGGACAGGCACCGCGGATAACGGAAACGACCATGCAGCGTGAATCTCCTTCAAACCCCATTTTACCAAGCGTGCTGCCTATTTTTTTCGAGTCCGGCACAATCGGCACGGCTTCGATCAGGCGCTTCATGAGCAGGCTCTGGACTTCCCTGTCCAGTTCCCCCCGGCTGCTTTGAGATCTCAGCATTCCATAGCTTTGTCTGCGGACGAGGTCCGTCTGCAAGGCAATGATGTGGGGTGGGATGTGATAGTGGGCCAGCAATTCGGCGAAAAGCCTGAGGGAGGTTTCGAATTCTTCAGGGACAATGCTGTCAGCCCCGAGTTTCTGCAGTTCTTCGACCTCGGTCACAAAGCGGGTACGGGCCAGGATGTGCAGTTCCGGGTGTAGGTCACGCATGATGGATACCCCCCGCCGGGTGGCTTCCGCATCCGCAATGGCAAGCACGACACTGTCGAATTCATCGAGTCTGATGTGCCGCAACACCTCGGGGCGTGTCACATCCCCGTAATGCGCGATTTCACCGGTATTGCGGATTTCAGCCACGGTTTTTGGATTGTATTCGAGAATTTCATGGTGGATGCCTGCTTCTTGAAGGACACATGCCACGTTTCGTCCGTTCACCCCGTAGCCTACAATCAGCACGGCGGGATGCGGACGGGATGTGGATCTGAGTAGCGCATCACTTTCCCGGACGATTCCTCGCTTCAAACGCGAATGGGCGTACCAGGCGATGTGCGGAGCAAGCTGCATGATCAGCGGAGTGACAGCCAGGGAAAGGCTTGAAGCGGCAATGAAATACTGGAAGCCAGTGGATTCGATGATGCTGCCTTGAACCGCGGCACTCATCAGCAGGAAAGAAAATTCTCCAATCTGGGCCAGGTAAAGACCTCCCTGCAGGCTTTCACGGAGGGAGAATCCAAATGGCATGCTGATGATGACGATTATCAACATCTTGAGCAGGATCACACCAAACGCGACGGCAGCCAGGGGTGCCAGATGCAGCATGACAAATTCGAGGTTGAGCATCATCCCGATCGAAACAAAAAAAAGGCTTGAAAACAGGGAATGAAAGGGGAGCACTTCCGCCAACACCTGGGCTGAGTATTCATTTTCGGAAAGGATCAGTCCTGCGGCAAAGGCTCCGAGAGCCAGTGAAAGTCCAGCCAGCGAGAAGACCCAGGTTGTGCCAAGTAGGATTAAAATCGTGAAGAGCAGGAATATCTCGCGGGATCGCATGCCCACCATCCAGTTCATCAGTGCCGGCAGCACGAAGCGTCCAAAAAGATAAAGCAGTGTGACCAGCACCAGGACCTTGAAAAACTGTCCGCCGATCACGTCCAGCCTGCTGTGTCCTTGGACCAGAATGCTGACCACGAGCATCATCGGAACGATGGCAAAATCCTGGACGACACAAACCGCAACCACACCACGTCCAAGTGGAGTCTGAATCTCCCCTTTGTCCGCCAACCCCTTGAGGACAATCGCTGAGGAGGAAACCGCCAACGCGAATCCTGAAACCAGCGCTGCTCCATTGCCGAGACCAAGAAGTTTTCCCACAGCAAATCCGATCCCACTGGTCAGCAACACCTGCAGGACGGCAATGAGGTAAACACGCCAGGGGGTTTTCGCCAGCCCGGAAAGCGAAAGCTCCAGTCCGACCATGAAAAGCAGCAGCACGATACCAATCTCGGCCGCAATTTCAACACTGCTGATGCTTTGCACCAGCCCCAACCCATGGGGGCCAATCAGAATTCCCGCAGCAATGAACCCGGCCACCGGTGAGAGGCCCAGTCGTCGGAAAAGCAGCAGTACCGGCAGGGAAAATAAAATCACCAGCAGCAGGTCGTAAAGGAACGGAATGTCGTGTGCCATAGAAGCCTGATGGTTGTGTGAGCTTTTTCCGTTTGAATCCCAGCCCATTATTCCTGCATCACGGGAAAGTCTCCACCTGTGAATTCCTGTGTTCAAGACATACACCGGTTCCGGATCAACCCGGGTCAACAGACTGCAGTCAAAAAGCCAACATTTGCTGGGGATGCTCCTTCCCTGAACATGAGGAAAAACTCCTGGTTCAATGAAGAGTACCCGATCAAGCACTGATTTGAGTCAAAGACCTGAGGAGCAAAAAAAGTTGAATTTGAAAAAACTTTTCAGTAAAGGGCGGAATGCCCGGGAAGGGAATGGTGATTGTTCGCGTTTAAATCAAACTGCTGTTTCAGTTCCGTAAGCCTGGGGAGGGGCGAGAACTTCAGGTAGTTTTTGCCGGAACGCCGCACGTACGGAATAACAAAGGTGGCACTCATCAACCCAGCCTTCTCTCACGGAAAATCCGAAAACCTCAGCGAGAGCGTTAGGACCACCCTGAAGTAAGGGGCCGCAAACGGGATGCTTCCAGGGCTCATAGTCCTGAAACATGTTCGAGAGCGGAGTTTCCCAACAGTTGCCCATGCTCAACCCCTGGCAGATCTGGACATTCCCGAAAGCGTCGATGTGCACCCTTTTCGGATCTTCCAGATCTTCATGAGGACATTCCAAGAAGCACGCTTGATCCCTCTTTGGCAGCCCGGATGCGAATGATTTCACAGCACGACCCCGAAGGCTCACTCCTCCACTGTAAGGCAGCCCACCATTTTCTGCTGAAACGGCATCAGAATTGACTTCCGGACGGAAGCAACGCAAGGCTCGAGCAGGCATTCCCAGTTTTAATGCGGCGTCCAGGGCAATTTTGGAAGGACGATGGCTGAGGTTCCCGTAATGCAGTTCATCATCACTGATACTGAGGTCTGAAATACCCAGTTGTGCCAGAGGTTCCAGCCACTGTGTGGCCTCCTCTTCATCCTTTGCCCAAAAACCATTGGTGACGATACCAACTGAGAACCCCATTCGTCTGGCACTGCGCACCCCTTCCTTCAGGAGTGAATAAACAAGAAACGGTTCTCCTCCTTCAAAATAAATATCCTGAACACTGACGAGTTTCTTTGCCTCCCTGAGAACTGCATCGATCTGCTCCATCTTCATCGTCCCTTGAGAATCCGGACTGCAGTGTAGGAAGCAGTGTTTGCAGCTTTGAGTGCAGGTGTAGGTCAGAAGAAAGTGAATCCCGTTCAGCATCAATGTTCCAAAATAATTGTTTTCGTTGCCGCCTTAATCGCTTCTTAATTGAACCAGACCCTGCCAAAACCAAAGGCATGCACTACCAGATTGGGTCCTTTTGAAACCGAATTCTGTGATGACGTGTTGCTCCTCCATCATCTTTTTCCTGCACATTTCTATACACCCGACTTCAATGATCTTCAATCCCATATTGGGTTAATTTTTTCTTAAGGGTATTGCGGGATATGCCCAGGTTCCGTGCTGTGTGGGACTTATTGAACTGCATCCTGCTATAGACTTCACGGATATGCTGTTCCTCGATTTCAGAAAGGCTGATGCCAGCTACATCAGCAGTTGGAGTAAATGATTTCTGTATAGAGGAAGGAGAATTATCAACGGGCTGGCCTTTCAATTCTGGAGGAAGGAATTCATATTCAATCCTGGGTAGCCGATTATCTTCACGGTAGAGAATGACAAGCCTTTCGACGAGGTTTCTCAGTTCACGTACATTTCCCGGCCAGCACCAATGAACCAGGGTATTCATGGCTGTTTCTGTGAAGCCCTCGATGGACAGGCGAAACTGGTGGGCATAAAGATTCAGAAAGTGATTCGCCAGTTCAGGAATATCCTCCTTCCTTTCACGCAAAGGAGGAATATGGATAGGAAAGATGTTCAGACGGTAAAAGAGATCTTCACGGAAGCTCCCTTCCTGAAGTTTGACGGAAAAATCCTGGTTGGTCGCAGAGATGACTCTCACGTCAACCAGAATTTCCTTCTTGCCGCCAAGGCGTTTGACCTGCAGTGTTTCCAGAACCCTCAGTAGTTTGGGTTGCAGTGAACGGGGCATCTCGCCAATCTCATCAAGCAGCAGGCTGCCATGATGTGCCAGTTCAAACATTCCCTTACGGCTTGAATCCGCTCCGGTGTATGCCCCTTTTTCGGTCCCGAACAGTTCTCCCTCCAGGAGGGTGTCAGGAATCGCGGCGCAGTTGATTGGAATCAGAGGTGAATCAGAACGAAGAGAAAGGTGGTGGATGTGTTCCGCAACGAGCTCCTTGCCTGTACCGCTCTCTCCTGTGATCAGGACACTGGCATCGGAAGGAGCAACTTTCGCAATCAACGCCTTTAGGTCTCGAATCGCTGTGCTGTTCCCATGAATTTCCGGCACAGAATCCTTGAGGTAACGCCCCTGTCTTAGCTGCAGAACCTCATTTTTGAGACCCAGCAGCTCTAGTGCCTTACGAATCTGAATTTTTAATTCGTTGAGGTCAAAGGGTTTGACGAGGTAGTCGAAAGCCCCTTTTTTCATCAGGTTGATCGCACCCTGAGTGTCAGGAAAGGCGGTGAGAATGATCACCGGTAGTTCAGGATTGTTTTCACAGATGTGATGAAACAATTCCCGTCCGTCCCCATCGGGCAGTTTCAGATCCAACAACAGAACCTCAGGATTGTGCCTCTCGAAGAGCCTTCGGCCTTCCTTCAGGGTATCTGCAAGAAGGACATGGTAGTTCTCATTTAGAAGACTCCTGGAAATGCTGTTCCGCATCGAGGGATCGTCATCTACGAGCAGTATTTCCTGTCTCATTTTTTCCCCTCCTTCTCAGTTAAGCTCCAATTAGAGTATACACATGGAGGATTAAACCGTCCGGTGAATTTCCCCAAGCATCTCGATGGTCATGCCATATACGTCTTCATGAGGGGATGCCAGCACATCGAGAAGCTGATTGCTGCCCTCTTGGGAAGCATAGGTTCTCAACAACATGCCCGCTTCGTAACGAAGTTCCCCTTTGGTATCCAGAACCATTCGGATCGTATCATGCACCGCCGAACAAGCGCCACCATGAAGCAACACTTTTGAGGCTGCCTTGCAGACACTTTCTTCTTCGGACTGCAAGCAATCCCGCATTCTCCGATTCAGTTCCTTTAGGCTTTCCTTGGAAAGCAAGTCTGCCAGCTTCCCCAAAGAGCTAATCACTTGGACTCTGACTGCAGGGTTCGGGTCTTCCAAATGATCAAGAAGAACCGAAGCAGCTTCAGGGTTCTCCAGTTTTCCCAATGCATCAGCTGCCTTGGTCCGAACCAAGGGTTCTTTGGAGTTCATGAGACAACTTAACGGTATCAAAGCATTGAAGGCCTTCAGACGCCCTAAAGATTCTGCAGCCGTGCTTTGAACTTCCATAGAGGAATCCGAAAGGGCTTCAACCAGATATGGCCAAGCCCTTTCGGCCTCGAAACCTGCCAATAGAGAAGCTGCCAGCCGGCGAATTTCCTGACCCACCTCTGGATTTTGACGCTGAATCAGTTTTTCTCCAAGTTCGATGTTATCCTCTGCGAGCTGAAGGAATTCCTGTTCCTCCGAAGTCAGGCGTGTGGTTTCCGCTTCTTTCTCGAGATCACCCTCCATTTCCAAGCTTTCGTTGGCAATCGCATCCAGTGTCGATTGAGCAGGCATCGCTGATTTTTCTTCGTTTCCCTGAGGCTCAGTTGATGAAACCTCCTCGGACTTTTTGACACTTTGCGGTTTCTTTTCCGAAGAGGGTGCATTCTCAGGGGATTCCAACATCTGCTCCTCCTCATTCCAGGAAGAGGGTTCCTGGTGTAGCTCGCCCTTCAACGCCGAAACAAGGATTTCAAAGGATGCCTCATTTCCTTGTTGCGCAATGACACGCAGGATGTTCATCCTGACAGGTGTTTCGGCATCCCGAAGAGCATGAGTCAAGTGGGGGAGTACTTCATCGGCATCCATATGACCCAGAGCCAGCGCTGATTCTGCACGCATTTCAGGAGTCAGTTCTTCTCTGGCTAGCAATGCACCAAGAGTATCAGCAGCCCGTGAGTCACCCAATTGCCCGAGAGTGCGTATTGCGGCTTTGACCACAGCGAGGGAAGAGTCACGCAGTTTATGATAAACAAGGTCATATTTTTCAACCATTCCTTGGGCGCCAATGAAGGCCAGTGCTTGTTCGCGCACTGCCTCACTCTCATCTTTCAACAGAAATTCGAGTACAGGCCCTGGAATTGGTATTTCATTTTCACGCAAAATAACAAGCACCCTGCTCCGCACTTTCTCTTGGGAATGCCTCAATAATTTTTGCAGCAAATGGGAAACAGAAGGATCAGAACATCTTGCAAGAGCGTCTGCAGATGCCAGGCAAACCGGGATCTCAGAATCCTTAAGAGCCCGGCCAAGGGCCTCCACGATCTTGATATCAGAATGTCCAGCAAGTCTGGTTGCTGCTTTTCTCCTTAATTTTGGCGTGCCTTGCTCTAAAAATTCCAGCAACAATCCTTCTCCGGTACTCCCCATTTCTGCCAAAGCCTTAAAACCGGGTTCGATGAGATCTTCCTGGTCTTCATCGCATAGGACGTCCGCTACGGTCTGGGCAGCTCGAGGGTTCCCCAAACACCCAAGGGCTTCCAAGGCTTTGATCTGAGCATCCCACCAATCATCCCATTCTCCATCAGTAGCCCATTCCATGTCTTCACCACGCCCTTGCAGAACTTCAGTCAGGAATTCAATCACCGAATCCCCACCGATGCGCCCGAGAGATTCCACCACGGCAACTTTGACTTCTCCACTGGGGATGTTCCGGTAACAGTCCAGCAACACTGGAACCGACTGAGGTTCCTCCAACTCTCCAAGTGCCCCAATTGCATCGATCACTACATCTTCATCTTCATCATCAAGGCATTGAATCAGATCCTCCAGTGTCACGGTGTCCTTGATTTTACCCAGTGCTTGGATGGCATAACAGCGATGAGCACTATTTTTCGACTTCAGAACCCGTTTCAGGGCTTGCACCGTCTTTTGTTTTGCATTCATGGGAAATGGGTCCTTTGATGGATCACGCAGAAGAAGCATGATGAAATTTCTTTAGTGCACCCCATTGCTCCATGATCCGGTCCAGCATCACTCCGTCAACCGCCTCCATCCCCTGACCTAGGGCCTGACGTTCCACCTCAACCTGAACCATGGGGCGTATAAAGTCCGGAACTCGTTCGATTCTGACCTTTGCGTCTTCGGTCCATGTCAACCGACTGGAAAGACTTCTGGAACCTTCTCCCCAAGAATTGTATTTTGCTTCGACGATCTCTAGGGTCACACGGGATTTGTTGAACTTACGGGCCCACTGCTCAATGCGGTTCCGGGTCATTTCACGCATGAATCCCGAAGGAACACGATTCACTCTTTCACGTGCCTCATCCTCCCATTCGAGAATCCTGAAAGCCGCATCCGAGGCAATACGCCTTTCTTCCATGGAAAGACGCTTGAAATCGGAACTTTGACAGACACGGCAGACTTTAGGCGAAAGTCCCTCCTCCGTGAAGCCACAGAGCTGGCATTCAAAGACATCTGGAGTTTGAGGATCATCTTCTATCGTGGACACGTGCTTTTCGTTGCCGTCTTCCGAATGGGGCTTCATTCCACCCTCCATCGTCTTCTGCATCTTCTCCCGGGCCCGCTGCAGCCCTGATTCCGCCACATCGAGATCAATACATTCGAGTTGTTGCTCCAACGCGTATTCCTCGATGCTCGTTTGTGCCGCATGTCGCATAAAACCCTCAGGCACACGAGAAAGGCGTTTGACTGCTTCATCACTCCACTGAAGCGAAAGGGAATCCTCGGTAGGTTCTTCCTCCAACGCGGCCTGAACCGATTCTTCCGTGATCATCTGCTGGTGCCGTACATGGGCGCGTTTTTCGAGTTTGATGCGTAGCTGCTCCCTTGCGTCTCCAGGGGGGACATGGTTGAGCCGCATCCTGGCTTCAGGGGTCCAGGTCAATTGTCTTCCATCAAATGTTGTTTCTGTGATCCCCTGCTGCTGAGGTGATTCCGTCAGAGGAGAACTGTCGAGGATCCGGAATCCTCTGCCCTCTTCTCCACAGACAGGACATTTTATGGGGCGTTGATGGTGGTGTACGTACTGGCAGGAGGGACATTGAAAAGTCAGTTGAAAGGTCTCGCTTGCTTCCGTTTCCCCGCTGGTAGAAGAAGTGATGTCGATACCCATCGCAGCCCTAGCTTGGGGAGGCAGAAGGGCTCGAACCGCCTTCTCTACGACCCCGGAGGTAATCATGGTGTATCCTTCAGCAACGGCATGCTGCTGAATCGCCTTCATGGCTACCCCCCGGGCCATCTCGGGTACCTTCTTCATCCCTTGACGTGCCTCCAGAGTCCAGCCGATGGTTTCCTCTGCCTGATATTGAACGGGAGGGCTAAACTCGGTTTCCATCATCAGAATGTTGCAAGGCGCCAGTCTTAACAGGTTTTCCGTATTGCCACCGATGTCCATACCCTTGCTGCTGTGAATGCCCGTCCGTCCCAATACCAGCAGCCAAGGTGGGTCCTTACGTATATGTGCCAGCACGGTCTTCCATGCTTTTCCATCAAGCAGGCGTGTCTGCAATTCAACTCCCTCGTCCTTGGCGATGCGTCCGGCAATGTCGAGATGGGACTGGTAGATTTTCGCCAGTCCACCATCGATGATCTCCTCATGCAGTTTCTCCTGTTCCTCGAATTTGAACACCTTACGTGCCTTATCCGAAAGGACCTGGTTGAGGGACTGAAACATACCGTAATGGAAATAGGGATCAAAGGCTGATAGGGCTTCCACCTGCTTCCCAAAAAGTGCTCCAAGTTCAAGAGCCGCTTTCAAGCCTCCAAACGAACGTTCGCTTCCGTCCAGGCAGACGACGATCTTGTCCCCTTCTGGCTTGTCCTGCATCAAATCCTTGACGATCAACAGATCCGTGTGGATACGTCGGGCCACACGTTCTGTCACCGAACCGAGGAGGGATTCCGGGACCCGACCCATGCCGTTCGCACCCATCACCACAAGATCGTATGAATGCTCCTCGATGTCCTTGACCAGTTCTTTCCAGTTGGTTCCTTCCAGAGAAATCCCAGTAAACTCCAGCCCTGACTTGCGGCAGGCCTCGGCCATCACCATCAGGTAGGAATCGGTGATCAGTTCCAACCCCTTAGTGATCAACGAGTCATGAATCCTACGTTGCTTTTCGAGTTCTCGTTCCTGCTGGAATTCTTCAGGCAATCCACTTTCCATCGTTCGGAAACGCCGGTCATGAAGCTTTGCAGCATACACATGACAGCCATAAAGATGGGCTTCTGTGGCCTGCCCGATCCTTGCAGCCAAATGGGCTGCCTCATCTGAATAAGGAGAATTGTCTACAGGTACATAGATTTGCTGGTACATGATTCTGGTTAAGCTGAGGTGCTTCTACTATGGGTTGTTTTTCGCTGCCTTGGTCACAGGACATTCGTTCAGGTTGCTTTTTGCTTCCTGCAGCACATCCAGGCTGATGTTTTGGAAGCCACGTTCCCTTGCGTACTTTTCCACCTGTTCTCGAATGTACTGACGAATCATGCCTGGGGCACGGTTGATCGATTCGATGGCTTCCGAGTCCCACTGCATATCTCCCGTCTGCCTCAAATACTGCACCTTGTCAGGCTGTTCTTCGACACGATGGGGAGTTTTGTCCTGCACTTCCGAAATCCAGAAGAGGTAGGCATAAGGAAACTGGGGTTGGGTAATGTGGAAACTGTCATACTCGAACATCGTTCGAGAAAGCATGATGAAGGTGTGCCGAGGATCTTCCTGTCCTACGATTTCAACGCCACAATTGAGCTGGAAACTGACATAGGAAGGACAATGTCCCGTGTAATGCAGAGATGCCATGGGCATTCGGCAAAGGTTGGAGAAAGTTCGTTTTTCAAAAATCTCCAACGACGTCAGGCAACGGTAATCGATCACTTCACGGTTGAAATTGAACTTCGATACCGTCTCCAGACGTTTTTCCAATGATTCGGCCCAAGCTAATCCACGGGTTTGCTCCATCGTTTCCAGATAAAGTTCCGTGTATTCCTCCAAATACTCAGCCTTGGGCAGGAAACCCACTCCCTTGTTGCCACAGTTGAATGGAAAAACCGAATCAGGATTATGAGTAACCAGCACAGGCAGGTGTTGAGAAAAAAACATCCCGTTTGAGTCATGGTTTCCCTGTAAACGTTCATACATCCCCCTGCGGCCATCATCCATCCAGTCGATAAGATTTTCCGGCAAAACCTGCAACGGCAACCTCTTTGGGCCATTCGGCAAATCAAGCGCCATTGCTTCAGGTTCGATACCGATCTGTGGAAGTCGAGATTCCATTTTGAGTAATGCACTCATGAGATGTTCCTTTCCTGAAATTGAATACCAAGTTCCTCTTCACGCGTTTTACGATAAAGGGCCATGAATTCCGGGGTGATGCTGACGCCCTCTTTTCGGGCTTTTTCTTCCAGACGTTTACGGATCAAACCCCTCAGAAACAGGGGAATACGCTGCAACCTGTGGCGTGCTTCCGGAGTCCAGCGAACCATTGCAGAAACTTCTGTGGAAGGACGTTCCACCGAAACTTGCAATCCCGAGCGGGGTTGCCAGGTACAGGTGGGATCTTCCTCAAAGAGGTCTCCGTGACGTTCCTGGGCCCTGGCCCGGCAGCCGCCGCAAAGGCTTTTATATTCGCAGGATCCGCAACGACCTTTCAGCACGGGTTCACGAAAACTCTGGAAAAGAGGGGCTTGGTCCCAGATATCCCAAAAGGATGAGTCATGAAGGTTGCCTGCGATGTTATCCATGTAGGGACAAGGAGTAACGTTTCCAAAAGGATCGATGCGGCAATAATGCGTAGCGGCAGGACAGCCTCCTCCATCATAACCCTGAGCAAGGGTATAGGGAGAATTTGGGTTGATCTGGTGAAGCACACGCTTGAAATGCGGAGCGCAGCGAGCCTGGATCATCATCTTGGAACTGGAATTCTGGAGCTGTGCAATTTCCCGCATAACGGTTTCGTAGCGTTCAGGAGAAATGTCTGTCATCCATTGCCCACGCCCGGTGCAGACCAGAAAGAAGAAATTGTGGATGCTCACTCCTTCTGCTTCTGCAAACTCCGTCATCTCCTTTACCAAGTCTGCGTTCTTGCTGGTGACCGTCGTATGAAGTTGGACATGAAGGCCGCAGTCACGACAGGCCCGTATCGCCGAAAGTGCTTTTTCCCAAGCACCAGGTACTCCACGGAAACGATCATGTTCCTGGGGATCCACGTGGTCCAGACTAATGCCCACTCCCTGGAGCCCGGAAGCTTTCAGGGACCTGGCAACGTTTTCCGTAAGTCCCAAACCGCTGGTGCCAAGGACCATGCGTAATCCTGAAGAATTTCCGGAAACCACCAGTTCCTGAATATCATGCCGCAGAAGAGGTTCTCCTCCGGTGAGTACGATCAGGGTGCCTTCTGCTCTTTCAGCTATTTGAGAAAACAATGAGGTCCATTCTCCTGTGCTCAGTTCATGGTTCTCTACTTGGGATTTTCCTCCTGCGTCGAGGTAGCAATGATCGCATTTCAGATTGCATCGGCGGGTCAGGTTAACCGCTACCAGATAGGGCTGAAACGTCTGTATATTCATTATTTATCCTTCCTTCGAAGATGAATCATCAGCAATACCTCCAGCCCGAGGATGATCATGAACAGGATTACTGGGACTACATATACTTGCATGCCGACCGGTTGCTCAAGCAACAGCTTGTACCACGTGGTCACTCCCCGACGGGTTCCTCCTTCACTGCTTGAACCTTCGACCGCTGAAAATGCAAGAGGGATGATGGTTCTTTGCGGATGAAACTGGATGCTTCCTTTATGACCGTTCACTCGTTCACGTTTGATGATCAGCGTATACTGACCGTTGATATGACGGATGCTGGATTGAAGTGACTGTTCTTCCTGAAGGGTCCATTCACCAAGACGGGATGCCTTTGCATCTATGGTCTTTCCCTGTTCGTCACTCCAAAGCCATAGATTGACCGAGCGTCCGGGACGTCCCATCAGAAAATAGGGAATTTCGCGTTCACCATCCCTGTACTGAGCGGGAAACTGGATTGTCATTTCATCCTTGCCGCCAAACTCCTTGTGCTCACTGGAAGATGGGTCGTTCCACTGGATTCGGAAGGCGATTTCGGTTTCGCTATAAAGGGATTTGAAACGCATTGAGTGTACTGCAGGCTGGAAGAGACGTTCTTGGAGAACCAGTTGTCCGGAAAAGGGAACATAAAATTCCCGGGCAGAATCCCAGCGGGAGTCATCGAATTCGAGGGTGAGAGGGCTTTCGGTTTTTGTAGAAACCAAGGTCCTTTTGACTTCCGGCTCCGTGCCTTGTGCCAGTGAACGGATGTAATGAACCACGTTCCAGGTTTCCTCCTCACTGAGATCCTCAGCAAAAGAAGGCATCGGAGTGCCATTGAGGCCGGTACGCACCGTCCGGAAGAGGTCTTCAGGTTGGTTCCCACCGCCAAAACGCCATGGTACAGTCCAGTCCGCAGGACGAATCGGCATTTCGTTCCAGTCATCCTTCAACTCCAATGCTGAAGGACCATCTGCCCGGCCCTCTTTCCCATGGCATTTGTCGCATTCCACCTTGAGTGTCAGTTCCCTGCCCAACGCAATGCTTTCCGGAGTGGATGGGGGAGATTCCGGAATGAGGAGGGGACCGATGATAGCCTCGTCTTCTTCGCCTTCTTCGTCTTCTTCGTCTTCTTCGTATCCTTCTTCTTCTTTTGGTTCTCCCCATCTTTTAATAATTTTAGATTTAGAATCTTCAGGTAAATTATTCCACCATAAATTATATGATTGCAAGTCAATATAGTCTAGTGGTTCCTTATTTAGACTTTCGGGGTCATTTGTTCTGTAATTAAGCAGATCTTTCATTAGTTCATTGCCATTCTTTGGTAAAAAATTACTTCCTAGATCATGTCCAGTTTCTGCTAACCATTTAAGTATCTCAATTATGCTTGCTGGTGTGTCTAATCCAACTCCATTAGCTAATCTTCCATTCCTAACCGGATAATTTGCTATTACAAGTGTTATTTTCTTCTCTGATGGTGGTACATTTTGCAAGTCTATCCAGGATTTAACATGTAAACTTATCCATTCTAAATTTTGTGGTTCTGATTTAAGAGTCTGAATAGCTGTATAAAGATAGGGATGTGCATGCTGTGTATTTTTGAAGGCGCACGGCCTTGTTGTAATCCTCCCATCTAACTCTGGTAATACTATTTGCATTGATAAATCTAAGGGTGCCAGTCCTCTTGAACTCTCAATCCACATCTGTTTATTTTGTGAGCTTGTTAGCAATTGAAAAACTGGTACTTTTAAGTCGTCCCAAAGTGGTACACCTGAAGAGGCTGCTTTTGATTCTACGGAAGAAAATGATGTAGAAGTAATTACTGCACTAACATTCTCTTTGTGCAGTATCTTACTAACATTTTGCTTGACTTTTATATCTCTTAGACTTGACACCCATATTGTTCTTGGGACAATTCCGTTTTTACGTAAAGCATTGTTTATATCTTTCGCCAGTTCTGTGTCTCCGGATTGGTACAAGGCACGATAAAGAATTACTGCAACTTTTGGCCCGTCTTCAATATTCCAATCCCATATTTGTGGATCATTTTGGTATTCTATCTGATAATCATTAAGCTCATATATTGAATTATTTAATATCTTATCTAATATATCTAATACAGTAGAGAAATTTTCTATTCCTCCTACTTTAAGAAGATCACATATCCTTTCAGTTGATTTAATATTTACGTTTCCTATAGAGTGGAGTTCAATTTCTTGCTCCTTTGTACCAGAGACAACGATTAGATTTCTTCTAGATTTTTCTTTTTGCCATATTTGAAGTCTTTCAAGACCGTATGACCAATGACCTTTGCTACCTAGTAAACGAACAAGTATCAGATCGGCGTCATTGGCGGTAGTTCCCAGATAGTGGTCAATTTGGGCCGGATGATCAATGGCACTCAGAGGTAATGCTCTTAGAAGTCCATTCCAGGATTTCTTTTGAGGCAATAGTAGTGTTGAAGAAAGAGTTGATATATCTGTGGATGCGCTTGTTAAGAAGAGAACAGGGGCAGAAGGTTGCTCTACAAGCGTTACCTCTTGTTCAGATCCATCACCAGGAAGAGTTGCTAAACGATGCATTCATACATTCTCCAGCATTGCCTTTATATAAAGCAGTAAATAGTGAGAGGATTATTGAGTTCTACTAATTCTGAAATGCATCAGTTCCTACCCTACGCCTGGTTTAGGGGTGAATGCGTGCCGTTTGCGGAAGCAAATGTTTCTATTGCTACTCATGCACTTCATTACGGCACAGGCGCTTTTGGAGGAATGAGAGCGATACCTGATCCACAGGGTGGAAGGGATATTCTCCTTTTCAGAGCAGATCGTCATGCTAGGCGCTTAAGTCAAAGCGCTAAATTGCTGTTGACTGAACTTAAGGAAGAAACAGTAATCAATGCTATAAATATGATGTTAAAGGCTAATAAACCTAATAAACCAATATATCTGAGGCCATTTGTTTATACTAGTGATTTGGGTATCGCACCTCGATTACATAATATTGAAACAGACTTTTTGATTTATGGGATAGAATTAGGTGACTATCTTTCACCTGATGGTGTTAGCTGTCGTTTTAGCAGTTGGATACGACAGGAAGATCGTTCTTTACCCCTAAGAGGTAAAATTAGTGGTGCCTATATTACAAGCTCTTTAGCCAAGTCAGAAGCTGTGCTTAGTGGGTATGATGAAGCACTCTTACTTAATACAAGTGGCAAGGTTAGTGAGGCAAGCGGAATGAATATCTTTATTGTAAGAGACGGTGATTTAATTACACCCGGTGTAGATCAAGATATCCTGGAAGGAATTACAAGGTCTAGTGTTATTCAGATAGCTAAGGACAAAGGTGTAAAGGTGATTGAAAGAGCTGTAGATAAGACAGAATTGCTGATAGCAGATGAAGTTTTTCTTACAGGGACTGCTGCTAAAATAACTCCAATTAGAAGAATAGAGTCAACTAACCTTAGTTCAGATAGACCCTTAATGACGGAATTGAAAAAATGTCTAATTGAGATAACTGAAGGTAGGAATGATAAGTATAAGAGTTGGATCACAAGGATTAAGATTTAACAAATAAATAATTATCAACAGAACCAACTTCATTATGGATAACTCTAAAAAAGTAAAATCAAAAATTTGTACAAAGAATATGTCAGAGAAATCTGATTTTTTGAGTAGGCTAAAAGATAAAAATAAGCCTGTATTAGTTTTTGATGGAGCCACTGGAACATCTCTTCAGAAGTTTGGCTTAACAGCTAAAGACTTTGGAGGTGTCAACTTTGAGGGATGTAATGAGAATCTTGTTATTACTTCTTCATCTTATGTAAAAGATGTACATCGACAATTTCTTGAATCAGGAGCTGATGTCATTGAAACAAATACATTCGGAGCAACATCAATTGTTTTAGCAGAATATGGTCTTGAAGATCAAGCCTTTATTATAAATAAAACCGCATCATTAATTGCCAAATCAATAGCTAGTGAATTTAGCAAAACAGGAAAAAAGAGATATGTGGCAGGTTCTATTGGTCCTACAACAAAACTTCCAACTCTTGGACATATTACCTATGACGAATTATCAAATTCTTATTTAGAACAAATTGAAGGTTTAATAGCAGGAAATGTAGATTTATTCATTGTAGAAACTTGTCAAGATGTTTTGCAAATAAAAGCTGCTCTTAATGCTATTGAATATGCCTTAGAAAGGCATAAAGTACGAATCCCTGTGATGGTTTCAGTAACAATGGAAACTACAGGTACGATGCTAGTAGGTTCTGATATTTCATCAGTATTAACAATACTAGAGCCATTTAATATAGATATATTGGGCCTAAATTGTGCAACTGGTCCAGAGCAGATGAAAGAACATATTAGATACCTATCAAATCATTCACCATTTGAGATAAGTTGTATTCCGAATGCTGGCTTGCCAGAGAATATAGGAGGAGTTGCTCATTATAGACTAACTCCTCTCGAATTAAAAATGCAGTTGATGCATTTTGTTCAAGATCTTGGAGTAAGGTTAATAGGAGGATGCTGCGGTACTACTCCAGAACATATAAAGGCACTGGTTGATTTATCTGTAAATCTAATAGAGGATAATGAACAGAAATTTATCTCGGGAGACTTACAGAAGGAATTTGTACCTTCAGCAGCTTCTATATACAATTCTACTCCATATCTTCAGGATAATTCATTTTTAATCATTGGTGAAAGACTAAATGCTAGCGGGTCTAAGAAGGTTCGAGACCTACTTAATAATGATGATTGGGATGGACTTGTCTCTCTAGCAAGAGGTCAAATAAAGGAGAATGCACATATATTGGATGTAAATGTTGATTATGTTGGAAGAGACGGTGTCTCTGATATGAAAGAACTTGTATCCAGGCTAGTTACTAATGTCAATTTACCCTTGATGCTTGACTCAACAGAGTATACAAAAATGGAAAGTGGTTTAAAGGTTGCAGGAGGTAAATGCTTACTCAACTCTACTAACTATGAAGATGGAGATTCAAGATTTTTTAATGTACTTGAGCTAGCGAAGAAGCACGGAGCTGGAGTTGTTATAGGAACAATTGATGAAGATGGAATGGCAAGAACTGCTGAAAAGAAATTGTCGATAGCGAAAAGAGCATATCAAGATTCTATTAATTATGGAATTAGTCCAAAAGAATTATTTTATGATCCACTTGCATTGCCTATTTCGACTGGCATAGAGGAAGATAGGCGAAATGCTATTGAGACAATTAAATCAATAGCATTAATCGTAGATGAATTACCAGATGTCCATATCGTTTTAGGTATTTCAAATGTTAGTTTCGGTCTTTCTCCAGCAGCCAGAATTACATTGAATTCAGTATTTCTTAACCAATGTTATAAGGCTGGTTTGGATGCTGCAATTATATCTCCATCTAAAATACTACCTTTATCTAAGATTGATAAGAAACATCAGCAAATCTGTCTAGACTTAATCAATGATGATCGAAAATATGATGATGAAGTATGTATTTACGACCCACTTGCAGAACTAACTTCTTTATTTGCAGGTGTTTCTACTAAGGAAGCACGAAGTTCAGTTGATCTACAAAATTTACCAATCGAATCGAGATTAAAAACACACATTGTCGATGGAGAGAGAATAGGACTTAAGGAAACATTAGATATAGCATTGTTAACTTATAAACCTTTGGAAATTATAAATGGGTATCTCTTAGATGGAATGAAGGAAGTAGGTGAATTATTTGGCTCAGGTCAAATGCAATTACCATTTGTTTTGCAATCAGCAGAAACCATGAAGGCAGCTGTAAGTCATTTGGAACCTTATATGGAAACTAAAGACGGTAAAAGGAAAGCAAAGGGTAAATTCTTAATAGCAACAGTTAAGGGCGATGTACATGACATAGGAAAGAATCTAGTTGATATAATATTAACAAATAATGGATATGAGGTTATTAATCTTGGGATTAAGCAAGATGTCTCTTCAATAATAACAGCTGAACGAATACATAAACCTGACTGCATTGCAATGAGTGGCCTATTAGTTAAGTCTACAGCCTTTATGAAAGAAAATCTAGAAGCCTTTAACAAAGAAGGTATTTCTATTCCAGTCGTTTTAGGAGGTGCCGCACTGACCCCAAGATTTGTCAATGTTGACTGTAATTTAGTTTATAAAGGGCAAGTTATTTATGGCAAAGATGCATTTAGTGATCTACGCTTTATGGAAGCCTATATTAAGGCAAAAGCAAGTGAATCTTGGGACAATAACATTGGTTTCAAGGATAAAGAACTGAATCAGTATTTTATTCCTTCTAAGGCAAATGAGGCAATACAAGATAATGCAAGAAAGAATCAAGTTCAATTGACAGGTACTAATGAAGCTGTTCATAAAAAAATCAATAATACAACTAGATCGTCATTTATTCCAGAGGAAACTGCGGTTATGCCTCCATTCCTAGGTTCACGTATATTGCAGCCTAATGATCTGGATATAGATAAGATCTTAAGCTACTTAGATCGTAAAGCTTTATTTGTAGGCCAATGGCAAATGCGAAGATCTAAGAATCAAACAAAAGCTGATTATGATTCTTTTTTATTAACAAAAGTGGAACCAGTACTGTCACATTGGATAGATTTAATTAAGACACATGATTTACTTGAACCCAAAGCCGTTTATGGTTACTACCCTTGCTTTAGTAAAGCCAATCAGATATTAGTATTTAATAATACTAATTATAATTTATTAGGCTCATTTGAGCTCCCAAGACAAAAAGGTGGTAATAGATACTGTGTTTCAGATTTCTACAGAAGCTCAACGAATGGAGAGCCAACTGATTATTTACCCATGCAAGCTGTGACTATGGGATCTAAAGCATCAATTTATTCTAAAGAACTATTTGATTCTAATTCATATTCTGATTATTTATACTTTCACGGTTTAGCTGTACAATTAGCAGAGGCTTTAGCTGAATATATACATTCATTAATCCGAATCGAATGTGGTTTTGGTAATGAAGAACCTAATCAACTTCCTCAAATACTCGCTCAAAGATACCGAGGATCACGATATTCTTTTGGTTACCCGGCCTGTCCAAATGTATCTGATTCTAGAAAGCAATTGAACTGGCTAGATGCCTCACGAATAGGCCTGAGTATAGATGAAGGTGATCAGTTACACCCTGAACAAAGTACCACTGCATTAATCGCTTTACACAGCAAGGCACGTTACTTTAGTGCTTAGAAATTACTATTCCGTAAGACATAAGAATTTGATTAGATCACTATGAGGTTATTGATTATTACCAATTATATTTGACGTAGTTAATAATTAAGAGTGGCCAGGGTTCTATCTTCAGATGTAAGAAAATAATTTCTTTGAGATGATCCTATTGATCAGGATTTTATTATTCCTTACATAGAGTTTCTAATGTTTCAATGACATTCTGCTGGAATTCGTCCAAGGCATCTGAGTCTCCAAGGTCGATGCCTTCTCCTGCTGCATTCTGCGTTAGTTCTTGAAAATGGAAAGCACCCTCTCCGGTAGCAAGAAACTCCATTGCAGAGGTTTCCCCACTCTCGCGAAAGGCATCGCATAGAGCTAAGAAGGCTGCGTCTTCAGTGAACTCCCAATCCATTGAGGAGGTATTTCTATCTGACGTTTAACCCCTTCCCCCCTGCATCCGTCAACCATCTACACGAAGAATGTGGCACTAATTTGTAACTCGGTGTGGCTTATAGAGCTATGAAATCTGCTCAGATCCAAGTTATTGCAATGCTTTAACATAAAAATAAGATTTTGGCAAAGTTTCGATTCGCAAACCTGGTTATGAAACCGAAAAGGAATTCTGGACTAAAAGCTTCATTCAATAAAAGGCATCCGAAACTCATCACGCTGCAATCAAAAATAAATATTCCTCACTCCATTCCCTAATAAAGAACATCTTGCGAGATCAACAAGACATTTTTTTGAACCGCGTTGATCTTTGGGTCTTTAGAGAATCGTCATTGTCAAAGCTCTCAAGCCCTTCCATAGGCCCTTAAGGTGCCCAGATTGAGCTAAGGGTATATTTCAGGGAAATGAGAGCTAAGGCGCGCAAGGAAACTTTTTTCGGGGCCATAGAGGGTTTTGCTGGCCATCGATAGTCAACTGACAATGACTTTTTTTCTGTTTCCGAGATTAAAAGTCAAAAGTATTTTAAAATAATCACTACTTCCATAAATCTTGCTTGAAATTAGTAAGATGATATTCAGTTATGAGCTTTAAACTGGATAGTCTAAGTAGCGAAGTATATTGGCGCTCCGCCCTATATAGGACAAAGTCAGCTATTAAAAGTTCATCACTATTACCTCTAGAGACACAGATAATAAGAGTATATAATCAAAGAGAATCTAATTTTGAGTTGAGAACTCTTGTATCTGATAATCCACCACATCTACCTAAGGCTGGGCCAAGGGATAATCCATTTCTCCCCACAGATAAACAATTAGAAATAGCACAGATAGGCAATGATCACAGTCTGATACTAAATAAATATCCTGTTCAAATAGGGCATATGTTATTAATTACAAAGAAATGGTCACCCCAAAAAGGCTGGTTAACAATTAATGATTTAAAAGCACTTGAGATAGTTCATAGCGATACTAACGGGCTATGGTTTTTTAATAGTTCTCCAAAAGCTGGTGCTAGTCAACCTCATAGGCATTTACAGCTCCTAAGAAGAGGTTCTGATGACTTGATTTGTCCCAGGAATAAATGGTTTCAGAGTATTTCACAAGATAAATCGTTTGGCAATAATTCACTTACTAAAAGTACATCCGTAATTGGGATTGACTGCTCCTCATTATGCGCAGATGAATTATATGAAAAGTATCTTAAATGTTGTAAGAATATGAGTATTGGTTCTCCAGTTAATGATAGAGAACCAAAAAAGCCCTACAACTTGTTGATATCTAATAATTGGATTGCTCTTATCCGAAGGTCTCAAGATAATTCTATGGGTTTTAGTATCAATGCACTAGGATTTGCTGGATATTTATTAGCGACTAACAAGTCAAATATAAAGTGGCTAGATAAATATGGTCCAGAGAAGTTATTAGAAGGAGTAGTTGATTGACAAAACCATGGCGCTCAGCATTAATTATTCGCTTTCTCTAGGAGTATTATCTCGCTCAATTTGCCGCT
>PVBE011993341.1_pt1 | contig 21395 bp, 23 predicted proteins | sample 1631181 | NCBI WGS metagenome assembly PVBE01 (sample SAMN08397723, study PRJNA350692) | Marine metagenome, whole genome shotgun sequencing project. | isolation source: water | place: Pacific Ocean | collected 2012-04 | reverse complement strand
CGATTATGGTCAAGAAGGTTAACGACAAATGCTATGATGTCGAAACGGAGAATGCCTCATTGTCTTTGGACAGAGATCTAGCAGCCAAGATAATAGTCCAGAATTAATGGCTTCCAAAGGCGTTCTCTATCTGTTGCTAAGTGGGCCTGCCGACACAGCACGCGCGCTGGAACTGCTACGACTGGCGGAATCTCAGGCCGGATTGGGCGACCACGGTGTTGCGGTGCTGCTGCAGGGTGACGGTGTCGAGTGGCTGGCTGAAGGAGCGAGCAGCGAGGCGCAGGCCGCACTACAGGTAATCTCAGAGCTGAGTGGCGGAGTGTTCGCTTGCTCCCACTCGCTTGCTGAGCGAGGCGTTGTGCCGGCACTACAGGTACGCGAGGCACATGCACCACAACGGATTTCGCAAGCAGTCGCGCACGGCTGGCAGGTTATCTCTGGCTAGCCGGCGCAAAAGCGTTTAACTGCCTCCTAAGTGGCGCGCCCACCGCGGTCCAGAGGGGCCCGATAATGGAGTGAATTATATGGGTAATGCAATTGAGGTAACAGACGACACATTCGCGTCAACCATCGCAGATAACCGGCTAGTGCTGGTGGACTTCTGGGCGCCCTGGTGCGGACCCTGCCGCATGGTGGCACCAGTGCTGGAAGAAATCGCCGATGAGCACGGTGACAAGGTGACTGTCGCCAAGGTTAACACAGACGAAAATCAGGGTGTTGCGTCGCAGCACGGCATCATGTCCATCCCGACAATGATGCTTTTCAAGGATGGCGAGAAAGTCGACCAGATGGTCGGTGCACTACCCAAGCCACAGATACTGGCAACATTAGAGAAGCATTTCTGAATCAGTTCAACCGCTGACAACACGTACTTCGTCGCGCTCCAGCTCACTCCGTAGCTCCGCTGCATGATCGGTCGAGAGCTGGCAGCGTAGCGTGAACACCTCATACATTCCTTCGATGCCACACGCTTCGACTGTAACCGCGTCGCCCGCCGGCGCTAGCGTGACGTTGACCAGCCCGTCGACCGGGATACCGCCGGTGGTCGCCCGTCCCGCGAATCGGTCCAGCAGCTCTCCCGCGGTCGGCGTGCCGCCGTCTAGTACTAACACGTCGCCGTAGAGCATCAGCCATCGCCCTGGATGGTCAACAGCCGGCCAGGCACGCGAAGCAGGCAGTGGCGGCCGTTTGTCTTCTGACATGCCCGCCCAGCGTCCGCGTTCGCCGCTCCAGCCTTCGTCACTAGCACCGCCGTTGCCCGGAAGCGCGTCAGATGGCACGGCCAGTAGGGCCACAGCCGGCACCCAGCGTTTGCCGTCCCAGATGTGTGCCGAGTGCGACAGCTCGCCTCTTTCGAGGTCGGCGCGCAGCCGCGAGACTGGCACCGGCCCGAAGGTCTCGTCGCCGACTTTGACAGGGTATTCGAGCTCGCTTTTGCTCACGGCCGGCGAGCGGCGGGCGGCTTTACCGCCACCGCTCGCTTAGTCAGCCGCCTGGTTGGAGTCGTAGCGTACGTAGTCGGTCCAGATGGTCTGGTGCCAGTATGTGTCGGTGAAGACAGCGTCGGTAACGGTGGCGCCCCCGAAATCGGCGAACTTGAGGTCCGCATACCACAGGTTGGCACCCGTCAGGTCCGCATTCCACAGGTAGGCATCCGTCAGGTCCGCACGATACAGGTTGGCATCCGACAGGTCTGCGTACTGCAGGAAGGCAACCGTCAGGTCCGCATACATCAGGTAGGCACCCGACAAGTCCGCAAACACCAGGTGGGCTCTAGTCAGGTCAGTGTGGTTCAGGCTGGCATCCATCAGGTCCACATTGCCCAGGTAGGCCTCCGTCAGGTCCGCACGATACAGGTTGGCGTTGGAGAAGTTCGTGGAACTATTACCCTTGATGTTCATCAGCAGGCTCTCGCTCAGTCCCGCTCCGGCAAGGTTCGCGCCCTCCAGGTTGGCGCTGCGCAGGTCGATACCGGTCAGGTCCATCCCGCTCAGGTCGGCACCGCTCAGGTTGGCACCGGCGCAGTTGCCGAACGGCACCAGCTGGCACAGGAGGTGGCGCTCTTGAGCTCGGTTTCCAGCGCGTCGATGTCGATGTCGTGCTCCGCCTGTAGCATGTAGATGTCGACCATGTGGTCCGCTTCGAGCATCGCAATTTGCACGGTGTGCTGGTCGAGCATCTGGTTGATATTCGTGACCGCAGTCTCGAGTGTCGTGACCCTCGCATCAAGAGCTGCGAGCTGTGTCTCGACTGCATTCAGGTCGGCTGCGACCGTGCTGATGTTTGTTACGGCTGCGTTAAGGTCGTCTGCGACCGCGCTCAGGTTCGCCTCCAGTGTCTCTATCAGCAGCAGGTCGGCATCGAGGATGTCGATGATGGTATCGATTTCTTCTTGCAGCTCGGCAATCTGCGCGTTGGTGGTGTTGTCCTCGCTCTCGTTCACGAGCGCGTCCATACGTGTGTCAAGAGCCTCGATGAGTGCAAGGTCGGCATCAAGGATGTCGGAGATTGCCTCGATATCCTCGTTCAGCGTGGCGATGTCCGCGCTGTTCTGGCTGGTATTTTCATCCAGCTCACTGGTGTCGGTCGGTTCAGCTCCGTCCAGGCAGCCAGCGCCGTTGTCAGCAGCATCAGTGCCAGCGGCAAGGTTGCGATGCGGGTCATGTGTAGACAGTTATACCTGCCTAAATTAGTACGCTCTCGAATCTTCCGCCTTCATGATTTCCCGCATGAAGCTGGTAGCGTAGGTACCTTTGTCCAGCGTGAAGCGGAACTCCGGTACACCGTCTTCCACGCTCCACTCCAAAGCTTGGGCAGTGGCGTGGATAGGACGCCGCAGTCCGTCGGAGGCGAGCCGCGGCGCTTCGGGTAGTGCATAGTTCTTGCGAGCGATATCGCTCTCTGTGACGACCTTTCGCTCGATTTCACCCTGTGGACCGTCAGCAAACGGTGCACTGAAGCCGGGTAGCAGCGCGGTGACCCACGCCTTGCCTTCGGTGCAGCGCTTTGTGAGCTTGGGCTGGTTACGCTCGTTGACAACAATCGGCACACGCTGGTCGGGACCGCCGTGCCGGTCGGCCGGTAGTACAATGTCACCCACCTCTGGCACATCAAGCGGTAGTTCCTGCGAAATACGCTGCGCGACCATGGCGTTGAAGAGCGCCGCTTGCGCAGCGTGGATGAACATCTGTTGCAGGTTCGGCGGCAGCCGGTGTAGCGCCCCCTGCCAGTCATCAGGGTTGCGCAGCAGGTGACCGACCAGCTGTCGCTCGAAAAGCAGTCGTCCCGGTAGCGCCTCGAGCGTCCCTGCCAAGTCACTGGTATTGCGATAGTGGGCACGTGCCGCCTCCGCTTCGGCATGGGCTTCGCTTGTGTCGACCGCTTCCGTCGACGGTGAGCCGATATAGGTCTCTACCGCGCGCTGCCAGTCGCTCTGCAGCATCGCCTCACCAACCAGATGCGTTACCGGTCGCGAAGCGCCGAAGCGCTGAACGCCGAAGTAGTTGGGAAAGCGCTCATTCAGTTTCTCGAGAATCACAGGAATGCGCGTTTCCGGATCTTTGGAGTTGGTGACCCGGATGATGAAGCGATTACCACGTAGTTGACCCAGTCGCAGTGGCTTCAGCGTGCGGTGCAGTGGCTCGATTGTAACGCCTGCCAGACCGACTGTTGCAATCGCCTCCATGCTGGCGCGTGCGGTCATTAGTTGAGTGGTCACCGCACGCTTGTCCTTGGTGCCGGCAAAGCCGATGGCGCGCGGCTGAATGCCAAGCGCACGAGCCAGATCGCGTATCAGCAGGTTAGTCTCGCGATTGCGCGCTGTAACACGCACGACACAGTGACGACCATCGACTGCTTCAGGCGGCAAAAGTTCGCGCTCCACGACGGTGAAGTCCTCTGGTGTGGCACGTAGCCGGCCGGCAATGCCGTCAGCGCTGGAGAAAAACGGCTCGCACCCCGGTTCTGGGAGGCTCATGCCTACTTGGCGAGCTTGTCCTGGATGGCGTGGATGTCGGCAATGATGGACTCCATTGCGCGGTCGAGGGCTGCTTTTGGGGTCCCCTTCTTGGTACGGACGTAGAAACGGGGATCGTCCAGCACGATGTGGCGCATGTAGTAGGAGGCATAGTCTACTTGCGGGTCAGCCAGCGTGCGGTTGAGCAGTGGCCCCAACAGAGTCTCGTTAGCGCCGCTGATCTGGACTTCCAGCTCATTTTTCGACTTCTTGACCTGGGTGACTTCCATCTTGCCTCTTTCCAGCGCAACTACCATAGTCATAGTAGCTGGTTGCTGGGGTGGCGCGGACCTTCCTGCCGTTTATAAGGATTGCACTGCGGCAACCTGTTCGTCAAGTGGCGCGTCGGTGCGAATCCCGAGTGGATGGAAAATACTGGACGACGCGAACCAGCCCCGCTCCTGCAAGGTGACCACGATACGCTCGCGGCGTGGCGTCTCGCCTCTACCAGCGGCACGCGCCATTTCATTCATGTCCCACAGCCCCGGCGGTCCCGGCAGCTCTTCGCGTAGCGTAGTCAGCAGCCGCATCAGCCCTTGGCGCTGCACCGTTTCTGGCAATTCCTGCTCGCTGGGCAGCGCGGCGGAGTCACCTAGTGCATCTGCCCAGAGCGGTCCTGCCAGACCCGAGGCGTTTGCGTCGTGCAGCTGCATCTCGTGCGAGAGCCAGCGCAGCGTGGGAGGCTTGCCAAGCGTCAGCCTAACCCAGGCTCGCAAGTGATGCCCTTCGGTGTAGCAGAGTAGTGGTGTAACAGTACGTCCTTCTCCAGCCGCCTCGCGCGCGATAGCGCCGAGCAAGATGCGTATGCCGACCTCCTTCGCAGCCACTCCTGACAATGGCCGTGCACCATAGCGCCGCTCGCACGCCTTCGGCTGCGCACCACACAAGACAGCGGTGTCAGTAGCAGCAACACCAAGGAGTCCGTCATCGGCTACCGCTCGTACGGCGGCAGGGATGAAAGGTGCTGGCGTCCCGAAAGGGTCGATGTCGAGCGCGTCGAATTCGCGGCCCACGAGTACCTTGCACAGGTCACCTTCATGCACTTCTGCGGCGAGCGAATTGCGTGTTAGATTGGCGCGAATCGCTTCCACGGCGGTTGGTGAACGGTCGCAGAATTCGATGGCTGCTCCGGCTTCGGCCATTAGCCGCAGCCCGCGCACCCCGGATGCAGCTAGTCCATCGAGCGTAGTCCCGGCCGGTGCCAGTTTTCGCCAGAGTGCGACGTGCAGGTCACGCGCGGATGCCATGGCCGGATTGTAGAATACACCGCCTGCCTTTCCTGGACCGGAACCGGAGCCAGAGGTCTCGGCCTCGAACTTGACTGCCCCTTCGTGGTGGAGCTTCACACCATCCCGGTTTTCAGGATGTGCATAGCTTTCGACGGCAGTAAAGAGGCGTTGATGCGCGTGACTTCCAACGTGCGCAGGTCGTCCCGCTTGCGGATTGACTGTAGCAGTGGATTGCGCGACCGCTTATGCATTGTGATGAGCATCGGTTTGCCGCACTCGAGTGCGTCGTCAAGTGCCTCGGCAAATTCCTTTGACTCCGAAACAAGCTTGCCGACCTCGTCGATGAGAATAAGGTCATTCTCCTCGATAGCACGTAGCACTGACCCAGCAGCAATGCGATTAACTGTGTCGAGCCGGATGCCGAGCGGCGTCGCTTCGGGGGTGCGCCCTGGCACGCGCGGTTTGACATCCCAGCGCACTGAGGCGGCCAGCTCTTCCTCACCTGTACTGTAGTCGCGCAGCGTCATTTCCACCATCTCTCCATCCTCATCCCGTACATGAGTAGTGAAGCCACCGATTGTGTAGTGATCACTCACCATCTCGGCGATTTTCAGGACCGTCTCGGTTTTGCCGGTGCCCGGCTGTCCTGAAATGGCCACTTTTACAGGAATCATGCGTAGAAGGGTAAAATGCGCACCAGAGTTTAAGTGTTGTCGCCAGCCGGGGGCCGGTCGAGTCGCTCGGGGCATCCCTGTCTGCGCGAGCAGTTACGACATTTGCCGGGACGGTTGTGGTTGCGGTGAACCTCGCTCCGACCCGCCAGGGCATCATTCATTTCCCCCAGCTTCTCGATTACAATAGCTTTCAGTTTGGGCTCCCATTCGACCGTGTGCGGTTCCGACTCGAGGCCGTATCGCAGCTGCCCCTCAGGAGGCGGCGTGCCAGTTGTCTCCTCAATCAGCAGGCAGTAAGCACCTGTCTGCAGCACGTGGCTGAAGAAGGGGGCCGGCGGCCGGCGGCCGGTCTTGACCTCGACTGGTAGACGTATGCCGTCCTCATGGAGGATATAGTCAGGTCGCCCTGCTAGGTTGTGTTTCTCTGATTTTAGAATGGGGAAACTGTCGCTCAATCCGTCGGGCGCCTCGATGTCACCGTCGCCTAGTCGGTAGTCGTCGCGCAGTTGGTCAATGCGCTCAGTCGACTGTAACAGTCGGTAAAGCAAGTACGCTGCGGCGAGCATACTGATTAGACTCACGATAAGCACGATATTCCCCTCAAACGTGCCGACTCGCCACAGGATGAAGAGCGCCACCAGCACCAGCAGTGTGATGTACCCTACGACGGCGAGCAGTGTACTGGAGGTCTCGCGTGACCGGCTCTCCTCGAACAACAGTGTCCGGAGTGAGTCGCCGATTTCGCGGTGCTTGGCGAGACCACTGTCCACTTCGCTGCCTTCAGCTTCGACTCCACTGCGGCCGAGCCACCACGACAGTGGGCAGTAACCGTACCGTTCCATCTCAGAGGCCGAGATGATTCCTTTGCTCATGGGTGTTAAGTCCGGGGTTGAGTCCGAGAGGCTGCGCCACGCCGTGGCGACACAAAAAGCTTCAGGTATCTCGGTAGCTGTCGAGCCACGCCAAATTGGCGTATTCGGCAATTGTGTGTGACCAGCGCAGCTCGTGGCTGCCGCTTTCATCGCTGAAGCGCAGTGTTACCAGCAGCTGGTAGTCGTAAGCTGATGGTTCATGGTAGATGAGCGACGGCAGTTTGACCGATGTGTGCGGCGCAAGCGCACCCGGGTGCCATGTTTCCTGTTCGACCAGCATGGTGTCGTTCCAGACTGAGACCTCCAACTCCAGTCCGCTGAAGCTGGTGGTTCCCTCGTTAGTCACGCGGCATTGAACAAAGTTACCAGAGTAGGAATGGTGATAGACAATCTCGACGTCAACCGCTGTACGCGGGATAAACCACACCCACCCAGCCCACAGCAGCAGCAGCACCGCTAGCACAGCCCCACCACGCAGCAACAGCATTCGCTGCTCCCGGTTCACAGTGACGCCCCCAGCGACGCCAGCAGAGATGTGCCAGGCTCCGGAAGGATGTAATGGTGCTCTCCTGTACCGAGTTCAGTGTCGAGCCCACCGCGCTGGTGCTCAATCCAACTTGGAATAAGTGGGAACCCACCTACTTCCTGCAGCCTCACGTCAAGCAACATCGCGGCAGTGTCGAGCACGAATGACCCCAGCCGCAGCTCGCCTGCAACTGCCAGTCCCAGCTCACCACCGTACGCTTCGCTCAGCTCGAAGACCGGGTAGACCCCGAACAGTTCGTGTGGCGTGATACGCACGTGCTTAACATCCACAGCATGGATTTCGAGGTAGTGCAGCGTGAACTGCGGCGTCGCGGGCGAATTGGTGCTACGCAGGAACGCCTCGCCGATGCCGTTCGGCGCGTCAATCACGTACGAGTAGCCGTCTATGTAGAGTCGGGTGTTGTTGCCTAGGTTGGTCGCGTCCAGCCAAGTACCGCTGTGGCCGCCTGTATACCCGGGGTCGAGCTGCAGCACCACATCCAGTCCCGGCTCGGACGTTTGGACCGTGACGTCGGGGAAGCCCTGAAACATGAATGGCTGGTCCATATCGAAATCGTAGTTAGGGGAAATGTGCATGTCGAAGAAGCGCGGAACATCATGTACTAGCGCAGTGGCGGAGTGCCAGCCGTCGTAGCGATTACTAATTGAGCGAGCCAGTAACAGCTCCTGTCCTGCAGAGGCGTGGTAGTTGAACTGCACTTCACGCCCTACCAGTACTTTGGCCTGCAGCTCATGAGGCACCGCGGAGAGGATAATTTCGTTGATTGAGCGCGCAGTTTGGTTATGTGAGCGGAAGTAGGCGCGTCCCAAACCTTTCGAGGCCAATACATCAAAGCTGGAGTCACTGTCGATACCAGCGTCCGTATTCTTGCCAAAGCTGAAGCTGCCCTCCAAGTTGCTGCCGGCTGGAATGGAGTCCAGAAACAGCCGCAATCCGGTGCCGGCAGTGCCACGGTCAATATCGAGCCAAATCCATTCGCGTTCGGGTGACCATCCCTGTAGGTCAAGGTTGACTTCGTCAGGTTCCCCGGTCACTAGCTGCAGCAACGCCGCTTGAGGAATTCCAGTGAGGTGGAATCGCAGAGAGACGTTGTCTCCCACCTGCCGTAGTACCGCGCCGTGGGTCCAGTAAGTGCCTGGCGCAACACCCTGATCGGCCGCTACTGTCACGCGTGGGATAGGTACTAATGACTCGAATCCCAGCTCTAGGGTGTCGCCCAGTGTGAGCGAGAGCGATGCCGATTCGGGCAGTTCGGGCAGCGCAATTTCAATGTCTATTTCGCGCATGGTATCGATTACATGGCCGTATACCGTTCCTAGCGGCTGGTCAGTGGTGATGGTCAGGTTGGCACTGACGGGATTACCATCCACATCATTATCCACCGTCAGCAGTGCAGTCGCGTCCAGGTTGGACGGCAGGTCCCCTAGCCTCAGGTCGAGTGACTTGTTGTCTACACCCACCACCCGCGCCACCAGCTCATCCATCTCCCCGCCGGCGTTGAAATCTAAGGTATTGAGCCCCAGCGAGGTCCCGTCAGGCCGGTCGTAATACTCGATTGATAGTTGCGGTGTGATGCCCCTAAGGTATGCCTTGATGCTCAGATCGCCTTCCACAGAGCGCATCAGCGAAAGGCCATTGACCCATTCGCTCGCGAGCCCGGTGGAGTCTCCTAGTTCAGCGGAGATAATGACATGCTCAACCGGCTCACTGGCGCTGAGGTTGAGAACCAGTTGATCATCCCTGATATCAGGTTCCAGCCGCAAGTCACTTGGCAGCTGCGGCAACAGAATTTCGAGCGAATAGGGTTGCTCACCATCTTGCTCGATGTGCATATAAATTGGACCGACCCGTTGATTGCTCTCAAAATCGATAGAGCCAGCCAGCATAAAATTCTCCGCGGTGGCGTTGATAGTCAGGTTGGCATCTATCTTTAGGTCGAGCGACTGGGGAATCTCGGCAATGTAGGCTGTGACCTGTGGACCGAAGATGCCTTGTTCCTGGAATAGCAGGTAATTGGCGGTTGCTTCGTGGTTGTACTGCTCTAGGTCGAGCAGGATTCTGATATCGTCGCCATGTGACTGGTAGTTGGCATCAACCAGCCGCGGCAATCCTAACAGTAGTAATCGCACCGCCAGTATGTCACCCTCGTTCATTTCCAGCTTGTCTGACCAGAGCCCCTGCACCCAGCGCGGTTGCTCCTCCAGCAGTGAAATATTGCCTTTATCAATCCAAGCTGTAACAGCGATTTCTTCCTCGACCGAGTAGATAAAGCGCGCCACAGTCTCGAACGACTCGACGTTAGAAATCAAGTTTAGCGACATATCCGAGACAAGTTGTACCATCGCCTCGCCCAAATCAGAGAGTGCTTCAATTAGCCGCGCAACGTCGCCTAGCGAGCCCACCTCGCCTACGCCCGCCGATAAGTTATCCACATTGAGCAGCGGCACCCGTACAGTCAGGTTTACAGGCAGCGGGTCAATGAACACGTAGGCATTGAGTCCATCGGCTGGCGATTCGTATTCAGTAAGGTCGACTGCGCCCACTTTGAATGGTGTCGATTGCTTATGCTGAATTTGGAAGTCAGCCATGTCGCCAGCGCTGTCGAGCCGTAGAGACTGGAGCCAGTTGAGCTGCCCTGCCAGCGACGTCACCTCATTGGGGGTGCTAACCTGGTCGCGGTAGAGCAGCACCCAGTTGCCGTCAAAGGCAGACTCATTCCACACCTGGGTCGTCGCGACACCATCTGTGGTCTGGTTGGTGATGGCGAAACTGAAGTTGAACCAACTGTCTGTTAGCAGCCGCATGTCGCTGCCGTCAACCACTATCTCGGCGTCGCCCGGCAAATGCTCGAGCGCAAAGCGGGTGTAGATGTCGTCGCCGAGGCTGGTGAAAGTGATAGAATCCATTACTCGGTCACCGAACGGGTCGCCCGTTGGACCGCCGCTGTAGCTCATGGCGCCACCTTGCATGTCAAGGCTAATTTCGGTCGGGATGTCGCTGAAGGTAATGTTGGCCCATTGTACCGTTGCGCCCACTGCGTCAATACCCTCGAAATAGACACGCAGCGGCAGGTCACGCCCCGGTTGTACAGAGAGTTCGACCGTGCGGTCGTCGCCGTCGGAATAGTAGTAGGCGTCACCAATGCCTGTAAGGCGGCCGCTGAAGCTATAGCCCTGATTCTCTTCCGAGACAGCGGCACGGCCCGGCGCAGGTGAGTTGGCATCGAGCCAAGCGGTCTCGTTGTAGATGGCGAAGTAGTCGTCGTTCGCCGGCAGTGCCAGCCAGGCATGGCTTGTGATCCAGAACTCGAATTTTCCGAGCCAGGTGGGGCTGCCAGAGCGCGTACGCATCGTGAGCCGTACCTCGCCGCCCCCCTCACCGGCTGTGACTCCCAGCACCGCTTGCGGAATGGAGCGCAGGATGCGGCCAATGGTAACTAGCTTGTCGGCCAGCGCGAACATCATGTTGTTCAGGAAATCACCCACTAGGTTGCCAAGGTCCTGTACAGGTGGGGGGGAGTCGTCGCTGAAGAGCGTGAATGACCCCTCCAGCAAAACATGCTCAGGGAGGTCCTGCATCACCACGCTGGTGAAGACGCGGTAGTCGTGCTCACCCCACGCCGCCCCTGCATCAGTGGAGGAGAGATACTCATAGTCGCCGTAAACGAACGACTTGAGACGCTGCGCAGAGCTGAACTCGACTACGGTGCGGTTCTGTTCATCGGTCGATTCGTTGCGCACCTCCAGCCAGAGAGAGGTGCCGGGACGGTCGCTGAGGCAGGCGAACGTTTCGCCCGGAGCAGCACCGCGGTCGCAGCTTGGAATACCTTCTAGCTCGGCGACTATATGCGACAGGAACGGGTCGCTCCCGTCGCGCGGGGCGACGTTGTATTCATAATACTCGAAGTCAAGATTGAAACTGGCGTCCTGCTCAAGCGGGTCGTGCCTCTCAACTAGTTCGGCATAGAGCTCGAGTGCATCACGATCAATGCCGTCCTCGTCATCCGAGATAATGCGCAGTTCCAGCTCGGCCGGAATCCTGCCACGCGGGTTGGAGATTTCAAGCTTGACGAAAGACATCTCCTCCATCGCTGGTAGAGGCTCTTCCGGGGTGCCTCCGCGCGACCAGTTGTACTTGATGTAGCCAGGAGTAATGGTTAGCTCCTCAACTCCGTTGTCGGACGAGTTGGACAGGTTCGCGTTGATGTGGTAGCGCAGGTTATAGGGTGCGTTCAGGCTGCTCAGGTCACCCGGGTTGATTCCACTCGCATTAAGATATATCGCAAAATCATCGGTGGTACCTTCCCAGTCGTAGGTATCTGGTACGTCCTGGAACTGCGTGTCCACGGCCCAGACATAGGTCAGGTCCTCGCCATTATCGCCAGTATAGGTCGCGCCGCGAATCACCGCTATTTCCAGTGGCTGGTCAAGTTCCACACCAGGCAACTTTTCAAATTCGAATGAAAGACCGCCTTCGGCCCCCACCTGCACGTCGCCGTCGAAGGGGTTTGCGTCCGACTGCTCTATCAGGTTCCCGACAATCGGCACCAGCCGGCCGCGGACATCGTCGTTGCCGTCACTGTTGACATCAATGTTGACCCAGGAGATATCACTCTCATCGAGGTTGCTGATGAGTAATATGAAAATGTCCACGAAAGGATTCCCGGGGGGAAGGGTAGTGTTGAGGAAGGCTGACAGGAGCGAGGTCGAGGAGCCAAAGAGTGTGCTGACCAAGTCCTTCTCCTCGATGCCCTCCTCTTCTGCGGAGATGTTACCGTCCCCGTTAGCGTCGTAGGCCCAGTAAATCAGGTAAGTCTGGAGGAACAGTGACGCCGCCGTGCCGAGCGTGCTTTCCGGCCACATTTCCTCGTTCTCAAGGATTTCCCCCATGATGCGGGCTTGCTGCGCCTGTGGGTCGCTGACTACTACTGGCGTGAATCCGCGATTGGTATAGTCCCAGTCCTGCTCCTGTATGTCGACTGACGCGTTCACATTCTCATTCGTATTGAGCGCATCCAGCGCCTGTCTCTGGTCCTCTAGCAACGAGAAGTTAACAATGCGTCCGTCGTGCAGTTCGCGCAGTAGCGCCAGTTCCTCACCAACTAGGCTTGCCTGTTCTTCTCGCCTCAACTCAAGCGCCCCGAACAGCGCTTCCAGTTCTGCGGCTGCGCCGTAGTCATGGCCGCTGCTGCCCATTGCGGCGGGCGCCGCCGTCACTCCAGCCAAGATAGTTTGCAACACTAGCAACGAGACTGTGCCCAGTACCAACACCCGACGACGGGGGAGCCGCATACTGTGTTGAGAGTCGGCCGCTATTTATAGGTGGATGAAAGGATTGAGTTTTATATAAGGCAATAAAGTCCCGCCGACGATGAGTGACACGGCAGAGCCGGAAGGCGAACCGGAAGGCGAACCGGAAGGCGAACCGGAAGGCACCTCGGGTGAGGTGACGCAGGAGCAGCTCAAGGCCGGCCGCGATTTCAGCGGTGAGTTAAACGAGCGGGAGCTACAGGAACTAGTATCGGGGTTGCAGACTAACATCCTGATTCTGGGTGCCGGTGGCGCAGGCAACAATACCCTCGAGCGGCTCTACCGCGAAGGTATCGATGGCGTCGAGCTGCTGGCTGTGAACACCGATGCGCAGCACTTGCTCAACGCTCGCGTGCCGCACCGTCTGCTCATCGGTCGTCAACTCACAAAAGGGTTAGGTGCCGGATCGGACCCGCGCAAGGGCGAAGGCGCGGCTGAGGAGGCGCGCGAGGAAATGCTTAGCGCCTGTCATGGGGCTGACATAGTGTTCCTGACCGGTGGACTAGGTGGCGGCACTGGGACTGGCTCATTGCCTGTGCTAGCACGAACCGCCAAAGAGCAGCAGGCACTAACGATAGCCATTGTCACGTTACCATTCAGCAACGAGGGCGCCAGGCGCGTCAAGAATGCACAGCAAGGGCTGGAGCGTTTGCGCAAGGTGGCCGACACAGTTATCGTGATTCCAAACGACCGATTGCTGACGGAGGAAATCGCGCAGCTGCCACTGAACGAGGCATTTCGCCGCGCCGATGGTATTCTGGGAGGGGCCATTCGCTGCATGTCCGAAATTACCACTCGCAGTGGGCTGGTAAACATCGATTTTGCCGACCTGCGCTCAATCATGGAGTCGGGCGGCGTAGCAATGATTGGGATGGGCGAGGCGCAAGGCAGTGACCGCGCTGCGGAGGCGGTGCACGCGGCGCTCTCATCACCGTTGCTGGAAGTCGATATCAGTGAGTCACAGGGCGCGCTCATCAATGTCACCGGTGGCGATGATATGACATTGCAGGAGGCGCACGCAGTTGTACGCGAGGTATATGGCAAGATTAATAAGGAGGCACGAATTATTTGGGGTGCTTCCATAGATTCTTCCCTCGAGCATTCGATCCGAGTTATGCTCGTTGTCACTGGTGTCAGGTCACCCCAGATTCTGGGGCCACCGGCTGGGGTCGAGGATGAACTGGAGGCACGCTACGGCATAGACTTCGTACAATGAGTTTCATCGAGCGGGTCTGGAACACGCAGCAGGGTCTCGAGGACCGCTTCCGGCGCATTGGCCGCGGACAGTATGGTCGCGTGCTGAGGCTGGCGCGCAAGCCGACCTACGACGAGTTTGTCAAGACCTCCTGGATAGTGGGCATCGGCATCGGTATCGTTGGCGCCATCGGTTTCGTTGTCTACCTGATATGGTTGAAGGTGCCGCCGGTAATCGGGGACTTGCTAGGAATCTGAGGAAAAAATGGCCACTTTCGACGACGAAACCCAGCCAGAAGAGACAGCACCTGAGTCGCAGATTTACATCATGAAGACTGCCATCGGCCGCGAACAAACAGCCAGTGAGCGGCTCGCCGACCGTGTACGACGTAGTGGCGCGCCAGTTTACGCCATCCTAGCACCCACCAAGCTACGCGGCTTCGTATTTGTCGAGACCAACAGCCCCGAGGTGCTACGTGACAACCTGAAGGGACTTACACACGCTCGCGGTATGGTAATGGTCAAGGGAGTTGGTTACGGCCGCTCCAAGCAGCCCGATACCTTCGGCACTAGTACCCTTGAGGAGCTGAAACCGCACCTGACGCCGCCACCCGCTGTGACTGGTATCGCTGAGGGCAACATCATTGAGGTTATCGCCGGTCCTTTCAAGGGAGAGAAGGCGCGCGTACAGCGCATTGACGAAGCGAAGGAAGAGGTAACAGTCGAACTGATTGAGGCTATGGTCCCCATCCCGATTACTGTGAGGGGCGACCATGTCCGCGTGCTCGAGAAGGATCCAAGCTGATGGGTGAAACAGTAGAGGCACTGGTCGAGGCGGGCAAGGCTAATGCAGGACCGCCACTGGGCCCAGCGCTTGGCCCAAGCGGAGTCAATGTCAAGGCAGTTATTGACGAAATCAACGCTAAAACGAAGGAGATGGCAGGCATGAAAGTGCCGGTAAAGGTGAAGGTTGCCGACGATAACTCCTTCACGATTTCGGTTGGTACGCCCCCTGCGGCGTCGCTAGTCAAACAGGTCCTCGGCCTTGCCAAGGGCTCCGGCGAAGCCGGAACAGTCGTTGCGGCTGACATGACACTGGAGCAGGCAATGACAGTCGCGAAGCAGAAGGCGCCCGCACTGACGGGCGGCGACCTGAAGGCAATGACTTCGGAAATCCTGGGAGTTGCCAAATCGATGGGACTCACCTGCGAAGGACAGGACCCAAAGGCATTCCAAGCGGCGCTGAGCGCTGGCGACTACGACGACCGATTCTAAATGCGCGCTGTGCTGGCGCTGGGCGGTAACGCCCTCCAGCAGTCCAGCGATGATGGTGGTGTCGAAGGTGAATTGCGACGTGCGCGGGCTTCACTGGCACCACTGGCAGGACTGCTGGCAGGCCGTGAAAAACTGTTACTGACCCACGGTAATGGCCCACAGGTGGGATATGCGCTACTGCGCGCCGAGGCGGGACTACCTGAAACCCCGGAACGGCCGCTTGACCACCTAGTGTCAGATACGCAGGGTGGCCTCGGTTACCTGCTCGAGCGGACGGTCCGCGAAATCATTACCACCGAGGGTGGCAAGCGTGATGTCATGACCATGCTAGCGCAGGTCGAAGTAGCCCCAGAACTGGGCGAGCCGCGCAAGCCGATTGGACCATGGTATCCACCAGAACGGCGCGCCGAACTTGAGAAGCGCAACTGGGTGTTTGCCGTCAGCGAGAAAGGAGTGCGACGCCTTGTTGCCTCACCTGAGCCACAGAGGGTGCTCGAGCTAGACATCATCCGCTCGCTATTCGAGAACCGTGTCCTTTGCATTACCGCCGGCGGCGGTGGGACGCCAGTGGTTCGTGACGGCGACGGATGGCGCGGCATCGAAGGTGTTATCGATAAGGACTTGGTGGCAGGGCTGCTGGCGCAGCAGTTGAACGCGACGCACCTGATTATCGCCACCGATGTTGAGCATGTCTGGGTGGGTCCCGAGCGGGAGCCACTGGGTGTAGTAACGGTCGCCGAACTGCGAAGTCATTACGAAGCCGGCGAATTCCCGGATGGTTCTATGGGGCCCAAGGTCCATGCCGCGCTTGATTTTGTGGAGAATGGTGGCCAGGAGGCCATAATCTCTTCCACCGCGAAAATCACTGCAGCGCTTGCAGGCGAGGCAGGCACACGGGTTGTTGCCTAGAGGAACTGAAGTTCTTCTTCGGCGACTAGCCGAGCACAGTAAGCGCACGCCAGCTGGACCGGTTCACGGTTGCGCAGTAGCAGTCGACTGATTGCGCCGCGCTCGTTGTTTGAGATACAGTTGGTGTTGGGGCAGCGCGCGACACCGGCCACCTCTTCGGGAATTCCGACCGCCGTTTTTTCAGCAACAGAGTAATTGCGAATGATATTGACATGGGCACCAGGCGAAAGCAGCGCAATGCGCTCGGTCTCGCTCTCGGTCAGTTCCCGGTCCTCAATCTTGATTATGTCCTTGCGCCCCTGTTTGGAACTGGGGACGTTAATCAACAGGCTGACCGTGTTACCAGTGCCTGCTATGTCAAGGATGTCAAGAATCTTGAGGCCAGCACCAGCGCGCAGGTGGTCTATCACGGTTCCGTTGCGGATTGGCTGCACCTTGAGCAGTTTGTCAGTCATCAGTCACTCCCGAGCAGCATCTCCAACAGCGCCATCCGGACTGGGACTCCATTGAACGCCTGGCGGAAGTAGGCGGCGTGATCGGTGCCATCGACATCGGTTGCTATCTCATCGACTCGTGGCAGCGGGTGCAGGATGCGTAACATCGGTTTAGCGTCGCGCAGAGCCTCGGTCGAGATAGCATAGGCACCAGCGACGCGCGCATAGTCTTCCGGATCGGGGAAGCGCTCCTTCTGGATGCGAGTGACGTAGAGTATGTCCAGTTCAGGTAGAATCCCGTCGAGAGCAGTGTGTGCACTCCAGCCGTCGGGCAATTCCGTAGTCACGCGGCGCGGCATCGCTAGACTCTTCGGTGCGATGAAGTGCATTGTTGTATCGTAGCGTGCCAGCGCAGCCGCCAGTGAGTGGACTGTCCTGCCGTAGCGCAGGTCGCCTAGTAGTCCCACCGTCAGTCCTTCCAGCTTGCCGACCTCTTCGCGAATCGTAAACAGGTCGAGCAGTGTCTGCGTCGGGTGCTGGCCGGCGCCGTCGCCGCCGTTGATAACTGGTACTTTCGAGATTTCGGCCGCCAGTTGCGCCGCCCCCTCCTGTGGATGCCGTAGTACGATGGCGTCGGCGTAGCCGGCTACCATCTGCACTGCGTCAGCCAGCGTCTCTCCCTTCAAGTGTGAAGTGGCGCTTGAATCGGCAAAGCCGATGACATTCCCGCCCAGCCGGTGCATGGCAGTCTCGAAGGAGAGTCGCGTACGAGTAGATGGTTCGAAGAAGCAGGTAGCAAGGATTTTGCCGGCAAGCGCGTCGCTGCGCTTGTCGCCGTGCGCTACTGGCAGCAGCTCGCGCGCCCGGTCAAGGACAGATACAATATCGTCGTTGGCGAGGTTCTGGATGGTGACGACGTGGTCCACGGCGGGCGCAGGGAAGGGGGTCTTTTAGGTTTGACTCGAGCGGACTGCGACGACTTTCGGCACTAGCGGCTGCGCGCGCAACAGTTTATAGACTCCTTGCAGGGCGACATCTGCATGCCACAAGAAGGACTCAGGCTGGCACGCAATCCACTGGTACGCAGTGTTTGGATGTTGCTGGGCCACGTCTGCGTCGCTATTGGTACTATCGGCGCATATGTGCCGGGGCTGCCAACCGTTTCCTTCTACGTCCTTGCTGCGGCATTCTACGCACGCGGATCGGAGAAGTTCTACAACTGGCTGCTGCACCACCCTGTCTTTGGCGGCTACGTCCGTGATTACCGTGCCGGACTGGGAATGCCGTTCCGTTCGAAGGTCTACACAATTACGATGATGTGGACCGCCGTTACTTATTCCATCTACGCGCTGACTAGGCTGGGTGACCCAGGATACGGGCAGGTGTCGGTACTGCTGGCCGGTATTGTTGGAGCTTGGTTTGTCAGCCTACGCATTCCGACGCAGCACACTAATCGGGAAGCAAACATGCGCTGGCTACTGCGCGTTTTCGGTGTCACCTGCGCTGCGTTATGTGTTGTTGTGGCGTGGCTTGGGACCGGGCCACTGCAACTGCTGGCAGTAGCCGGGGCCGCCGCCGCCGCCGGACTGTCGGCAAGGGCTTAAGACGCTGGAGCACTCCCGCGACGTGGCAACACGCAAGAACAGTAACATCGCCTACAAGATTTACGCACCGGTCTACGACCGCGTCTTCGCACCCACTTTCGCCGAAGGGCATACACGGATGGTTGAAGCCTTGGACGCACAACCTGGTGAGCGGGTGCTGGAGGTAGGGGTTGGTACCGGCATCTCACTGCGCCACTATGTTGCTGGCGTGCGTGTTGATGCGCTCGATTTCAGCGCGGCGATGTTGAAAAAGGCGCAGAAACGGTTGGACAGAGGCGAGGTGGTAGCGGACGTAACGCTGTACCAGATGGACGCTCACAAGCTGGAATTTATCGATGAAACATTTGACCACGCGGTGGTAGCGCATGCGATTGCAGTGGTGGCAGAGCCAGATGTAGTGCTGCGTGAGATGATGCGTGTTACCAAGCCGGGCGGTAGACTAGTCATCGTTAACCACTACAAGGAGGAGCCGGGCAAACTGTCGCGTGCATGGGACCCGGTGCGTCGCAGGATAGGGTTGGGCAAGAACTTCGATTTACTGCAGCTGCTGCAAGAGTGTGGTTTGCAAGTTGTGAGCGACGACATCGTCAACCGCATCAAGTCGCGACTCATCGTGACGCAGTTGCCATAGCGTGCAACACAAGAATTTCGGCCGCAACCAAATATTTCAGCCGTCGGCGGCTTACACCCCAGCCGACGAGCGGGAAGTCCTGCAGATTCTCGACAGACACCGCGGCCAGCGCATCCGCGCCATCGGCAGATTGCACAGCTGGAGCGAGGCAGTCCTCGGCGACGGTGTGCTGCTGGACTTGCGACGGCTGAACGACATCCGGCTCCAGCCCGACGGTGACCAGTTCGTTGCTACGGTTGGGGCCGGATGCCAGATCAAGCGCCTTCTCAAAGAGCTCGACCGCGACGGCGCCACCCTGCATTCGCTGGGCCTGATAACGGAACAGACGATTGCCGGGGCAATCTCCACCGGCACTCACGGTTCGGGACGCCACAGCATGTCGCACTATGTCGTGGGGGTGCGGCTGGCGCGCTATGACGCCTCCACCGGCCGGGCGTTTATCGAGGAGTTGAACGCTGGAGAACAGCTGCAGGCAGCTCGCTGTTCACTGGGTTCACTCGGAATCATCTTGTCCGTGAAACTCCGCTGCCGCGCACAGTACAACGTGCAGGAGCACTTCACCGAGTCTCGTCGTCTGTCGGACGTCTTGGATGCCGAAACGCCATTTCCGCTCCAGCAGTTCTATCTCATCCCTTGGCACTGGTCATATTTCAGCCAGCACCGGCGCGAGGATGACCGGCCACGTTCCCGCCTTGCCAAGCTGTACCGGCTCTACTGGCTGGGGGTGATGGACTATGGCATGCACTTTCTGCTCCTGTCTCTGAAACGCGTGCTGCGGAGTCGGCGCTTAATCCGGCTTGCCTTTCGTCGCATCATCCCGGCATTCCTGATTCGCAACTGGAAGGTTACGGATCGCTCCTCGTCCATGCTGGTGATGAAGCACGAGGCCTTTCGCCACATAGAGATAGAGTTGTTCCTGCCTCGAGACCAGCTGGAGGCTGCGCTCGGGTTCGCCCAGGAAGTCATCAAGGTTGCTGGGGGGAGGGTGTCGACGTTATCCGTATACAACCAGCGACGAATCGAGGAACTCGGCATGCAAGATGATCTTGCCGGGCTTCACGACCATTACTTCCATCACTACCCCATCTGTGTGCGGCGGGTGCTTCCCGATGACACCCTGATATCGATGGCCAGCGGCGCGGAGGATGACTGGTACGCGCTGAGCTTTATCAGCTACGCGGGGCCAGCACGCCGTGCTGGTTTTTCCCTGTTCGCGAACTTCATGGCCCGAAGCATGTCACGACTGTTCCATGCTCGTCCGCACTGGGGAAAAGTCTGCCCACTGGAGGCCAAAGAGCTGACATCCCTCTACCCCAAGTTCGATGCTTTTCGCACCGTCTGCAATACGCTTGATCCGCAAGGCGTCTTTCAAAATGACTGGACGGCGGCGCTGCTGGAAGCAGAGGGCCCTGCGGGAGAGATTCCTTGAAGGGGCGCGAGTGAGCGTGCGTAGGTGCCGGTCTGGAAATAAGACATGACATCGTGGTTACCTTAAATATTGGTCGTCACAAAAGTTCAGGGTGTTCACGTACCCACTCCAATGTGTCGCGCACTGTCTGCTGGATTGGCAATGGATGCCACCCCAGCTCGCGGCGAGCCTTACTGCAATCATAATTCGTCGGCTTTCCCAAATATTCGCGGACCGTCTCCGGCGTAAGTTTCGGCTCGTGACCGAACCAGCTGCGCGCCTGCTCCAAACGTGCGAGCATACGGACCTGCCATAGCGCTGCATGGCGGGTTGGCACCTTGATTGTGGGGTCAATTTTGTGGACCATCTTGACTAGTTCCTCAGCCGGCAGGCATTCCGTGCAGAGGATGTGGCGACCACTAGCTTGTTGCGTCTCGTAGACGAGCACATGCCCCATCGCAACGTCACGTGCGTCAACTAATCCGTAAACTATAGGCGGAATACGGTGCAACTCACCGCGCAACAGCGCGCGATAAGGTGCTGTTGAGGGCGTATGCCGATGGAAACCAGGACCAATGACTGCGGTCGGGTTGATTACTAGCAGGTCGAGGTTGTTCTCTTCAGCGAAAGTCCAGGCACGGCGTTCAGCTTCTGTCTTGGCATAGGAGTATGGATGACTCGACGCGTCGTTCCATTCTGCTTCAGTCAGCGGTGCGCCGTCCGGTCCCGCACGACCAACCGCCGCGGTAGAGGATGTGAATACCACTCGCTTGATCCCTGCCGCATGTGCAGCGCGCAACGCGTTGACACCGCCAATAATCGAGGGGTCAATGATCTCGCGCTGTGGGTCGCGCGCCCAGCTACGATAGACTGCAGCGACTTGGAACAGGCCGTCACGCCCCTCCATCACCGGCGCAAGCGTCTCCGACCGTAGCAGGTCCGCCTCAACTATTTCGACGCCAAGTGCATTGAGGTGCGCTGTCTTCGTAGAATCGTTCGCGTCGCGTACCGTTGCACGCACGTCGTAGCCTCGCTCGACCAGCAGCTTCGTGATGGAGTAACCAACGTGGCCATTGGCGCCGGTGACAACTACCTTCTTCACGCGCGCTCCGGCGGCTGCATGAATTGCGTGCGGTAGAACTTGAGTTCAGCAATTGACTCTAGGATGTCACCCCGTGCGCGGTGCGCCTCGAGCTTGGAGGGAGCCTGTTTCATTGCCTTCGGGTACCAGCGCCACGCCAGTTCTTTGATACTCGAAACATCAACGACGCGATAGTGGCAGCGGTTCTCCAGT
>PVBE012804887.1_pt1 | contig 21398 bp, 14 predicted proteins | sample 1631181 | NCBI WGS metagenome assembly PVBE01 (sample SAMN08397723, study PRJNA350692) | Marine metagenome, whole genome shotgun sequencing project. | isolation source: water | place: Pacific Ocean | collected 2012-04 | reverse complement strand
TTCGCGCCCGCGTGGAACACCCCCTCCTGATGTTCAACCCCGGGGAGCGCTGAACCTCAACCTGCCACCACAGCAACGACCCGAAACGATAACGATGACCCTGGTCGTTTCGTTCCCCGGCGCCCGGCAGTCGACCCTAGCGGAGGTCGGCGGCAAGGGGTATTCGCTGATTCGGATGGCCAAAGCTGGCCTGCCCGTGCCGCCGGGTGCCGTGCTCACGACGGAATTCTTCGCGCCCTGGTTCGACGAGATTCAGACCTCCGCGACGTGGAAGGCGCTAGCCGAAGCAACGCCAGACCAGTGGGCTACCCTATGCGCCGAGTTGAAGGGATTCTGCCCCGCTCTTCCGCTGACGGCGGCTCAGCTCCGTGCGCTGGCCGACCTGCGCCACGACCTCGCGGGGCCGGGGGACGACGTGCTGTTCGCGGTGCGCTCATCCTCACCGGAGGAAGACCTGAGCAGGGCGTCGTTCGCCGGTGTCTATGAGACCCGACTGGGCGTTCGCCCAGCCGATCTGGACGACGCGGTGAGACGCTGCTTTGCCTCAAGCCTGGACCATCGCGTGTTCGTCTACAAACGGGCGCATGGCTTCGACGTGCTGTCACCGCGCATCGCCGTGGTCGTGCAGCAGCAACTGAACAGCGATGTCGCCGGTGTTGGGTTCTCGCTGAACCCAGTGACGAACGACTACGACGAGGCCGTCGTCGACGCGAACTGGGGGCTCGGCGAGTCGGTCGTCACGGGTCTCGCGTCGTCCGACCATTTCGTTGTCGACAAGGTGAGCGGCGAGCTCGTCCAGACGAAGCTCGGTTCCAAGCAGGTCGCGATCTGTCTGGGTCCCGACGGCGGCACCGTCGAGCGCAAGGGGTACCACTCGGCGGACCTGACCTTGGGGCACGCTCAGCTCCGCGAGCTGACCGACATGCTATGCCGCATCGAGGCGCTCTACAGCGAACCGATGGACGTGGAGTGGGCCTACATGGGCGGTCAGCTCAACGTTCTGCAGGCGCGTCCGATCACCACCTACGTGCCGCTCCCGCCCGAGATGGTGACGGATCCGGGTGAACGCAGGCGGCTGTATGCGGACGCGGCGCTTTCGAAGGGTCTGACGACCAACCAGCCGATCTCCTCGCTCGGCCTCGCCTGGATCGAAGACATGTACTCGCGCGCGCTGAAGGGACTCCTCGGGATGGAAGACTTCTCGGCCGCAGGCGGGCTCGTGTTCACGGCGGGCAACCGTCTCTACATGAACCTCTCAAACCTCATGTGGCTGGGAATGAGTCCCAGGGCGATGGCGAAGAAGACCGCCCTGACGGACGCCCTGCTGGCCCAGATCCTGGGCACCATCGACCTTGAGCAACACCGCGCGGCGACCCGGCCCCCATGGTTGCGGCTCAAGCTCATTCCCAAGCTGCTCTGGACCCTGCGTGGGTTCTTCTGGAGCGGGCTCCGGGTCTTTCTGACTCCGGAGCGTGCGCGGCGGGCGTATCAGCAGAAGGTCGACGCCTTCGAACAGCGGTTTGCCGAGAGACTGAACTACGATCTGCCGCTCAAGAAGTTTGCGCGAACCTACACGCAGAGGATGTGGTCGGAGATGTTCAACGTGACGCTACCGGCACTTTTTGCCGGGTTGGTCTCGCCCGACTTCCTGATCCCGAAGAAGACTCGGGAGATGAGAGAGTTGGCCGACAAGCTCAGGCGGGGGTTCACGGGCAACCTCGTCGTCGAGCAGGGGATCGCGCTCTTTCGCCTGGCCAAGGCGTTGGAGCGCTCCGACTTCCATGATGTCGGGGCGCTTGCCGAGCGGATCGACAAGCGCGAGATGCCGGCCAAGTTCTTGAGCGAGTGGGACGCCTTCCTCCGCCGGTTCGGCTGTCGCGGTCCGCACGAGATGGATGTCGCGAGCCCGCGCTACGCCGACGACCTCACCCTCGCGCTGCATCAGATGTCCTGCATGGTCGTCGACGAAGCCGACTTCGACCCGGAGGTCGCGCATCGGCGCAACGTCGAGGAGCGGCGGCGCGCCTACGAAGAGCTGCGGCGGCGCTCGGGGTGGCTACGGCGAGCGGTGCTGCGCCGCGTCTATCGACTCATCGAGTTGTTCGGCGGGACCCGTGACACGCCCAAGTACCACGCCGTCATGCTCACGTACGCGATTCGTAAGCGCGCCCTGAGTGAGGGGCAACGCCTGGTGACCGAGGGACGTCTCGACGCGGCCAAGGATGTCTTCGACCTGACGTTTGACGACCTCGAGGCGGCCGTCCGCGATCCCGCGTTGGACCTGCGCGGGCGGCGCACCGAGCGGACGCGCTTCGCAAAGCAACTCGCCGCCCACGTGACGGAGTTTCCGCAGGTGATCGACTCGCGTGGCCGGATCTTGCGCCCGCCACCACGCGAGGGCAAGCCCGGCGAACTCGTCGGCATGGCCGTGTCGCCGGGAGTCGTGCGCGGACCGGTGAAGGTGATCCGCAACCCCCGCGACACACCGGTCAGGAAGGGAGACGTGTTGGTTGCCTACACGACCGACCCAGGTTGGACTCCGTTATTCATGAACGCCGCAGCGGTCGTGCTTGAAGTTGGCGGCGTTCTGCAACATGGCGCGGTTATCGCGCGCGAGTACGGAAAACCGTGCGTCGTCGGCATCGACCGCGTGATGACAAAGCTCTACGACGGTCAGAGGGTCGAAGTCGACGGGACGGTGGGGGTCATCCGCCTGCTGTCGTCGAGACTGGTATGATAGCGCTTATATGGACGTGATGTTCTACGAGGTTTTCCAGGAAGAGGCAATGGCCCTGCGCAAGTATGTGGGGCACAAGTATCACGCCGAGTTTACAGCGGATACCACCCAACTCGGAGGCCAGGACAAGCCGCCTGCTCCCGTCATTTCGATTCGTACGCAATCTCTAATTCCGGACTCCTGGGCCAAGCACCTGAAAGGTATCCACGCGCGTAGTGTGGGTTATGAACATGTCCTGCAATACGAAGAAAGGAACGGCGTCAGACTGGCGAGCGGCTATTTGCCGAACTATTGCTCTCGTTCGGTCGCCGAACACGCGCTCCTGTTGATGATGGAGTTACTGAAGAAATCCGTCAAACAGCACGCACAATTCGCGAGCTTCAATCGTGACAACCTGACAGGGAGTGAGCTACTCCACAAGAACCTGCTGGTTGTGGGGGTTGGCAATATCGGATCTGAGGTGGTGGCCTTGGGCAGAGGTGTGGCCATGCAGGTCAAGGGTGTCGACATCGTCAGGAACGACAAAGAGCTGGACTACGTAACCTTAGATCAGGGCGTGGAATGGGCCGACGTAATCGTTTGTGCTTTACCGAATGCTCGAGAAACGATCGGGATGTTGGGTTATGACGTGCTAAAGAACGCCAAGCCAGGGCTCGTCCTCGTGAACGTCTCCCGGGGTGAGGTTTCTCCAATAAGGGATATGAAGCAATTGCTCGACGAGGGTGTGCTGGCCGGGCTTGGTCTGGATGTCTTCGAAGAGGAGAATATTCTGGGAGACTACCTGCGAACCGGCAGAGGGTCCCTCAGTGACAGCGGAAAGATAATCCTGGAATTGGCGCATCGAGAGAACACGGTTTTCACTCCGCATAATGGCTTCAATACGCATGAGTCAGTTGATCGGAAGGCTCGACAGAGTTGCGAGGCAGTATCGGAATTCTTGAACAAGGGTAGGTTTCCACATCCGGTACCTAGTAGCCCGTGGTGAAAGTCGCGCTGCAGTCGACCGGCGCAGCATCCCGGCTGGCCACGTTGCTCCTCGTTCAAATGCTCCCGGTATTCTCGCTCGTCGCGCCTTGCCAGCCGGGCGCTGCACCGCTCTTGGTGCGATGCGGGACTTTCACCACGGGCTGCTAGGGAATCGCGGTGTCGGCCGCCTTCGTCGCCGCAGCTGTGACGGCTTGGCTCACATCGCCGCGAGTCCCGGGACCACGGTCAGATCTCCCAGCACGTACAACGGCCAGAACCAGGTGTGTTCTCGGAGCGTGACGTTGAACCCGACGGTCTGAGGCAACGGGTGCCCGCTAACGGCCTGGCGGAGTCAGCCATCGCGGGGATCACGTTCCATCCGTACCGACTTGACAGCGCCGGGAGCGGTCGCCTACTTCGCGAGGACGAGCGGCCTGCCGATGAGCGTGCTCGGATTGGCGTCCGGCTTCGGAATGAACTTGTTCACCCACCCGCCGTCCCAGCTGGCGATATGGACGTTGCCCTCCTGGTCCACATCGAACTGGTGCGGACGCGACAAGCCGCCCGCAAAACCGCCCCTCGTCCCTCCGTAGGCCCCCCAGTAGTACTGGAGCTCGCCGTCCCGGCTGTACTTGAGTACCCGGTTCAGTCTCGCAGAGGTCACCCAGACCGCGTCATTCTCGTCGATGAAGACGCCAACGGGATCAGAGATGTCGGGCCATTCCTCGATGAACTCACCGTCCTCCGTAAAGATCTGAATGCGGTTGTTCGTCCGGTCACCAACGTAGATGCGGTGATCCCGGTCCACAGCGACGCCGTGGACGAGGTCGAACTGTCCGGGGCCGGTCCCGAGCTCCCCCCACTCCGTCACGTACTCACCGGCCGCGTTGTACTTGACGATGCGGGAGTGCCAGTACCCGTCGCCGAGGTAGAAGCTACCGTCGGGGAGGAAGGCGAGCACCGCCGGATCGCCGTAGGTGAAGGGACCCGGGTGCGGGTCTGCCCGCGCCTGTGCCCGACTCGTGGGGTGGTTGGGGTCGACGAGCCGCATCACCAACTCGCTTCCGTCATTGGTGAACTTGAGGATCTGCATGTTGACCCCTCTGCCGCCACCGCGTTCGACGACCCAGACGTGGCGCTCCGGATCGTAGGGACTGATGTATACCTGGTGAGGCTTGTTCAGGATCGAGTCCCACTGCGTCCATCTTTCCACGATGTTACCGTTCCGATCGGCGACCACGAGGTAATTCGTGCCGCCCTCCCTCTCCTGCCCTTCCGCGTTCCGGTCCCCCCACACCGCCACGATGATCCGGTCCGGGTTGTCCACCGCGACGCCCGACACCTGCCCCCACGTCCACGGCCCTTCGTGGTCTGGCGCCGGCTTCCACCAATCTTCCACGGCCTCGTATTCTCCGGTCCTGTCGTCCCCACCCTTCACGATCGCTCCTCGCGATCTCGACTGGGGTGCAGCCTGGTTCTCACCGATCCAGGCCGGGAGTACCACCAACCCAGCGGCGACGACGAAGGCCGTGCCCATGCGCTCCAGTCTCACAATCCCTCCTGGCTAGGCGCTACCGTCTACGTTCGCCGATCACCCAGAGGTTGGCGCTCGAGCGAATGAACAGCTGGCCCTGTGACACCGCCACCGTGCCGAGGCAGTACGGCGTGCAGCCGTCGTCGAACGAGTTCGACGAGAGGATCGCGAACTCCGGCCCGGACCGGTACACGGTCCACAGGCCCTCTTCCTCGGTCGAGACGTAGATGTTGCCGTCGGCGAGGATGGGCGACGAGCTATAGGTGCCGCTGGGCAGACGCTCGGGTCCGTAAACGATCTCGCCCGTGTCGAGCCTCAGGCAGTAGGCCACACCGCGGTCGGTCACGACGTAGACATACTGGCCGTCGCTGACCGGCGTCGGCACGTCGGGGCCGCGGTCGAACTCCCACGCGATGTGCGTGTCGCCGATGTCACCGCTGCCGCCCGGCCGGACCGCGACCATGGGCCGTACCCGGCTCGGCGCAACGATCAGGTCGCCCATGATCGTCGGCGAGGCGATGATGCGGTAGGCCCCGTTGTCCTCGGGATTGAGGACGTTCGCGCGCCAGAGTTCTTCGCCGGTGTCGGGATCGTGCCCGGTGACCGCATCCCCGCCGGTGATGACGAGCTCGGTCTTGCCGTCGTACGCGAGCCACGCCGGTGTCGTGTACGAATCCGGCGACTCGCGCCGTGCCGTCGTCGGCCGCTCGATGTACCACAGCGTCTTGCCGGTCATCTTGTCGATCTTGACCACATACGACGGGTCGTCGGTCCGCATGCCGTGGAGCACCTGCACGTAGAGCGCGTCCCCCTGCAGGAGCGGCGACGAGGCGTAGCCCCAGTTGAGGCCGAACGGGAAATAATCATCCGAGATGTTACGCGACCAGATCTCGTCGCCCTCGAAGTCGAACGCTTTCAGGGCGCCCACGCCGGTCATGACCCAGACATGTTCACCGTCGGTCACGGGCGACGGCGACGACATGTTCTGCTTGCGCTGCATGTTGTTGCCGTCGGCGATGTGTCGCTTCCAGGCCACGCCCTGCGTCCGGCGATCGACCGCCCAGAGCTCGAGACTGCCCGTGGCCGTTTCCGTGGCGACGTTCAGGAACACCACGTCGTCCCAGATGATCGGCGTCGATCCGCTGTAGGCTGGCAGCGGGAGCCGCCACGCGATGTTCTCGGTCTCGAACTCATCGCAGTTCGGCGGATGCGTCGGGACCGCCACCGATCGTCCGAAGCCGCGCCCTCGGCCGCGCCGCCCCCGGCCACGCTGCTGCTGGACTCCCTGCAGGTTCAGGCTGGCCTGCGCGACGAAGGGAACGCTCGCGGGTACCTCGGGCTCGTCCAGGCACTTGGCGCTCCAGCTCACCGGCAGGCCCGTCTCGGTGCTGACGCCGTTGTGGGTCGGGCCGCGCCAGTGCGGCCAGTTGTCAGCCAGGGGCGACGATCCGGTCAGGACCGTCAAGACACAAGTCACCCAGAGCAGTCTTCGCATGCGGGAGATCATCTGCCCGTCAACTTGACAGTGCTCGTGCCCGTGCCGCGAACTTACCTTTCGCCAGCCTTCATCTTCTGCCAGTACAGATGTCCGCCGGCCAGCTCGCCGGCAGCGTTCAGGCGCGGCGGGCCGCCGAGCCTCAACACGTCGCCGGTGAACTGGTAGTAGCGCTGCTGGTCGCTGTACGTACCGGGGCGTTGCTGGCCTTGCTGGCTGTGGATGAGCCACTGCGGCGTCTGGTTCTCGTAGGTGACGAAGCGGCCGAAGTATCCGGAGTAGCTCTGGTAGGCCTTCAGCGCTTCTTCGGGCGTCGGCCGCGCGCCGGCGTACTTGGTCCGTCCCTCCTTGTCCATCATGTGGACCATCATGTGACCGCTGGGCGTGTAGATGATGTAGGAGGTTCCGGAGTGGCTCTCGTTCCTCTCTCCGTGGAAGACCTGCTTGCCGTCTTTCGTCCGGTAGCGGTCCTGGTACTGGAGCTTCCAGAAGCCGACGAACTTCTTCGCTTCAGCCGAGAGCGGCGCCAGCGGCTGGCGCTCCCAGATCAAGTGGACCGTCGCCTCTTCCTTCGGTCCGTCGCCCCCGGGCGCCGGCGTCAGGATGAGGCGCTCGCGCCCCTGCGGGGTCGCGATGAAGTCATAGTAGCGCTTTGCGTCCACGACGCCACCGGGATTGATCTGTCCGAGGCGGTGGTGGGTGACGAACTGTTCCTTGTCGCTCACGGTGTAGGTGCCGAAGTACGCCGTGTAGCCACGGATGGCTGCCTGGGCTCCTTCAGGTGTCGGTGGGGTCGACAGCTTCGCCCGGACCTTCGGCTGGTGGTGCACCGCCATCTGTCCCGTATCGCTGTAGATGATGTACCCGTTCGAATTGAAGTTCGGCCGCTGGGACCATTCTCCTGTCGCCGCATCCTTCTGTTCGATCGTGATGAGGCTGTAGGTGCCGACAAACTTCGCGGTGTCGTTCATCGACGCCTGAGCCGCCGCGCTGGATGGTCCTGCCATGGCTCCGACCTCGGTCGCGGTCGGCGTGCACATGACCGCTGCGACGGCGAGAATTGTCAGCAAGCTCTTGGTTGCGCTCTTCATCTTACGTTTCCCTCCTTGACGCGCGGAGATGCGCGCTCCTTTGCAGCCTCGTCCTGAGTGGGCAAGCATATCACTACGCCGGAGGGGAGATCCGGGCCGCGAGAGAGCATCGTCAGGTGAGGCCAAGGGTGGCAGCGTGGGCCGGTGACCAGCCAGGCCCCCTGCTATCGCGGAGCGATGAGGCCGCCATGCACTGGCGGTCGATCCACTCCTCCTCCTACACTGTAGCCATCACCTCATGCGCAACGGCGAGAAAAGGGGTTTCGAGAGATGCGAGCGATGCGCTGGTTCCCGGCGAGGTGCCCCCTGACATCAGCGGGGCCATCCAGGGACTGAAACGCAGGAGAGGAGACACCATGACTGGCGAACGACCACGCACCATTTCCCGGCGCGCGCTGTTGCGCGGGGCCGGCGCCGCCGGTACCGCTGCGGCGGTCCGTGCCGTCGGGGTGTCGGCCGAACCCGCCGCGGCGCCAGCACCGGCGCCAGCCGCCACCGCCGCCGTCCAGCCGGCTGGAGCAGCCCCGGCACGGGCCGTCTACGAGCAGCTGACCGCCGACGAGGGGGAATTGCTGGAGGCGATCGCCGATCACCTGATTCCCAACGATGAGCACGGCCCGGGCGCGGTGGCGGCTGGCGCGGTGACCTACATCGACCGGGCGCTGGGCGGCGCGTTGTCGGGCTCGCGCGACGCCTATCGCGGCGGGCTTGCCGCTTTCGATCGGTATTGCCGATCATCACGAGGTGCTCCGTTCCGCGAGCTGTCCTCTGTCGACCAGGTCTCGGCCCTCATTGACGTCGAGACAGGGGCGGCCACCGGGGCTGGCACCGGCTTCGCCGGGAGCTCCGGCGCGTTCTTCGACATGGTTCACGGCCATGTTCTGCAGGGGACGTTCGGTGATCCCTATTACGGCGGGAATCAGAACTTCGTGGGCTGGGACCTGATCGGATACCCGGGGATCAGGACGGCGGTGTCACCTGCCCTCCAGGCCCGGCTGGAGGCGGGCGAGCTGCGGCCCAACCACCGGTCGGCCTACGACTCGGACTACTTCGAGAAGGCGGTGGTCAGCGTGGCGACCAAGGAGGCACGACATGGCGACTAGACTGCCCGGAAGCGATGTCGTCATCGTGGGCCTCGGCGCGGCGGGTGGTGTTGCCGCGTTGCCGCTCGCGGAGGCCGGGCTCGACGTCGTCGGGCTCGAGGCCGGCAGCCGATTGACCAGGCGTGATTTCGCGCCCGATGAAATCCGCAACAACGTCCGCGACTGGCCGTTCTCGGTGCGCAAGTGCGACAGCGAGATACCGACACTGCGCCGCACCCGGTCTGGGCCTGCGGTGCAGGGCAGTGGGCACCCGATGATGAACGGGGTCGGCGGCACCGCCCTCCACTATTGGGCCCAGAGCTGGCGGCTCAACCCGTGGGACTTCAAGGTGGTCTCCGAAACGACGCGACGCTACGGCGCGTCACGACTCCCCGCCGGCACGACCGTCGAGGACTGGCCATTCGGGCACGAGGAGCTCGAGCCCTACTACGACCGGGTCGAGCACGAGGTCGGTGTCTCCGGGCAGGCCGGCAACGTCAACGGCCGGAAGGACCCACGCGGCAATCCCTTCGAGGGTCCGCGACAGCGCGAGTATCCGATGCCGCCACTCCGCTGGACAGGATTCCTCAACCGGATGGCCGACTCGGCGCGCATGCTGGGCTGGCAGCCCTTCCCCGGCCCGGCGGCCATCAATTCAGAGGCGTACCAGGGACGGTCTGGCTGCAGGTACCATAGCCACTGTCACAAGGGCGGATGTCACGTCGATGCGAAGAACTCGCCGGCGGTGACCACGATCCCGCGAGCCGAGGCCACGGGGCGCTTGAAGGTCGTGACCCACGCCACCGTGACCAAGGTCGCAACCGACGACCGAGGCAAGGTGACCGGCGTTGCCTACGTGCAGGGCCGCGAGGAGTTCTTCCAGCCGGCCAGGTTCGTGTTCTTGGCCAGCTACACCTACGAGAACGTGCGGCTGCTGCTGCTGTCGAAGTCGCGTGCGTATCCGATCGGATTGTCGAACAACCATTCGCAGGTCGGCGAGCACTACCTCAGTCACCATCAGGTTGCACCGGTGACGGCGCTCTTCCCGTGCGACCTGCACGCGTGGTACGGCTTGCCGGCGCAGGGGGTCGCGATCGACGACTTCGCCGACGACAACTTCGACCACAGCAACCTCGACTTCATCGGTGGGGGCAACCTGTGGGCCTACTCGGACCGGCGGCCGATCTCGGCGGCGAGCATGAGCACGTTCGACCGCGCACCTACCTGGGGTTCGGCGTGGAAGGCGTTCATCAAAGAGAACGCCGACCGGACGAACACCGCTTACATCCAGAAGACGACGTTGCCGTACGCGTCGAACCACCTGGACCTCGACCCGGTGGTGAAGGACCCGCTCGGCTTCCCCGTCATCCGGATCACCGCGGAGTACAAGCAGAACGAGCTAGCGATCGCTGAATTCCTGCAAGACAAGATGGAACGGTGGTACCGTGAGGCAGGCGCGATTGAGATCGTACGCGACGAGCTGGGTGGTCAGATGGGGGTGTCGACCCACGCCTATGGTGGGACCCGAATAGGTGACAACCCGGAGACCAACGTCGTGAACCGCGTCGGGCTCTCGCACGAGGTGCCCAACCTCGGCATCCTCGGCGCGTCGGTGATGGGCACGAGCGGCGCCCGCAACCCCACGCTCACCGTGCAGGCACTCGCGTGGCGTACCGCCGAACACGTGGTGAACCACTGGAGCTCGATCGTGGAGTAGCGCATGGACCGCACACCGAGAGGCATGGGACTGCCAACCCGGTCTCGATCTCTGGAGAACACTCGATGACGCGCACCATACTGATCGGCGCCGGCCTGCTCGCACTACTGGGACCGACACTCTCCTCGCACCTGGGCACCTCGGAGCCTGGCCTGGCGGCGGCGCGCGCCGGTCAACCTGAGGAAGGGGGTGTCCCGCGCTTCGAGCTAGACTCCTCGTGGCCCGAACTTCCACAGGAATGGAAGCTCGGCCCCGTGTCCAATGCGGCGGCCGACGAGGACGACAACATCTGGATCATCCATCGTCCGGGGTCGCTGCCAGAGAGCGAGCGCGCGAGGGCCGCGCCCTCGGTGCTGCAGTTCGACAATGCGGGCGCTTTCATCCAGGCCTGGAGCGGCGAGGACGGCGCGGGCTACGAATGGACCGCATCGGAGCATGGGGTCCACATCGATCACAAGGGCTACGTCTGGGTCGTCGGCCTGGATCACGTGGTGCTCAAGTTCACGACGGCCGGGAAGTTCGTCATGCAGATAGGCCACCGCGGCCAGCCCGGCGACAACGACAGCACCGGGAATTTCGCCAGGCCGGCGGCCGTCTGGGTGCACCCCCCAACAAATGAACTGTTCGTCGCCGACGGGTACGACAACCAGCGGGTGGTCGTCTTCGACGCTGACACCGGCGAGTACAAGCGGCACTGGGGCGCGTACGGGAAGAAGCCGCCCACGCGTCGGACGCTACCTTCCGATGCGGCCAACCCCTCGGACCCGCGCCCATGGAGGACGACATTCGCCGAGAGCCTCCAGGGATTCAGCGAGGTCCACGACGTGGCCGTGTCCAGGGACGGGTTGGTGTACGCCGCGGATCGGGGGAACAACCGCATCCAGGTGTTCACGATCGACGGTCGCTACGTCGCCCAGCAGTTCGTCGGGCTGGATGTCATCGAGCCACGGCAGGCCGCGCTCCAGAGCCGCGGCGTGGCCTTCTCGGCGGACTCCGATCAGACGTTCCTCTATGTTGCGGGGAACCCGAAGATCTCGATCCTGAACCGCCGGACGCTGCAGATCCTGGGATCCTTCGTGACGGGTGACCCGCGAGATGATCACCCGTTCAACCACCACATCGCCACGGACGCGAAGGGCCACATCTACACGGCCTCGACCAATCGCGGCCCAGAGTGGGCCGACGCGGTGCTGATCCGAAAGTTCGTGTTCCAGGGACTGTCGTCGGGTTCGCTGGGACCATGACGGCGTTGTCGCGTCGACGCACGTCTGGCAACGGTCTCCGATCTTACGCTTCGTGCAACAGAATTCTGACGGTGGCGGCAGCCGCGTTCTCCGGATCGAGCGCGGTGTCTGCGATGCCGGAGACAACTCTGGTGATGTTATGGTCGGTGAGACCGGCCTGCGCCCATGTAGTGCCAGGAGAGTTCGTGATGTATACCGAGAAGGCGTGGTGCCCGGATCCGGGCCTTTCCCCGATGATGTGCAGAATCGCCCGCTTCCGTTGCCCATCCCGAAGAGCCCCGAAGAGCATTTCACCGATCCGGTAGCCGGCGCGGACACGTCCGTTCGTCACAACGATGTGCTCGGGCGCAGCGTTGAACCCGGCGGTCTCGAGCTTCACGCGGAGTGCGTCCAGGCAGGGGCCCAGGTGGCCTTCATCCGTCAGGGCGTAGGCGTTCAGGCCGTCCGAAATGACCACCTGCACATCGTACTGGCTCCTGCTCCTGTCGGCCAGACGCCTAATCACCTCCGTTGACAGCGGGTTCAGTTCTTCTCCCGAGGGAGGATGCAGGATGTAGTCGTTGCGGTCCCGGGACCGACTGGTGACCTCTACAGCGGAGGGAAGGCTGGCCGCGAATGCGATTGGCAATTGAGCCCGGATGCTCTTCTTCGAATCCTTGTAGAGATCGCGGATCGTCTTCTCGAGGCCGGGATCGAGATCCCAGATGTTCCGGCCATGGCCTTCGGCGATAAAGACCCCTCGCGCCTGCACTTCGTCGATTTGGCGTCTGCCCTCGGCAAGGATCTCGTCGTCGGGGCGGAGGTCGCCTTTCTTGCGCAGGTACTGCAGATTCACCCATGTCGGCTGGCCGAAATGTTCTGTGGGTCGGCCCTCGTCGTCGATGACGCCGAGCTCCTGGAAGAAGCGCCACATCGCGTCGTTGACTCTGTATCCTGATTCTTCCCGCACGCGGACATGATCCTGGAATCCCGTCGTCAGATAGCTCAACATCGGATCGTTCTTGGTTGGCAGGGCCATCAGGTAGGCCGGGTTGGCTGGCATGACCTGGTCGATGCACCAATCGAGGTCATCGAGATCGATGTCCATATGCAGGGTGGCGCAGATATCGAGCCCGATCGGTAGTCCATGCAGCTTTCCCATGACGATGTCTTCCAGGCAGCAGCGGACGAGTTGTTCCCGGGTTCGGAAGATCTCGGGGCCGATGAAGCCGGCCACGTCATTGACATGCACCCAGGGCGCCGGGACGCGGCCGGCACCAGCCTGGGCCTCGGCGACCACCTGCCGCAGAGCTCGGACAAAGCCGTACTTGCGAGCTTCGTGGATGACCATGTCGAAGCCCTTGCCGTGACCGTTGGTGGCATCGGCGCCCTGGCCGGTTTCGAAGTAGAGACCGTATGTGCCACTGCGCCGCCTGGCATGAGCGGTCATCTTCTCGACCGACAGATCGAACGTCCTATTGGCATCAGCCACACCGCCCAGACTCTGGAACCAGATGGCCGTCGAGCCAGGCGCCTGTCTTTCCACCTCGGCCTGTACGTCGACGTGGGAGAGAACGCAATGGGGTATCGTTTCTTCCAGGCCGAACGTTCTCAGGATGTCGGCCAGCGTTTCCTCGATCGAGGCCACCGACGCGACTTCACTGGACACCGGGTTGGTGCCCAGCACGACATCTCCGACGGCATAAGACCAGCCGTCGAGGACCTGCCAGCGGATGTCGTCGACGTTGTCGGTCGGCGAATTTGGCTGGATGCGGGCCCCCATGTAGCCTTTGGCGCCGATGTGAGATCCCGGGAGAGGATTGAAGACCTTGCGGCCGACGGCGATGAGGTCCTCGTTGTCCATCAGCTTGACCACGCAGGCGATGATGTCACTGGGCAGACCGGGCATGACCTCCTTGATCGAGCCCTCGTCTTCGTTGAGCAGGAGGGTCTTCAGCTCGCCGAGGGTCCAGTCGGCGACGAGGGTGGTGACCTGCTGGTCGACCGTCTTCTCGATGAACGACGACACGGCGTCCTCGAAGATCGGGTGGCTGATCAGGTCACGGATCCTGGTATTTCCGAGGAGCAGGCGGGAATGCTTTCGCGACTCGGCATCGGCTGCCGCGAGTCCGATGGCCTGGTCTCCTTCCTTGAACTCGTTGGCGGAGCCCAGCAGCTGCCGGTATAGCGTCTGGTCGAACCGGCCCCTGGTACGACCGATGTAGGCGAAGATGTCTTCGCCAGCGTCGGTGTCAGGAACGGCCGGAACGCCCCCCCGCCCGGCCTTGCCGTCGAAGCCAAGGACCCAAAAGGATGTTCCCGCCAGCACGCTCGACAGGAACAGCCGGCGCGGAAAGGCGGGCTGGTCATGGGATTGTCGAGGACGCTTGATCGATGTCGAGGATGTCATCCGGCATTCCTCCCCGAAGGGTCAACCGAACCGGCTGTTGGGCGAGAATCGGCCCGGATTGTATATCGAGTCTCCGAAAGGAATTCTTCTCTGTCGGTGACCTCAGTCGAGTCGGTACGCGTAGTTGCTGTGCTGCGAGAAGCGCGTGGCCCTGCCGTCCGGTCCAACGTCGAACACGATCTCCTCTCCGAGCTCACCGTCATCGCGCACCCGCCTGAAGACGTGTCCACTCATCCGGCGCAGCCTCGTCAGCGAGTCCACCGGATCGCCGCTCATCAGTGAAGCGAGAACCAGAGCGCCGCCCTGGACGAGGACCTGCGTCTCGCCGCCGAAGGGGGGCTGGTATCGGCCGACGTAGCGCCGCAGATCCGGCTCGGCCGGCTCGGCCGTGCCCGGTGCCTCCACGGCGCGGCCGATCGCCGGAGCCACGATGTCGAACACCGGGCGCGTGTAGGCGCCGGTGTTGGTGCCCTGTCCGTTCGTCATGAAGATCACCGCAATCTTGTCAGCCGGGGACATCATCAGCTGGGAACGGTATCCGGGACAGTTACCGCCGTGCCCGACAATCGTCCGGTCATTGTGGCGCGATACGCCGAAGCCCACCCCGCGCGCCCCGTCCCAGTCTGGATCCAGCCAGTGAACCCGGTGCATTTCCTTGAGCGTGTTCGCCGCTAGCACCTCCGTGCCGCCTTGCTCGAGCAATCGGAACTGCCACGATGCGAACTTCGCGAGGTCCTCGACCGTGGATGCGAACCCGAACGCCGGTGCCATTCCTCGCACCTCGTAGAACGGCACGGCGGCGCGACTCCCGTCGCGCACGCGCGCCGAATAGCCCGTCGCGAGCCTCCCACCTTTATGCCGCCGAGGGATCTCGGCGCTCGTGTCATCGAGCTCCAGTGGGACCAGGATGTGCTGCTGGACGTATTCTGCATACGGCTGCTTGGACGCCGCGGCGACGACGTGTCCAGCCAAGGTGAGGCCAAGATTGGAATACTGCGAGTAGGTATCGGCCGGGTAAAGGGTCTGCTGGCTGGGGAGGCGTGCGATCACCTCGTCGCGGGTCGGGAAGGGGTATCCCTCCTGGCCCGTCCAGTACGGAGAATCAGATTCTCTGGGCAAGCCCGAAGAGTGGGTGAGAACACCCTGGAGCGTGATGGCGGCCGAATCCTGGTAGGTCTGTTGGACAGTGAACGACGGCAGGTGTCTCTCCAGCGGGTCGTCCAAGCGCAGCTTCCCCTGGTCTCGCAGCTGCATGACACTAATGCTGGTGAAGAGCTTCGAAATGGAGCAGATGCTGTAGATCGTGTCCGGCCGCGCGGGAACTTGGCCCTCGAGGCGGGCGTAGCCAAACCCGCGGCTCCAGATCAGCTTTTGGTCGTGCACGATGGCCATCGAGATCCCGGGGATCCCTTCGAATGCCCGTCGTGAGTCGACCCACGCCTCGACCAGCTCCAGCGCTTCCGCGACCCGAGGGTCGCTCTCGAGTGATTGGGCTCGCACCCAGGTCGGGATCAGCAGCGTTGCGATTAGTGTGGACAGCATCAGCGTCCTCATGAGCCACCTCCTCTCCTGTTGGCATCACCGTGTCGTCACGCGGCCCTCCGCGCGCCGCGGTCTTGGCCCCCAAGGTGCTTAGCCCGCACGGCCTTCCACGCTGCAACCGCCACGAACTTCGACGAAGAAGCTGTGCGCGTCAACGTTGTCCGAGGCGAAGCCACTCGCGGAGGCGACGGAGGATCGAGTCCCAGTAGAGCTCCGATTCGCTCAGCTCTCGAAAGTTCTCCGGCAGTGCAAAAGCGTCGGTGGGTGAATCTTGGATGTGATCGATGCGAACCGTACGGGGACGAGAAAGATATTCGAAGCGTTCCTCCATCTTGACGGGAACCCCGGGGAGTTCTTCGTAGATGGCCAGCCTGGCCTTCTGAGCCGCCTCAGCGCTCGCGTCGTCGGTCCCCCAGAAACGGAGATAGTGTTCACGCCACTGAAAGAACTCGCCCTCGAGATTGGGATCGATCCAGTACTGAGCCACGGTACGATCGTATCGTCGAGAGTGGACCGACACCTTGAGCCCCTCACGTCCGCTGGGAAGCTGCACCCCACCTTCCGTTTCGAGCGTAAGGTCCTCGACCAAGTCGGCGCTGACCTCATAAGCCCAGGGGAACCACGCGGGAGGGACCATGCCCGCCAGACGGCGTAGCCCCCCGGGCTCGAGCCGGCACCAGATCCTGGCTTCCGTCTCGAGCAGCGTGACCGTCGAGGAATCGAAATCCACGAGAAAGACAACGCTCGTGGCCTCCGGTTCGACGCGGAGCGCACCCGGCTTGAAATCGACGAGGTAGAGGGATTCCGATCCGCCCGCTTCCACGACCACCCGGGCGCGAAGACCTTGGCCCGGGGGCAACGCGCCGATTGCTAGGGCGAGCCAGAGCGCCAGTCCGTTCATGCACCGACTATTCTAAGTTCAATCTCGCCGACTCTCCTTCTCTCATTCGCGATTTCGGGTTTGGGCGCTTCTCAGCCGGCTTGTCCTGTCACCGATGTTCCCCGCCGTGCCAGGCCGTTGCCGCCAGGGAGGTCGCCCCCTCCGGCTCCACGATCGGCAGCTCGACGAACGACGCGTGCTCGGGGTCGTGATAAACGCGGTTGTGCGCCGGCCTCACCTGCGTGTGGAAGAGCGGCCGCTCGCCGGTGTTCGGGTTCGTGTCGAACTTCGGAAAATTGCTGCTCGACACGTCGAGGCGGATACGGTGGCCCTTCTTGAACACGTTGCTCGTGGCCCACATGTCGATCGTGAACCGCGTGACCTCGCCGGGCACGAGGAGCTCCTGCTTCGATCGCGCGTTGCGGTAGCGTGCCCGGATCACCCCATCGTTGAGGATCAGGGCAAACCCGTCCGGGAACTCGTGGCTCGGGGGGTATTCGTCGATGAGCTTGGCCGTGAAGTCCGTGTCGAGCGCATCAGATGCGGCCAACAGGGTCGTACTCAGGAAGCCCGTGACCTCTACGTTGCGTTCGAGCGGCGATGTCCGAAACACGAGGACATCGGGACGCGCCGCGAGGGGCAGGGTGTCCTGGCAGTACGGAATGTCCGCCCGGCACCGCTGATCGTAGGCGCCGTACCGGTACATCGTCGGGACCGGATCGGCAGGATCGAATGTGTAGCCCGTCGGCTCTGATGCGGGTGGCATCGTTGTGGCGAGCGCGCCGCCGGGCTGCAAGTAGTAGCGCGTGGCTTTCGCGCGCGCGAGGGGCCACGTGGGTTCCTCGCGCCAGTCACCGCCATGGAACAGCTTCCCGTCCGCCGTGCGATGTCCGTCGCCCGTTCCCATCACGAAGATCCGCACGGGCGCCTCTTTCAGCACGGCTGTGTCTTCGTCCTTCAGCCAGTGTGCCATCCACCGCTCGCGCAGCGCGAGGAAGTCCACGGCCGCCTCCCGGCCGAACTCCACGTCCCCGTTCGATGAGCGGCCGATGTTCTGCGGTCCGTGAATCCACGGCCCGACGATCAGCTTCTTTGGGGTCGTGGTCGCGGACTTCAAGCCCATGAACGCGCGCAGCGTGCCTCCCAGGAAATAGTCGTACCAGCCGCCCAGGATGTAGACGGGAACGTTTGCGTACTGGTCGTAGTGCTCCTTCAGGTTCAGGCCGGGCTGCTTCCAGTAGTCGTCGTAGTCAGGATGCACCATCCAGTCGCGATACCAGGCGGCGGTTTCGGGAACGTCGTGGAAGAGCTCGAGGTGGCGCGGTGCCGGCAGTCGCATCCAGTGATCAACGCTTGCGCGTGTGCGGCGCATCCGCTCGATCACGTAGGAGTCGGACGGGAGGCGGTTGATGTCCGGAGTGCGGCTGAGTGCGTAGCTGAGGTTGTGATCCTGCAGGAACGCGCCGCCCTGGTACGCGCCGCCTTCGTGGTAGTCCTCCGAGGCCTCGCGCACGAACTGCGCCCGAAGATGTGGCGGCCGGTGCACGCCCGTGGCGTATTGCGTGTGGCCGGAGTGCGATCCGCCATCGGTGGCCACGGCGCCGTTCGACCAGGGCTGGCTCGCGAGCCACTCGACAAGGTCGTGGCCGTCCTCGCCGTCGTTGACGTAGAGGTAGTACGTGCCGTCGGAGTCGCGCGAGCCTCGGCAGTCGGCCATGATGAAGACGTAGCCGCGTTGCGCGTAGTAGGTACCGTCCCGCTCCGCGCCCGCACGCCCGTACGGGTGTTTCAGCAGGACCGCGGGCAGTTTGCCCGGCTTGACGCGGCCGTCCTCGGCCGGAAAGTAGATGTCCACGGCGAGTCTCACGCCGTCGCGCATCGGAACCTTCACACCTCGCGCCACGACCACGCCTTCGGAGAGCGTCGATGGCGCCCGTGCCTGGGCGGCCGGTAGGACGGCGCCGCCCGCGACGAGCGCCGCGATCGCGGAAGCCGCGAGGGCGGCCCCCACTTCGGGAGAGAGTCGACCACGGGTCACAGGTACCTCCTTGGTCTGCCGCGTGAATAGCTGACCCTGATCCTACAAACATTAGCCCGCTCGGGCGAGGGCGTAGCGTCCAGAAACTCGAATGCTTCCTCAGGCACTGTCGAGAGCCACCCGGCCGAGATGGCCAGCACCGACCCTGGAAGAGACAGGCGTCGGACAGGCCGCTGATCAGACGATATGCGATGATGGTGTCCGAGGCGAGATAGCCAAGCCGACGGTCGGCAAGTTGGGAGACGCCGGAGATACTGTGCTCTTCGATCGATCGTTGGCTGACCCGTCGTGCCCATCATGACTCGCCGCATCCTCTCCTGGACGGCGTATCCCGCCACGATGGCGGGCGCCTTCGGGGTGAACGCGGCGCTGCTGTCGGCCGGCCTGTCCATCCTGCCGGCCGCGTACGTTGCGGCAGCGCTTGCGGCCGGCGCGGTCACCTTCTTCGAGTTCGTCATCCCCTACGACAGAGCCTGGCAACCCCGTTGGACGGATGTCGAGCACGACCTCCTCTTCATGGTCGCGGTTCAGATGGTCCTGCCACCGCTGCTCGGGTTGGTGTTCGCATTGACACTGCTCGGCTACCTCGATCCGGTCGCCCTGCCGATGGCGCGGGTGTGGCCGCGCGCGCTACCGCTGTTCGTGCAGGTCGCCCTCATGCTCCTGGTGGCCGAGCTGCTGCGTTACCCGCTGCACGTGGCGGCTCACAACACCAAGACCCTATGGCGGCTTCACGCGGTTCACCATTCGCCGAAGAAGCTCTACTGGCTCAATGTCGGACGGTTTCATCCGGTCGAGAAAGCGCTGCAGTACACCCTCGACACGCTTCCCTTTATCCTCGTCGGCGTGGGCGCGGAGGCCGTCGCGCTGTATTTCGTGTTCTACGCCGTCAACGGGTTTTACCAGCACTCCAACGTCGACGTTCGGTACGGCCCGCTCAACTATCTGGTCAGCGGCCCCGAGCTGCATCGCTGGCATCACTCGAAGCTGATAGACGAATCGAATCGGAACTACGGGAACAACCTCATCGTGTGGGACCTCGTCTTCGGCACCTGGTTTCTCCCCAGGCACGCGAGAGTCGGTGACCTGGGTTTGCTGAACCGCGACTACCCGCTGGACTTTCTGGGTCAGATGATTGCGCCATTGACGCCGGGTCTCGACAAGAAGCGGCCGGCAGATGCGAGCTGATCCGCTCCTCAACAGTGCCCTCTGGGCGCGGATGCAACTGGTGCGGTGGACACACTGGCGGTCCTTCGTCAACGCCGCCAAGCATCCCGAGGCGGCCCAGGCGCGATTCCTGCTACGCCTGCTGCGTCGGAATCGCGACACGCGGTTCGGACGTGAGCACGCATTCGCCACCATCGGAAGCTATACCGATTTCGCGGAGGCGGTGCCGGTACAAACCTACGAGACCCTCCGCCTCTACATCGAGGATCAGGAGCGCACCGGTGAGCCGGCACTCAACCCCGAGCGACCGGTCATGTACGCGCGCACCAGCGGCACCACCGGCATGGCCAAGCTGATCCCGATCCTCCGCGAGACCATCCGGGAGCACAGACGGAGCCAGGCCCTTCAGTCGTACGTGCAGTTTTCGGCCGATGCGCAGGCGTACTACGGGCGCTTCCTTGCGATCGTCAGTCCGGCCGAGGAGGGAACCCTGGCATCGGGCACGCCGTACGGATCGACGTCGGGATTCATGTACGAGAACATGCCCACGGTCGCGAAGACGAAGTATGTGCTGCCGCATCAAGTGTTCGGCATCGCGGACTACGAGCTCAAGTATCTCTTGATCCTTCGGCTCGCTGTGACGCAGCGGGACGTGACCCATATCGCCTGCGCGAACCCGTCGACGCTCGTCAAGCTGTTGTCGGTCCTCGAGGCCGCCCGCTCGACGCTCCTCGACGACATCACCCGGGGCACGTTCTCCCGAGCCGATGAGCTCTCGGCGGAGGTATACGACGTCGTCGGCCCACGGCTGTCGTGTGCGCCGAGCCGCGTCGCCGAGCTTCGGACGATCCTCGCCTCGCGGCGGCCGACCTTCGCCGATCTCTGGCCGCAACTCCGCCTGGTGTCGACGTGGACCGGCGGCAGTTGCCGGATCCCGCTGGCCAGAGTTCGGCTGGCACTGCCTCCCGGCGCGCGCGTCGCCGACCTGGGGTAACCTCTCGAGCGAGTTCCGCGGCACGCTCGTCGCCGATCTGGAGGGGAATGCCGGCACGCCGACGGTCTACGAGAATTTCTTCGAGTTCGTCGAACGTGATGACTGGGATGCCGGCCGTCAAGCGTTCCGCACGATCGGGCAGATCGAGCAGGGCGGCGAGTACTACATCATTCCGACCACCGGGACCGGGCTGTACCGCTATTTCATGAACGACATCGTCCGGGTGACGGGTTCGTTCCACGGCACCCCGACGATCGAGTTCGTCCAGAAGGGAAAGGGCGTCACCAACATCACCGGCGAGAAGTTGTACGAGAGTCAGGTCATCGAAGCCGTCCGCTCGGCCGAAGAGGACGCCGGCCTGGCGTCGGAGTTCTTTCTCATGCTGGCTGATGCGAACCGCGGGGTGTACTGCCTGGTCGTTGAGTGTGCCGATCCGACGGAGTCATGGCGCCGCACCACGCTCGGGTCGGTCGAACGCAAGCTGGGCGAGTTGAACGTGGAGTACGCCGCAAAACGGGTGAG
>PVBE012583076.1_pt1 | contig 21398 bp, 7 predicted proteins | sample 1631181 | NCBI WGS metagenome assembly PVBE01 (sample SAMN08397723, study PRJNA350692) | Marine metagenome, whole genome shotgun sequencing project. | isolation source: water | place: Pacific Ocean | collected 2012-04 | reverse complement strand
GGAGATGGAGATGGAGATGGAGATGGAGATGGAGATGGAGATGGAGATGGAGATGGAGATGGAGATGGAGATGGAGATGGAGATGGAGATGGAGGAGATGAGCCACCGGCTGGTCCGTTGCACCAGTTGATCTGTGTCAAGGAGGGCGTGAAGCAATGGGAGTTTGATGCTGGGGGAATGATTCTTGGCCAGCCGATCACGGATAAGTTTGGCAACATTTTCTTTGGCGCCGCAGACGGAAAAATCTATGCACTCAACGAGGCGGGCCAGTTGAAATGGGAGTACGAACTGATGGTGCCGCCGAGCACCTCGGTAATGATCCTTCGGAAGGGCGTGCTTTGTGTGGGAGCGGCAGGGAAGCTGTTTCTGATTAACATTGTCGGCGAGTTGATCGACTATATTGATGTCAGCCTGACACCGTTGGCCGAGGCGATCGTCGGCGAGGATGGGACGCTTTATGTTCCTTCGTTGGACGGTGTGCTACATGCATTCAAGGGCGACGCCGGTGGTCTGCCGAAAAAGGGCTACGCCCGATTCGGTGGCAATTATCAAAATACCGGTCGTTACGGCGGCGGTGCGGCTCCGAGAGGTCCGAAAGTGCCCACCGGCCCGGTGCGGGACGTGACAGTACACTTGGCCGTCAACGGCACAGCCAGTGGGATTACTGACTTTGAGGATCTCGGCGGCACAATCGTTATCCCGGCCGGTACCAATCGACTCGATGTACCGTTCATCCCGCTCGATGACCCGCAGTTGGAGTTCGCTGAAAACGTGCAAGTGCGCGTTGTGGGTGTGGACGGTGGCAGCTTTATCTCAACCGGCTCCATCGGCCGGGATCGGGTCGACTTCGTGCTGGGGGATAACGACAGCCGTCTTGAGTTTTCGAACATGTACTTTGATGTCCGGGAAAACGTCAACGGCACCAACGCGGTTGTTACTGTTCAGCGCACCGGTCCCGCCAACCGGATCCTTCGCGTCGATTACTCAACTGCCGATGGTTCTGCTCTCGAGGGTGACGACTATGAACCGGTTACCGGCACGCTGGTGTTCCTGCCGGACGAACTCGAGAAAAGTTTCGATGTGCCGATCGTGGATAACCCATGGGTGGAGGAGGAGGAGACTGTCCTGCTTCAGCTCTCTAACGTCACCGGCGGTTGGCCGGTCTCGGGTCAAAGTTCGGCCACCCTGCGCATTCGCGATGATGATTCTGCATTCGAGTTTTCCGGACCGGAGTTTTACGTGACCGAAAATGGCAAGATGGCAATTGTCGAGGTTGCCCGGATTGGGGCGCTCGACTATCCTGGGTCGGTATCCATCAGTACGGCTGACCGAGGTATTAATGATTCCGATCTGGATACCAAGATTATTGCCAGGCTCCCGGAAATCATCAAAGAGATGTTCCCGGAGGACGCTCGCGAGTGGGCGTTGCTTGAGACCAACCATCAGGGTGAATTTACCCAAGCCACCATTGCGGCCAAGCCGGTGTCGGACGACTCCGCGCAAATGCGATTCGTGCTGTACCACGAAGATGGCGATGGCGATGGCGATGGCGATGGCGATGGCGATGGCGATGGCGATGGCGATGGCGATGGCGATGGCGATGGCGAGGAACCGGAGCCGTACGACCCTGCTGTTGCCGCGGTTTACAACCAAGTGGAGGGCGTATGGGAATTGATACACGTAAATGAGAACGTGTCCAACGACTGGGTGCCTCTGTTCGACACGACAAACCCGGCTGAGGGCGAGGCCGAGCCGAACCTCGACTACGGCAGTACTGGTGTACGGATTGAGTTCCCCATCGACTCCAACCTGGCTCTGGTTGCTGTCCCGATCCTCGACGATATCGAGACCGAGCCGTTTGAGTTATTTGGCATGATCCTGAGCAACCCGGAGGCCGGTTACGTTGCCGACCAGGGCACAACCGTTGTCGGGATCATCGATGACGAATGTTCATTTGACCTTGTCGTTGACTCCCTGGAGACAGCGGAGAACGGCGGGCCGCTATCGATTGAGGTGAGCCGCACAGGCGGGGTTGTTAACCCGGTTATGATCGAGTACGACGTCATCGATGATACGGCGCAAAACACGGTCGATTATTTGAAGGGCGCCGGCCGGATCATGTTTGAGGCAGGCCAGGAGACCGCCGTGATCGTGGTGCCGATTATCGATGATATAGAGATGGAGGGATTGGAAACTTTCGAGCTCAACCTGAGTGCCGCCATTGTGTCACCGGACATCGCGCTGGAAGGTTCTGCGGTCTTGGGCGAGTTGATCAGCGTGCAGGTGACCATTATCGATGATGAAATGCCTGGCGGCGTTGATCCTGGCTTTAAGCTGGAGGGCGGCGCCAACGGCCCGGTGTTTAGCATCATTGTCGATCAGGATGAGCGAATTCTGGTGGGTGGCGACTTCACACGAGTTGGCGGCGTCAACTACGGCCACGTCAGTCGTCTGCATCCCGACGGTTACGTGGACAGCAGCTTCAACATTGGTACCGGCTTGGACGACATCGTCTGGTCTCTGGGTGTCCAGCCGGATCGCAAGCCGATCCCGGGCGGCCGTTACACCGTCGTTGACGGCAACGCCGTCGCGTCGGCGTCCCGACTTAACGCGGATGGTCTTTATGATGCTACATTCAACATCGCCGCGGGCGTGGATGGCGAGGTGTTCGCGGTTGTTGTCCAGTCTGACGGCGGCATAGTCATCGGCGGTGACTTCAAAAAAGTCGCCGGCCAGGCGGCGAAGAACATTGCCCGTTTGAACCCTGACGGTACTCTCGATACCACTTTCGCGGTTGGTACCGGCGCCGACAAGCCGATCCGCGACATTGCCATCCAGTGGGACGGTAAATTGGTTGTGGTTGGTGAGTTCGGGGTCGTGTCCGGAGGCAGTTTTGGCAAGATCGGTCGACTGAACCCCGATGGCTCGGTTGACGCGGAATTCTCGTCCGGCATGGGAGCCAACGGCATCGTTCACTCGGTGGGTGTCCAGGAGGATGGTGGCATCGTCATCTGTGGAGAATTCACCACTGTGGCCGGCAAGGAGTATCCCTACGTCGCCCGCTTGCAGTCAAACGGCATACTCGACGAGGAATGGGGTGGCGCCGCCGTGGGGATCAACGGCGCAGTATTTGATGTCGGCACACTCTCAGATGGCAAGGTCATCATTGGCGGTGAGTTCACCGAGATCGGCGGCTACTCGCGAAACAGCTACGCCCGACTGCACTACGACGGCGAGCTCGACCGGAACTTCGATCCTGGAGAGGGCGCCAACGGCCCAGTGTTTACCGTGGCACTGCAGCCGGACGGCAACATTTTGCTCGGTGGTCAGTTCACCCAGGTTGGTGAGTATGAGCAGAACAACATCACCCGCGTATTCGGTGGTGAGCAGTACGCGTTTGGGCGTGTGGAGTTTCGCGTTCCACGTGTCGAGTACGACGAGGGTGTGGCTACTTATGAGTTGAAGGTCATCCGTTCCGGCAAGGTTCAGGAACCGGTGACTGTGCAGTACATTACCGTGGATGGTACAGCTAAGCAGGGAGAGGATTTCACTGCCGTGGCCGGCGACATCACGTTCGACAAAGGTGGCCGCGAGGCGACGATCTCCATCAGCCTGCTGGATGATGAACTGCCGGAGGGCACCGAGTCGTTTACCATTGAGCTGACCAGCGATGAAGTGGGCCTCGACCTGGGCGGTCGTACCTCGATGGAGGTGGCGGTGATCGACAATGAGAGTTCCGCCAGCTTCGCTCAGTTGGGTTACGAGGTTCGCGAAATCGACGGAGAGTTAGTGCTGGTCGTCAACCGGTTTGGCAGCTTGACTGACGAGTCTACCGTGAACTATGCCGTGACTGCTATCACCGCAACGGTCGGCGAGGATTATAACGTTGCCGCAACCGGCGTTCTGACTTTTGCCCCGGAAGCGGCCTCGGCGTCGTTAATCATCGGCATCGTGGATGACATCGATGAAGAGCCGACCGAACAGTTGGCCGTGACGTTGTCCGATCCGTCCGTGGGACTGACACTTGTGGGCGAACTGACCGTAACGGTGACCGTTCTCGATAACGACCAGCCGGTCAAAGGACTGACCACCTTCGAGACCGGTATAATCCCATCGGATTCTGGTTGGAGCAGCACCGGCAGCAAATCGTGGTACGTGCAGACTGACCATGTTTATGAAGGCGGCTACGCCTTGCGATCTGGCAAGATTACTGACGGTCAGGAATCGGTTGTGGTGGTAGAGAGGGAAACCGGGGCTGGCACAGGGTCTTTCTACGTGAAAGTTAGCTCAGAACAGGACTGGGACTATTTGGATTTCTCTCTGAATGGCCAGTTGCTTGCGAAATGGTCTGGCCGGGTAGATTGGGAGAAGTTCGAGTTTCCGCTTCAGTCAGGCATGAATCGCCTCGAGTGGCGATATAAGAAGGACTCAAGTACTTTTGCCGGTATGGATGCAACATTTATCGATAATATTTTCTTACCTGAGATCTCAACTGTTAATCCGGAACCGGGCACCAGACCAACCTTGGCTGTGGTGGATGTTAGTGAGGGTCTCAAATTGATCTTGAGCGGCGATTCTGAAAAAAATTACGATATCCAATTCAGTACCGATCTTAAATCTTGGAATACATTGGTGAATGTTGCCACTGACGATACCGGAAAAGTGGAATATACCGATACCGCAAGTCGTCAGGTTTTGGCCAAGGAAACCTGGATTGAGGCCACCGGCTTCTATCGCGCACTTTCTTCAGACTAACCACGCGGGGAGTAGTCGAGGCAAACTCGCTCTTTTCTCCCTGCCAAGCAGCGGTCGTAGCGGCTGCCATCTATATACATTCTTTAAAATTATCATTTTATAGTTGACGTAAGTTTTGCTTCAGGTTAAACGCAAAGCCGTGGTCAGTTATAAAACATCCGATTATTGTTCTTTTTCTTCAGGCCTTCGGAGTTGTAATGTTATACGCGGTTTTGTCAGGATCTGTGTAACGTTACTGTTGTTCGTGGGTGGATTTGCGGCTCATTCTCAAGTGGTCGGAGTGGGTGAAGTTTCGCAGGATTTTGAACTGACGAACCGCGCAGATCAAAGTCCACTAAAATTGAGCGACTATGAAGATCATGTCATTGTGCTTGATTTTTTCGCTTGGTGGTGTGGTCCCTGCAGAGCCTCATCGCCTCTTTTAGAAAAGGATGTTTATCAATATTTTAAAGATCAAGGAGGCAATGCTCACGGCGTTCCAGTCACCGTCATCGCTGTCAATATTGAGTCGGATAGTCCAGATCGAACCGATCTGTTTGTACAAGAAGCAGGATTGGAGTTGGTGGGAGATGATTTTTCAAGGGAGGCTTGGAATCAATTCAATGAAGAGGGTTATATACCTCTTTTTGTAATCATTAATGGTGTTAATGGGAATCCGGATTATGGTCAGTGGGAGGTGCTATATAAGGAAGTTGGATTTGAGGGAAGTGAGGCGTTTCGTAACGTTATAAACACGATTCAACAGGGAGTGAAACCACCTAATCCTGAAGAGGAAGCAATTGAGCTTGATGAGGCGGATATCACTGAAGTTCGAGAGGTGTTGGACAATAACAAATTAAACCTTTCTGTTGGCCCGTCTGGTTCAAAGTGGTTCGTAGATAACACGATATCATCGGACGGTTCCGATTCACTTAAAAGTTCACTCATTCCCAGCCATTCCTCAACATGGGTGGAAACTTCAATGAAGGGACCGGGATTTGTTTTTTTTCAGTGGCGAACAACGAATGATTATGGTCAGGATTTTAGCTGCTACTTAAATGATGAATTTGTTTCGACTTTTGAGCGTGGGTTTAGCTGGGATGAACCAAGTTGGCAGCCAAGCCTGATTCGGATCCCGGCGGGGCAGCACACTCTCAAGTGGGTTTATTCAAAAAGTCTTACGCATAAATTAAATATATTCGGGTGGTTGGATGATGTTCAGTTTTATTCAGAAGACGAAGTAGTAAAAAGTTCTATTTTAGCCCTGGGTTTGGATGGAGTCATGTTTGAGTTTGGAGGTCAGGGGATGTGGGTTCAAGACAGGATAAACAGTCTGGATGAAGGTGGAGGGTTGACCAGTTTAGGGGGTGGCCGTAATGGAAATGCTTGGTTCCAGACAAAAGTCGAAGGCCCGGCGTATTTGGAGTTTCACTATAAAGCACCCCATTCAATTGTTTCCGGGCCGTCACTTCTGTTTTCATTGGATGAACAAGATATGGATCTTAGTTCTACCCGAATGGGTTCATCACATGCAGATTGGAAACGTTCTGTTATAGAAATTCCCGAGGGTCAGCATCAAGCAAGGTGGTCGGGAAGGAATAATGTTGTTGTTGATTTAGTCAAAATTAATAGGGCCCACACTGGGGCCCCGGTCATTATCAAGCCACCAACTCCAGTGGAAATCTCCGCTTCTGAATCTGCTTTTTTTGAACTTGAGGCAGCGGGGTATCCGTTTCCAGACTATCAGTGGTCATATAATGGTGTTCCACTGAAAGGGGAAACGGGCCGGGTTTTGGAACTTAATAATCTTTGGGAGGATCATTCTGGGCAGGTCAGTGTTATTGCCTCGAATGAATTCGGTACTATTGGATCTGATCCTGTTGATTTGAGTGTTCATGAAGATTCGGACGAGGAGTTGGCTGAAGCACTCGACTTTGATGGAAGAGTTGTTTCATTGGGCAAGGTCTCAGACGGTTGGAATAAAACTGCAACCAATACTGCGGTAGGTGGTGATGCGGTTCGATCGTTTGAACCTTCAAGCAGGCAGGGAATAAAAAATATTTTCGCCGTTAGGATTGAGGGTCCAGGTTATATGAAATTTCGATGGCGCATAGAATCAACCTTGGAGAATTCCAAGGATTCAGTCGGTTGCTATATGGACGATTTTAATAATCCTTTGGTTTCTCTGAATCAAGCCAGCGTCGCAGAATCGTCTGAGTGGGAAGACAATTGGGTGTTTATCCCCCCTGGCTATCACAGCGTTTATTTTATTTTTGATAAGAATTCAAAAGATGCCAGCACCGCATACTTGGATCATCTTCAATTTGCCAATGTGCAACCGGGAAAACCCACTTATGTGGATTTCCCTAGCGATGTCATTAATGTTAAACTGGGAGAGACTCTTTCTTTACCAATTAGCAGCGCTGATGGATTTCCGTTTCCAAAGTTTCAATGGCGAGTTAATGGGGAGGATATACCGGAGGCAAATGATAGTGTGTTCTATCTCGAAAGTCCTTGGGACTTCGATTCAGGAAACTATTCAGTAGTTTTATCGAACCAGTACGGGGTGGCCAATAGTCATGCGGTCAAGGTTAATGTCGAGGGAACTGGCGACACTAGCTTGGCTGAAGGTCTTGATGCCGAAAATATGAAATTCCTGAACAGAGGGCAGAATAGTTGGTCAAAAATCTCCTCACAAAATAGTGAAGGGCAAGATGCTGTAATGAGTTCCTCGTCGGATAATGAAGTTTCATCAAGATTACTGACGATGATTGACGGCCCGGGTGTTTTGGAGTTTGCTTGGAAGATTGATGGTTCAGATTTCGACGGTGGAGAATTGGTCTTTCATATAAATGATTCTCAGATTTCAGTTCTGAAAATTAAAAGTGACTGGAAAAAGACAACCCATTTTATTGCTTCAGGTAAGCAAAAACTTGAGTGGACATTCCGTCTAGGCGAGAAGGACGTTGGCAAATATAATGGTTATTTGGATGCATTGCGCTTTTATACGCCAAGTAATTCTGAGCCTATAATCACGGTTCAACCAAAAGGAGTCAAGGTCGAGGGTGTAGAGGACGTTTCCCTAGAGGTGGCAGCCGAAGGGTGGCCGATACCAGAGTTGCAGTGGTTTCATGATGGGATCCCAATCAAAGGGGCAAATAATGAGCGTTTACTTCTTGGAATGATTTGGCCCGAAGATGAGGGGAACTATTGGGTCGAGGCAAAGAATTCCAAAGGAAAAGTAAGGAGTGATACGGCAACGATAAAAATTTCTCGAGAATTTGACGAAGAGATCGGGTTGGCATTGGACACAGACATATATTTTGTTGCCGGGGGTATGGGCGACTGGCAACTTCAGTCGAACATTACGTCTGATGGCGTTGACGCTCTGAAACTGGGAGGATTGCCTGTGTTTGATCCTGCAAAGTCGGCCGATATGTCATTTGCAACTTTGACAACGCAGCTTGATGGCCCCGGTGAGCTTTTTTTTAAACTCAAAATAAAAGGTAATCGCCAAATCTTTCGGGCGTATCTAGGCGAGTTTTCATTGTGGAAATCAGACTACTTAACCATCAAGGATACTGAAAAAAATTGGGGAGAACATTCTCTCTTAATTCCAGAGGGTACTCACACGGTCAGGTTAATGTTTATTCAAGGCGGTCCGGTAAAGAATAGTGCCTCCAGTTCCGTTTGGATTGATGAGCTGAAATATTTAAAGGAGGCTTCCCCTCTTCCGCTGGAAATTTCAATGGTAAACTCTGATAAGGAAAAAATTATGATCAAACTTAACACCGAGCCGGGCAAAATGTATCAGCTAGAAACTTCAGCTAATTTGAAAGATTGGACAAACTCTGGTGAGTATGGGTCCATTGAGGAGGATCTGCAATTCGAACTCCCGGTAGGCAGAGATAAACAGAGGTTGTTTTTTAGGTTTAAGACAGAGTGAAGAACTTATTGTTTGCTTAGAATATTAGCCCACTCACCATTGCTGTTAAACAAGAGTGGTATTATTGCGTGGGTTTCACACATTTGGAGTGCGGGCTTTACTGTGCTCTCGATTGGCCAAGCGTTGAATCAGCCCAAAAACGGTTTTTTTGTAGTAATTCGAGCTTGGCATAACTGGTGCTAAAGTAGTGGCTGGCGTCGTTCATTGGGTTGCTGCGACGTTGATTGGGGAAAACGACTGGGAGCGGGCCGCTCATTCCGGTTGCCCGCCACAATCTCCTCCCGTTGGCGGACTAGCTTCGCTCCCAGTTTCCTTTTTTAGCTTCATGTGCCCTTCCTCTCTTCTTTTTGGCATCAAATCATTTACAATTGGCACGGGTTTGGCTGGCTGATACCTGCGTGACGATGCAAAAAACCAATTGGACACTGGGTCTGCTGCTATTGGGCGGGGCAGTTTTGTGTGCTCAGACAGCGCTGGAGTTGGGCAGCAAGACTAACTTTTATGTAGTTCCGGGCGGCAGTGAGTTGATGACTCGTGACGAGTATTTGAGCCGGTACCGCAGCAATAACAGCTTTCAGGCATCGAACGCCGTCGAGGTGTCGGTGATGCATTTCAACGAAAGCGCAGTCGTGAATGACCAGCGCAAAAAAGCATCCCCAAAGGATCAGCCTAAAGCCAAGGGCCCGGTGGTCTCGATTTCTCTCATGTACACTCGGCCCATTTTTGACTCCGCATTCGGCACCTTCTCCGCCGCAGACATGGTCCAGGCCCGGAGCATTTTGGCCAAGTTCCAGCAATGGAAAACCGAGAGCGCCACCAACTCGGCTGGCACCGAACTGCGCCGACCTTTTCCACAGGCATTGTCGTGGCCGGTGGCGATCGAGGCCAACGGCACGGTCATCCTTACCGAGCAGCCGTTGCTGTTCCTTCTCGACCAAAAGGGGGCCGCCTTTTTATTGATGGACAAGGACAAGGCATTTCCCAGCGGGATAGAAAAAGTTACTGCAACCGCCGGCGCGGCAGCAGCCGGTACCGCCCCGGCTGCCCCTGCCGGAGGTGCTGGTGATGGAGCCAAGGCCAAGTACAACGACCATTGGATGAGCGAAGGCGATGTTGCCATTTTCGAGGCAACACTCAATAAGGTGGCGGAACTGCTAAAGCAGAACCAAAATTCCATTCAAAAACTCCAGTAACTCTGCTGCGCGCGGTGATGCGTAACCTTCCTTCTATGCGCGTGGTATTCTACCCTTGCCGGTCGTTGTTTGAATGCTCCGCCGGTTTTTGTGTCTGACCTGTTCCGGAGGTTCGGCTTCTATTTTTGTGTCCGAGGAATCAAAGACCCCTGTTCGCAAACGGCGCTGGTGGCGTTGGCCGCTGCGCGTGTGCGCCTTGCTGCTGTTTGCCACGGCCGGTGCTGCGCTCTATTTGAACCAAGCGGGCTTGCCTGATTTCGCCAAGCGGAGGCTTCAATCGAGCCTGGCGCAGCGGGGGATTCAGATCGATTTCGACTGGCTCCGGATGGACTGGAACGGTGAGTGGCGTGCCGGTCAACTTCAGCTTGGCCAAGCCGATGTCGCTGGCAGGGTGACTGTCACCGTGGGCAACAGTTTCGTCCGGCCTGATTACGGCGCGCTTCTCATAGGCCGCCCGGCCCTTCGGGATTTATCCTTCGCGGGCTTTCAATTCGATGCCCAACTTACTGATGCCGGGACCAATCTTCCGCCGTTGCAGATGAATTTTCCGAGAGGCGAGCTGCGATGGTCTAACACTGGCACGTTGACTGCGAACGGTTTGAACGGGGATGTGCTGGGCGTCTCGCTGGATGTAGAGTTGAACTTGGCCAATGCGTTGGCGTTTCGTGCTGATCGAATACCGGATACTAGTCCGGCCGATGCCAATGGATTTCCTCGAAAACTCGAGTCATTCAAGAAGACCTTGGCCGACTTGGTTAAGAGAAGGGACACCGTGAGTTTCCGCACCAAGCCCAGCTTCGAGTTGCGGCTTGATGGCGACGCAGAGCGTCTTGGCGAAATGAAGGGTCGGCTTGTCTTGCTGGCCGATGGGGTGACGATGCCGGAGGGGGTGCTGGAGACGTTGACGGTCGGGTTCAACATTGGTTCCCCGGATGGTTTTTCCGGTTCGGTCCGTGTCACTGGACTGAAGACGTCATCATCGGAAATTGAATCAGCGACGTTGACGGTCAACGCTCCAACGACAGAGACCAATGCTATCCCTGAGCGGATTGGTTTTGAGTTGTCGCTCGGCGAGGTGGCAGCGGCGAAGGCGGCGGTCGAGTCGCTCGCAATCAGCGGTACTCTGTCTCTGGTCGAATTGCCACCGGTGACCGATGAGAGTTGGGGACACTGGGGCAGACTTGCGCCTTTGGCGCTCGATTTTAGCGGCTTGGCCAAGGGCATCTCTGGTGAGAAGGGGCTGGCGGTTCATGAGGTGGGGCTGGCCGGCAACTGGCGGGCGCCACGGCTGACCTTGAGCCAGTTCGACGCCAAGCTGTACGACGGTAGCGTGAGCGGTTCGGCGGAATTAGATGTGGCCACCCGCTTGGCCAAGGCGTCGAGTCGGATCGATTTCAGCCTGCATAACGTCTACGATATGCTTACGCCCAAGGCTCAGCGCTGGCTTAATCAGTATCAATGGAGTGATGCGCCGGTGGTCACCGGCACAGTACACGCGAAGCTTCCGGAGTGGGACAAACCGAAACCGGACTGGCGCGCTGAGGTGAGGCCGACGCTGACACTCAATGGTCAGGTGACATCGGGGCCGGTGAGCTTTCGCGGTGTCGAGATCGAGTCGGTGCAAAGTGATTTGGTGTACTCGAATCTTACTTGGCGTTTGCCAAACCTCGTGGCCAAGCGGCCGGAAGGAAAGGTGCGTATGGCGCTGACCTCGCACACGGAGACGCAGGATTTTCAGATCGATTTTCGCAGTGGCATCGATCCGCATTCGATCACTCCGGCGCTCGAGGAGGAGAAGCAAAAAAAAGGGTTCGGTTATTTTTCATTCGAGACGCCGCCATTGATCGAGGGGCGGGTGTGGGGTCGATGGCGCGAGCGGCAGAGAACCGGTTTTCGTGCCTCCGTGGTTTCGACAAATTTCACCTTTCGGGCGCAGCAGATCGACGGCTTTACCGCCGGGCTTTCGTTTGCCAACGGATTTCTGAGCATGACCAATGCCGTGGTGCACCGGCCGGAAGGTGAGGCCAAGGTTGATGCTCTTGGTTACGACGCGCACACCAAGCGTCTTTATTTGACGAACGCGGTGACCCGGCTCGAGCCGACAGTGGTTGCAAAGGCGATTGGCCCGAAGACTGCGCGAGCTCTTGAGCCGTACCGGTTTCTCGAGCCGCCGCTGGCCCGTGTTAACGGATGGGTGCAGACCGGATCGGGGCGGAACCCTGCGAATCTGCACTTTGAGATCGATGGCGGTGCATTTAGTTTCAGCAGGTTCAACTCGCGGGACATGAACGGCGAGGTGTTTTGGCGAGGGCAAACGATGACGCTCACTAACATTGTCGCCGAGTTTTACGGCGGCGAACTGCGCGGGAATCTTATGTCCGATTTCAAGGAGGATCGTTCGGCGGACCTAGTGTTTCATCTCGAGACCAAGGGAACGGAATTGACCGGGCTGATGTCGGACATTCTGAAAAAAAAATCCGAGCTACGAGGTCGTGTGGACGGGTCGCTCGACATTACTGCCAAATCGAGTGACTTGGGGAGTTGGAACGGGACATCCAGCGTGATGCTGAAAGACGGTTACCTTTGGGAACTGCCATTGATTGGCATCTTTACGCCAGTGCTGGATCGTCTGGCACCGGGGCTGGGCGCGAGCACGTTCTCGGAGGTCACGGCGGATTTCACGATCAAAGACAGCATCGTCGGGAGCCGCAATCTGGAGCTCAAGTCGCCATTGGTACGACTGCAGTACACGGGGAAGATCGACTTTGACGGACGGATACGCAAAGCAGGAGTGGTGGCGGAGGCGTTGCGCGACACGTGGGTGATCGGGCCGGTGCTTAATCTGGCGCTGTCGCCGATCGAACGCATGCTCAAATTTGAGGTGAGCGGCACGCTCAATCAACCGAAGCTGGAGCTCAAGCACATTCCCAAGGCATTGCTGGTGCCGTTTCAGTTTCCGTTCAAGATTATTGACAACTTGAGACCGGGCAGGGAGTCCGAACCCGAGCCGCCCGGCAAGCGTGGCCCGTAAGCTGCTCCTGCTTGGCTTGGCGGACGGATCAGGTTATCGTCTTGCCAAGCGAACAAGGGAACCTTAAGTCATGCCCACCTATACCGCTACTCAGCTTCAGGAAGCGTATCCAAGATGCCCCCACTGTGCCTGCACCGACTTGGCAGAGTTGGTGCAAGAGGAGATTCTGTCGTTTGAACTGTTCAACGAACTGGACGACTTGAAGCTGCAGGAGGTGCTGGTGGAGTTGATGCGAGAGGGGGCGCCGGGGTTGTTCCTCCAGCAAGCACCGTTGTCGGTCCGAAATCATGTTCGAGAAAATCTCTCGAGCTACAATCGCGATCGGCTTGATGCTGATCTGGAGGAAGCGGTGACGGAAACAGAGCGACGGGAGGCGATCGACCGCACTGCCAGCCCGGCCTGGGTGATGCAGCTTCGTGGTGATGTGAGTCTGAAACTGCCGGAGGAAGCCCCGTCCGCCGCCGGGAGGTGTCCGGTCTGCAAGCGGGCCACCATCGCGCTGGAAAACCTGCGCGACCTGGCCAGTTGCCCGGAGTGCCATTCAGCCGGACTGTTTGACACGCTCGTACAGGGCGTGGAGCGGATGGCGTTCATTTCATCGATGCCGCCGGGGATGGTATCGGAGTTCACCCGCCGTTATCTCAACCACATTCATGTCCGCTCCCTGGCGGTGTTGCTCAAGTCGGCCAGTACCGAGGAATTGCAGGAGACCTTGGCCAAGTTTCCGCGCGGGTTGCGGATGGACGTGGAGGATCGGATGGCGGCGATTGAGCCGCCAGGTACTGCGAGGATCAGGGCCGCGGCGCATCATGTGTTGGCTGCGGTGTTCACCGAGTGTTTCGATCCCAACCTGGAGGACGTCGGTTTCTCTCTCCCCGCGTATGCCGGGCCAACGTGCGATCGTTGCGGCGGCCATGCGGTCGTGTGACAAAACGGCTACACAATCCGCGCAGCCCTGCGGATCTAGCACGCTGTTCCTTTTTTCTGCTTACAAAAAATCACGCGCGAGGAAGTGCTCGCACCGGCCCCGCCGCAGCTCTGGCGATTGGCCAGGCACAGGTCAGGGCTGAGTCCACTCGGGAGGGAAGGCGGAGAACTCTGCAACGACTCTTTTCGCCTCCTCGATGATGATATTTTGACGGGGTAATCGGCCAAGGCCGAGCATCCTGGTGATCTCCGGGTTGCCTAGCCCGTAGCTGTTCGCCGAGCGAAGTTGGTTAGCCAAGGCACGGTACCGCATCTCGACGGCATGGTTCACCTTCGGTTCCTGTGGATTGATGGGCTCGATCTCCTTGGCCATGGTTCGGTTTACTTTGTGACGACGACTCGCGGGTCAGTCGGCGGCACGGGCTCGTCGAGCGCCCAGAGGATGCCGTTTAGCAGCAGTCGCTGAAACGCCGGTATCGCGAAGTCGTCGACACTGCCAAGTGACGTATAAAAGACGCGATTGCCGTTGGCTTCATTCGTCCAGGCCACCGGTTCGCTGATATCATCTCGCCCCAAGAGCGTGCCGGTCATCAGCACGGTTATGGAAGTTGCAATCGGTTTGTTTTTGTAGAGATGCGATTTGACCTCGAATGCGTCGTGCGGCACGCCGTTGAGTATCGGGTGGTTGGCTGTGTCAGTTGCGGACTGGATGACCGTGGCCGGCTTGGGCGGCTTGTTCCCGTAGTGTCTTCGGTAGTCGACACCCAGGATTTCATCGTCAAACTTGGTCCACCGCGCGTGGTTCTCGGTGGGCGGGTCGTGGTCGAACGCGTGGCTGGCGGTGCGGATGCCGACGAGCGGTTTGTTCTTGGTCAAGTGCGCACGGACGAGGTCGAGCTGTGTCTGGGGTGGTGTGCGTCGGCGGACGCTCAGGAAAAGCAGGTCAGCTTCCTCCAGCGCCTCAAGTCCGGCGAAGTCGTTCGGGTCGTTTTTGTTGACGTGGACGAACGTACAGCGGATGCCTCTGTACTCGAGCTGCCTTTTTGCGAACACCGGCAGAGTCGAGGCGGTGTTGTATTCGCTTTCGCCGATCATGAACACGACGTGCGGCGGGGTGTCACCCTTGAAGCGGAACGGCTCGCCGCCGAGCAGTTGGTCGCTGGTGGTCGTTGGGCAAACCCGTTCCTCAATGTGCTCAACAACCAGCGAGGTGCCGCGGAAGTGATTCACGTACGGCCAGCTTGCCGGGTTGTACATCGAGTCTGTCAGATCGCGGACAAGCAGGACATTTTTGCCGTTGCGTGCCATGTTGCGCAGGCCGAAGGGGCGGCCGAGTACGCACATGTTTGTGTGCACGCCGACAAGCAGGATATTGCGGATGCCACGTGCCTCGAGCAGGTTCCAAATCTCGATGCCGCTGTCGCTGATCGCGTCGCGCTTAGCGTCGATCTTGAGCAGAGCCACCTGTCGCACCCACGGGCTACGCGGGTTGCGGCCGAGTTCGGTCAGATGCTTGGACCAGGCAGCGTGTTCTGCTGGATCGTCATCCTCGCCACCGTCGGAGTGGTCGACCGGGTAGCCTTGTTTTTCCTCCACCTTGTCGATCCAGTGGCACCAACTCTCGATGGCCTTGGGTTGCGTGGCGGCGGTTGCGGCCGATTGGGCTCGCATGCGGGCTGGGTGTTTTTTGTAAAATTCCATGCATGAGGACGGCGCGTGAATAATGAGCGCGCCCTTGGCCCGGGCGGTGTTGAGCAGTTGATTCATGTGTGATGCCATTTCGCCGACGCGCCCAACGGCGTTTTTGCAGTGGTGCAAATCCCACATGTCGCAGACGATCACCGCCGTGGCCTTGGCATCCCAAAGCACTTTCTGCTGTCGCTCGGCCCAGTTGCCACTGGCATCCCGGACGCGGTTGCGCGTGTCGAGAGTGAACGTCTCGGCGTTGGCCAGGGCGATTGCGAACAGGGCAAAAAAAATGGCTGCGTGTTTCATGTCGGCAATGCGAGTCTTCGTCGGCGTTGCTATCGGTTTGGCCATTCGTTGTCAACCAAAACACGCCTTGCTTCAAACAAGGCTTCGCAAAGGTTGCCTGGCGGTTTAGCCTGACCGAGCGGAGCACTTCATGAGCGATACTACAATCCAATCCAATCCCCCTGGCGAAGGGAAGCGCGTGTTGCGCGTACTGGTGGTGGAGGACTCGGAGTTCGACGCACGCATGCTGGTCGGATTGCTGCGGGCGGGGGGCTTTGAGCCGGATTTCGAGCGAGTGGAGACAGCGGGCGCGCTGCGGGCTGCGCTTGGTCAGGGGTCGTGGGAGGTGATTCTAGCCGACTACAACCTACCGAAATTCAGCGCTCCGGAGGCGCTGGAGATTTTGCAGGGATCGCAACTCGACATCCCGTTTATCATCGTCTCCGGTGGCATCGGCGAGGACACCGCCGTGTCGGCGATGAAGTCGGGTGCGCACGATTATCTGATGAAGGGAAACTTGGCGCGGTTGGTTCCGGCGGTGGAGCGCGAGCTGCGTGAGGCAGCAGTGAGAGCCTCGCGGCGCCAGGCGGTGAAGGATTTGCGGGCGAGTGAGCTGCGACACCGCTCGCTCATCGAGAACGCTTCGGATGTGATCGCGGTGTTGGACAGCAAGGGCTTCGTTCAGTTTGTCAGCCCAGCATGCGAGCGGGTGTTGGGAAGGAACGCTGAGGCGTTGATCAACAGCGACTGGTTTGCGCTGGCTCATGGGGAGGATCAGGATCGGTTACGGGCGGAGTTCAGTCAGGCCCTTGGTCAAGCCGGAACACCAACAGTCATTGGGGGAAGGTTTATTGCTGCAGACGGAAGCGAACGGATGCTCGACACCATTGCCCGCAACCTGCTCGATGACGAGTCGATTGGCGGTGTGGTGATCAACGCTCGTGACATCACCGAGCGATTGAAGGCTCAGGAGGCGATGCACGAGTCTGAGGAACAGTTCCGGATTGCGAGTGAAATCCAACAGCGCCTCTTCCCTCGCACCTCACCGCAGTTGGCCGGGTTCGACATCGCCGGCGCGTCCAAGCCGGCGGCGGCAACCGGGGGAGATTATTTTGATTATCTCACCACTTCGGACGGCCAAATCGTACTTGCCGTTGGTGATGTGAGCGGACATGGGATCGGTCCGGCTCTGCTCATGGCCGAAACTCGCGCCTACCTGCGCATTCTTGCCCGCAACCGCAACGATCTTTCTCTGATCCTGACCCGTACTAACATGATGGTGGGGGAGGACGTCGGCAAGGATATGTTTGTGACAATGCTACTGGCCAAACTTGATGCTGGAAAAAGAACGATTGTCCATGCCAGCGCTGGACACTCACCAGCGTTTATTCTTGGCTCTGACGGCGAAGTGAAAAGTGAGCTCAGAAGAACCGGCATGCCATTGGGGGTCATGCCAGAGGCAGAGTACACCGTGTCCAAGCCGGTGCAATTGGGCAAGGGGGATGTGCTGGTGCTGCTAACTGACGGTCTCGAGGAAACCACCAACCCGGAAGGGGAGTTATTCGGGGTTGGCCGCATTTTGAAGGAAGTCCACCGCAGGCGGGAATCAACGGCGGCAACGATTGTTGATTGTGTGTTCGGGTTGCTTAAAAAATATTCCGGAAACGTGGAACAGTTGGATGACTTGACCATGATCGTGGTCAAGGCCGATTAATTATTTTATAAAAATTGGCTTGCCATAATTCAGCCCCTCCCTTACTTATCCCGAGAATTGAGGGCGAACAACCAGCCTAGTATCCAGTTGGGGACGGGTACGATGCGGTTATCAGTAGCTTTAACGACCGCGTTGTTCTGTTTGTCGACCGGGTTCTTAGTAGTAGGAGCGAAGGAGGCTCAGTCTATCACAATAAGCCGTATTTCAGCGAAGAAATACGGAGATAAGCCGTTTGTGGTGAAGGCAGTATCCAGTTCAAAATTGCCAGTCTCAATTTTTGTGAACGGGCCGGCATCAATTGACAAAAAAGGGACGTTAACTATTAAGGGGGCAGGGAAAGTGCGTGTTTTCGCCATTCAAATGGGTGATGATCGGTACGACTCAGCAAAGCGCAAGGTCGTGACGTTGGATGTTGCCAAGGCGGAATTACTCGTTAAGGCCGAGAATCAACAGATGAATAAAGGGGATGCAACCCCTGATTTGAAAGTGACTTACAAGGGTTTCGTCAGCGGTGAATCGGTAAAGAACCTGAGCAAACCAGCTACGGCAAGCGTTGTGGAGACCGGGAATGGGAAAAGGAAAAGATACAAAATAGTGCCAAGTGGTTCGGAGTCAAAGAATTACAACTTTAAGTATGTATCAGCGGATTTGAAGGTTATAAACAAGAAAAAGAGTTTTTTCGGGCGAAATTGATTTTTCCCGGAACCGGAGCGGCTTGTAGCCGTTCAGCTAGGAACTGATAAACGAACGACAGAATCATTAGAGAGGCGAATAGTTCTACAACAGGTCGCGCATGAAAGGGCAGTTGCTCAAGGCGTGGATATTATTGCAAATAAAAGACTTGCCAAGGGTTTAGCCGTCTGGCCAAATTCCGGCGGGTTGTGAATAAGTTGTGGACTCTCAGGGCGGGCTTAGGTTTGACCTGAATTCATCGGTGAACTATTTCAACAACTATGAAAAAAATAATAGGAACAAAAGTTAAGCGCTATACGGCGGGTTCGCTCGCTTTCGTTACAGCCATGGTTTTTTCCCTCCCGGGAACAACACAGGCTCAACCAGCCCAGACGATAACTGCGCCTGATATTGGTGACGTCACGTATGGTGTCGATCCATTCAGTGTCGCGGCAACTTCCAGTTCAGGCTTGGCGGTCAGTTACGGTGTAGCAGGTCCCGCCACTGTTGATGTAACCGGTTTATTAACGGTTCAAGGCAAGGGGTCAGTCTCGATTTTCTTTTTTCAGGATGGTGATGCAGATTACACCGCTGCAGCACCCATGGTTAAATCATTCACCATCAACGGAGCCTTGGCGACCGTTACTTTGGCTGATGCCGAGGTCGCTTATACAGGCACGGGCCAGTCCCTGGCACCAACACAGGCCGATTCTGCGGGTGCCGCTTTGAGTGAGCCCATAACTGTCACCTATACGGATGCAGCGGGAGATGCTGTGGCCAGTCCGACAGCAGTGGGCGTGTATACCGCGACGGCTGCCATTACTTCAGCTTCGAATTATTCCGGTTCTGACACGGGTACCTTGACCATCGCCAAGGGGGCCCCAACGATTACCATTTCAGATACGAGCCAAAGTCACGACGGGTCCCAGAAACCGGTGACGGTTGTGACAGTGCCTGCTGGTTTGACTGTGACAACTACCTATACTGGAGGGTCTTTTGTGCCTGCAGCGGCTGTTGCAGAAGTTTTATATGTTGATGGCGATACATTGCCAGATGGCAAGGCGGTTGGTGATGTGAAAACAGCAGCTGTGGCTGCGATAACGGCTCCCTCGGCTGCCGGCGATTATGCAGTATCTGTATCTGTTGTGGATGATAGTTATTCAGGTTCTGCCAGTGCGACTTTGACTATCGGATCGGTAACGATAGACACCACTGCTGCCACTTACACCGGTGCTGCCCAGAATCCCGCCGTGACTGTTGTTCCGGGAGACTTGGGGTACACGGTCACTTACACAGATAGTGCTGGGGCAGCCGTTGCAAGCACAACAAATGCCGACACTTACACTGTTTTAGTAACCGTGTCGGATGCCCGATATCCCGGTGATACTTCTGCCAGCTACACTGTCAATCCTGCACCGTTAACAGCTACATTGGGGGCACTCTCAGCTCCCTATGGCTTGGGTATTCCGACTTCCGCGGAATGGGCCGCAACATTGACTTATGCCGGTTTTGTTGGGGCGGACACTGCGGCTGCAGTGGTTACAACCGATTTGGCAGTCAGTTATGATAAGGAGGTTTTGCAAGCGGGGGACTATGTGGCAACACCTGCTGGTCTTTCGTCCGGCAACTATGCCATCACCAATGCTGAAGGTTCGTTAACGGTATCGAAACTAAATGCTACGGTAGCTTTGTCTGACACAACTCAGGGCTACACCGGATCCGCGTTGGGGGTAACGGCTACTCCGTCGGTTGCTGGCCTTGCAGTGACTCTTGTTTACAGGGACGCCAACGGCGCATTGATCGCTGCTCCGACGGCGAAAGGGACCTATTTCGTTACTGCAACCATTGCCGATGCCGATTATTCGGGAAGTAAAACGGGTACGCTGACTATTACCAAGGCGACGACCGCCATCGAGTTACCTGATATGCCTGACGTTGTTTACAGTGAGGATTCAATCACCGTGGATGCGTCTGCGACAGGTGACCGACCGATTGTATATTTTGTCACGGGTGCCGCCTCGGCTTCCGGTAATGTCATCACACTGAACAGTGCGGGGACAGTTAGGGTTACGGCTTATGTTGGGGGGACGGACGATTATGGATCCGCATTTGAAGCGACCACTTTTACAGTAAGCAAGGCGGCGACCAGTGTCGCTATGGCTGATGCTGACATTATCTACACAGGTTTAGGGCAATCGCTGACACCTGTGGTTGCAGACGAAAGTGCCAATATCCTTACGGTCGGTATTGACGTTGTTTACAAGGATGCCAGCGGCAACACTGTTGCCAGCCCGGTTGACGTCGGTGTCTACTCTGCGACTGCCACTGTGAATGACACGAGGTATGGCGGTTCCGGGACGGGCATCCTGACAATATTGAGGGCTCCCTTAACCATCACCGCGGATGATAAGAGCAAAGAATATTTGCAGGCTAATCCGGCTCTTACCTTGACTTATACCGGCCTTCAAAATGGAGAGGATAATTCAGTGCTCAGTACTCAAGCCACGGTTGGCACGGCTGCTGATGAAGCTTCTGGATTAGGGGATTATGCCATTGTGGTTTACGGTGCGATTGGCGCAAACTATAGCATCGTTCATGTGGACGGCACTTTGACGGTTGAAAAGAACACGATAGGGATCACTCTAGCGAATACATCTCAGACCTACACTGGATCCGCGCTAGCTGTGACTGCTACACCGGCAGTGGCGGATGTCAACGTGGTTGTGGCGTACACCGATGATGCAGGAGCTTCTGTTGATGCGCCGACTAATGCTGGTACTTACACGGTTAACGCAACCGTGGATCATGTTCTTTATCGCGGTACGCAAGCCGGTACTTTAACCATCGGAAAGGCTACGGCCACCGTGACTCTGGCTGATTTGGCTTCTACCTATGACGGTACGGAAAAAGTGGCCTCTGTCACAACGGATCCGGCAGGTCTAACGGTTGATCTGACGTATAGTCAAGGGTCAACTTTGGTTGCACCAATCGCTGCGGTTGCCGCGGCTGATGCGGTTGATGCGGTTGATGCGGTTGATGCGGTTGATGCGGTTGCGGAAGTTTTATACGTTGAAGGCGATACGATACCAGAGGGTAAGGCGGTTGGTGACGTGAAAACACCAGCTGTGGCAGCTGTGGCAGCTCTGGCAGCTGTGGATGCTGTGGCAGCTGTGGATGCTGTAGCTGGAGTAACGGGCCCTTCCAATG
>PVBE010214513.1_pt1 | contig 21398 bp, 12 predicted proteins | sample 1631181 | NCBI WGS metagenome assembly PVBE01 (sample SAMN08397723, study PRJNA350692) | Marine metagenome, whole genome shotgun sequencing project. | isolation source: water | place: Pacific Ocean | collected 2012-04 | reverse complement strand
CTGGTGAAGAACAAGAAGATCAATCCCGCAGTGGCGGCAGTGCTCAAACGAAAGCTACAGGAGTACCTCCATTGGAAGATCAACTACTATCAGATGCTCCACCGCCTCAAGACGGAGATCCACAAGAACATGTCGCTCCAGCTGGCCAACCTACGGTCCTACAAGATGTGGGCGGCCCGGCACATCGCGGCCGCTGAGAAGATCCGCATCGACACGTTCAACGAGTTCCAGAGGACCAGCGAGAAGGGCCAGATGGAAGGGGTAGTGAGAGAACAGATCGAGTGGGTGCCTCGTGTAAGGTACACTGCATACTTCCTCTTCTGCCAGCCCATGTGGCACTTCTGGAAACCAATGTGGAAGATCCTCGTCGAGCGTGCCATGGTCGTGTACTCCGAACCCGGGACCCCCTTCCTCTGGGGCAGGGTGAGGACGTGGAGCTACATAGGCATCGTGGAGGTCGAGCGCCTCGCGAACGTGATCTCATGGGCGTCATTCAACGTCTGGTGGCGTGGCGATCCCACCGTGTTCTGCCAGCGCATCCCCGCAAAGCGGGCACGGTCCCACGCGTTCCTCATGTACTGGCTCAACAAGGCCTCGGGCTTCTCGCCTTGGGAGACCATCGATTATGGCAACAAGCTATTCAACAAGAAGAAGAAGCCCAAATGGCTAAGAGAGCTCGAGGAGGACGAGGGGGACCTCGAGGACGAGGAGTACGGCGAGACGGAAGACCACGGGCACGCCCATGAGGGCGGCATCCTCGATGCGGTGTTCGGTAAAGGGCTTCCCTGGATAGTGAACTTCATCACGTTCGGGTGGTTGGACGAGCTATTCCGCTTCGATCCCGCGCACGTCAACGACGGAATCGTCATCAAGCAGGTGGAACGGGTCGAGAGCCTCTTCGAACCCCTCCGCCGGGGCATCGCCGAGTCGTGGTACTCGGTCGTCGATGTCCTGGCGACCTTCGGGCTCTATCCAAAGGGTTTCGGCCTCTCATACGGCGGTGACGCGCCCCCCATCGACCGGTACGGAAGGTTCCGCGGTATGTTCGGCGGGCTCTTCTCCAGCCGGCGCCGGAGGGCTATGTACGCGCTGCTCTTCGAGATGCAGCCCATCTTCACCGCGGCCATGCAGGAGGCCTGGAGAGGGGCCTTCAAGTTCGATCTGAACCCACCACAACAGCAGGGGAGGCACTGAGATGGCGATTAACCTTCCCGTGGGCATGCCGGACGTGATGGTCCCCCGTGGCGCCACCCTCATGGGGCTGCTGCAGGAGGAGGACTCCGAGTTTGTCGGGGGTGGTATCTACAGCTCGCGCCAGAACCCGGCGTGGGTGGACGCCTTCGGCACAGGTGGACGCACGGGCCGCTGGTCCAAGGTGGCGGTAAAGAACTTCGAGCTCACCTACGTGGGCAAGCTCTTTCCCGAAGTGGAGGATACCTTCATCCAGCTCATGAAGGAGCGCGGGTTCCGCATCATGGAGAACTTCTTCTTCCTCGCCACACGACGGGTGCGCGACATCATCCTCCACGGCGGAATCATGCTGCGCGAGGAGGACTATATGTTCTCCCAGATCCGCATCCCGTACCTTACCCTGTGGATCCCGGACCGGCCCTTCCCGCCGGGAGTTGGCTGGCTCGATGGCGAGCCCCCCACGGGCCCCTATGCCATCTGGACCACCTGGTACGTGGACATGGACTTCGAGCTCATCTGGCAGCGCAATCCCGTGCTCAAGCACATACTGCCCTACTACATGAAGTACGTCAAGCGAAGGCGCATTGAAGAGCTCGTGAAAAAGTGCCAGCAGGAGCTCAGAGAAGTCGACAAGGAGTGGCGCAGACGCACTGCCCGGCTCATGCGGATGAAGTAGTCCACAAGCGCTACAACGGAGGCCCGGAGGCCGACCACTAACCTTAAAAGATTTGGCTTCCTCCGGCACGAGGTCAGGTGCGCCGGTAGTCTAGCTGGCCTAGGACATCTGCCTGCCACGCAGATAACTCGGGTTCAAATCCCGACCGGCGCACCATCCGATTACGCTCCGATTCGGAGGACTTTACTCGGGGATTGATTTGCGTGTTCGGTTTCTCCTCCTTACCTTCGGAGAGCTCGTGCACCGGGAACCCTATGTCTACGAGAACTTCTGGATGTGGTTGCCGCTGTCCCGAAACCTGACGTTCAAGGCGGTAGGATCTTGTCGACCAGTCTACTTCTTCTTCTCGACTAGCATTCCAAGTTTCTCGTCCATGTCGAACAGCTTCTCGAGGCAAGCCGCCCGGGTCCGCTCAATCTCTTGGATTATATACGCGAGCCCCAAAGCCACCGCGCCCAGGATTGTGATGTAGAAAATCAATCCTGCGATGAACTGGTTGGTCTCCAGCGCGGCAAGGTACTCCGACCCCAGATGTGCCCGTTTTTATCACTACATCATCCCGAGCATCTTGAGGACCGCCTTCTGCTGCTTCGTGAGCTCTGGCAGTTCCCGTGATCCATCCTTGTAGAGCACCTCCCTCACTTCACCAAGCCGTGAGAGCGCTTCCTCCAGGGAGGTCTCCTCCTTCAGCTTCATTCGCAGAAGGCAGAGCATCAGGTAGCCCAGGTACGCCAGGAATACCCGAGCTCTCGTCGATCCCTCGAGGTTCGCCTGCAGTGGCCCGAGCCCGCGGTCCTTCATCAGCCTGAAGGTCTTGTCGATCACGTCCTTCTCCCGATAGAGCTTCAGCACGTCCACGGCATTCAAACTCGTGGAGGTGAAGAGGACGGTCTTCCCGAACCGGTTGGTCGTCCTCTGGACCGCCTTGTGCTTCACCCGGTAGGTGAACGACCAGTCCTCGGAGAACGTCGGCGTGACTCGGATGTACCCGGCGTAGTCACCGCACACGCCGTGCAGCTCCCCCAGCATCTCGTCCTTGATCGGGAACGCCACCTCACCCAGATCGTCCAGCTTCCGCTCCACCTCGGTGAGGCCCTCGTAGAAGCTGGTGAGCTGGCGGCTCCGCCGCTCCGAATCGTGGTAGACGAAGGCCCTGATATCGTCCTCCTTGAACTCCTTGGCGAAGGTCACGGCCCCCGGATACCTGATACGGTTCCGGGAGTTCTCCATGCCGACGCTCTTGGTGAGCGCCCGCTTGGTCAGGTTCAGGTTCGATGCCAGCGCGCCGATGACGTCGTGCTTCGCGCCCAGGATCTCCTCGATGTTCCTCTTGCTGTAAAAGCCACGATCGAGCACCAGGACGAGGTTCTTGACCCCGAAGACCTCCAGCTCCTTGAGGAACGTGCGGATGGTGGAAACGCTGACGATGTTGCCAGGGAGCACCTTGTGATGGATGGGGAGGCGGTGGCCCATGGTCACGGCAAGGACCATGTTCACCTGCTTCTCCCCCGTGCTACGGTAGGCATGGCCGTACCGGGCAAGGTCGTTGCAGTCGCCGTAGTACGTCATGGGCGTCAGGTCGTAGACGAGCGTGTCGAGATCATCGCTGTACAGCTTCTTGATGCGCCGCGCAATGCCCTCCTCGATCAACCCCGTCACGTCGGGCGTCTCCTTGGAGAGGAGCGAGAGGATGCCTCTGACACACTTGGGGGTGAGGTCGGCCGACGTGAGATCGACGCGCTCCCTGAGGGCCGTGCGGGAGAACCAGGAGCCTGTCGCCCTGAGGCTCGCGTCCGCAGTGACCTTGTTGATGGCCAGGATGGTGGTCTTCAGGCCGATGTCATCGATCCTCGTGTGTGGCGCGATGCAGGAATCGATGACCTCGGGCAGGCCGAACTCCTTGGCGAGCTTGTAGAGGGCCATGGGCTCACCGTAATCCAGGATCGAGCGCAATCCCTTTGTCCTTCTCTTGGGTGGAATGATGGTGGTCTCGCCGTCCTTCTCTACCTCTTTGCCGAGGTACTCGGTATCCTGCTTGACTTTGCCGATACCCTTCTCACGGTAGGTCCGCACATTGTACACATAAGTGCTGTCGCCCCTCTTGATACGGCGAATGAAGGTCATGTAGTGTTATTATCACTACCCTGATTTAAAGCTTTCGAAATGATAACGTTGAACGGAAGCTCTATTGAGCCCGTGTAGTGTCAAAAGGGGGCACATCAGGGTCCGACGGCCCGAACCCCTCCATGGGCATGATGAACAACCCGAGGAGCGCCGACACGAAGATGAGTGCGGTTATCCCCTGGCTGTAGGCCACTGATGTAGGTTTGTTAGAATCCATTTCTGCCACCTATGGATTCTGTTATCGAGTGTCTTTAAATTTCGTACCTTTCCGGCCCATCAGCAGGTCGTCTTGGTCTGGACTACTGTACATCATTCTATCCCTTCTTCCCTAGAATGCGGCCCTCTACGTGTGAATCTGTAAACAATTACTCGTGAGTGTGCGCTTTGTTCTCGACCGGCGCACCATTCTCCATCAATTGCTTACTCATCGAGCAGTCTCTGGAACGGTTTGATCATTTCGGAGGTCGTACGCTTCTTGAACTCCTTCCTGAACTGCGGAATCCACGTCAGCCCGGTCATTACAGTATTAAGGAGTCGCGTTCCGTACTCGTGCTGGGGGAAGTCGTAGAATCCGTGCTTCTTGTAGTAAGCATGGTCGGCCTGGAACACGAACCGGCTATTGTACACGAAGTCGCGAAATAGCTTGTCACCCCCCACACCAAGGAACGTGCGCGTCCGCATGTATCCTGAGCAGGAATGCCTGATGAGGCGCTCTGCGAGGGATTGGATCATGGTGTCCACGGTCTCGTTGTCACCGGACTCGTCGGTCACGATGTCCACGAGGTTAATCCTACCCAGTTCGGCCTCGCCCTCCAAGGTCGCCCTGAGCGTGGGGAGCTGGCCTAGCGGCCCCGCAATGATCCAACCGAGCTGTTTACCCTTGAGCGCCGGGACGTGGTTGTGGAAGAACGTGCGGTCGATGAACTTCTTCCATTGGGAGGAGAGGTGGCGGTCGGTCACCTTCCCCGCGTACACGACGACATCCGCCGTACGGACCTTCTCATTGAAGAACTCCGGGAAGCCGTCCTTCTGGGAGCACTCGTTGTCCAGCCCACAGTTGCAGCATCCCAGACAGCCGTTCTTCAGTGGGATGTCATTGATGTCGTGGACCTCCACCTTACCAGCGAGGCTCTCAGTGAAGCGCTCAACCATCCGCCCCAGGTTCCCCCCGGTCCCGTCTGTGAGCACGATAATCTGCTTGCCCTTCGTATCGATGGCCCCGGCGACTGCACCGGGAAGGTAGTTCCAGGAGCGTGTGTTCACGGGAGGGTTCGCCCGTGATGTGACCCTCTTGCGCTCGGCAGCGTCGAAGAAATCCTCTGCGAACAGAACGAGCTGGTCGCGACCCTTCTCTTTCAGCAGGTCGCTCATTTCGGCCGAATGGAAGCCGACGTACCGCATCCCCAGGTCGTCGCAGATGGCATGCATGTAGGCGTGAGCGGTGTGGTCGAAGAAGTGGATGGACGTGGTCAGGACCGCAGCATACTTTTCCTTGAAAGCATCAACCGCATCCTTCTCAGAAACCAGCTCGATGAACCGTTTGTACTGGGAGGGGACCAGCATGTGATAAAGGGGGAAGGCCCACAGTACAACATCCGATGAACCGACGTCGTCGACAACCTCCTTGAACGCGGTCAAGTTACCTTCCAGCTTCTTGACCCGTTGCGAGATGTCATGCACCACGTACTCGTGCCCGGGGAAGCGCTTGCGGATATAGCCGACGTACTGCATGGTGACGGAGACGTCGCCCTTGGGGCTGCCGTTGAGGACCGTGACCTTCATGGTCTCCGAAATGTCTGTGGATTATTAAAAACCTGTCAACCAACGCACTCCCACTTTCGGGCTTGTGGCCTACAGCTCATCCACGTCCTCGTCGGACGATTCCTTATCGCGCATCTTCCTGTCCCGTTCCTCATCGGACACGGCCGTGAAGGGTGCGGACATCATCCGCTGGAGATGATTGAGCATGACGATCAGCCAGATGAATACGACCAATACCCCCAGTCCGAGGATACCTCGCCAGGCCAGCTTGTCCTCCACATCGACGACATCCTGCTCGACAGTACCGGGGCTCGTCCATGAGCGGCCGGGGCTCGCCCATGAGCGGTCGCGGCGTTTCATGAACGCGGACTCGCGCTCCCGCACAGCGATGCTCAGCGACCTCGATGTCGTGGCGAGGCTCACTCCTCGCGGGTCCGTGCACCAGGCCGTGAAGGTGCCACTGATGCGTATCGATCCAGGGGCCGCACCCTGCCAAGTGGCCTTGATGTCCTCCGACACCACGACCGTGAACTCCATGACACGCGAGTAGGGCGTGTCACGTCCGAGCTGGCGGCTGAGGGAGAGGTGCCCGTCACCGGCCACAGGGACCGGCCCGGACCAGCTGGCGGACAGTGTACAATCGTGAGCGGGAGTGGGGGCCATGTTGGTGAGCGTGATGTCGACATTGAAAGGATCGCCGTCGATGACGTCACTTGATGCTGTGACATCGAGCGCGAGCTCGGGCGGAATCGGTCGGGACACGGTGATGTAGAAATCGTCCCATCCACCGTCCTTCTCGGCAGTGTACTGTCGTCCGAACCCGTCCATGCATTCCAATTCGAAAAAAACGGGCATCCTGTCAAGGTTGTCTTGTGCGTCAGGGCTGATGCGCAGGACGTACCTGACCTCCCTGAGCTCGTCCGGTGCGAGCCTATCAAGGACTACTCCGTCGCTCACCAGGTCTTCCCCGACCGCCTGGCCCTCGAAGGGAGATACTATCTGGAGGATGTCGTATGCGGCCATTCCGCGGAAGGACGGAACAGCTATCAGCGCCTCGCAGCTGTGAGCATAGCCTCTGCCTGTGTTCTTAATGAGGAGTGGGATCTCGAGATCTTCGCCGGGGATGCCGTCATAATGGAGCTCACCGTCCTGCGCCCGGGCACCGACGAGCCGTACATGGACGTCGGATCGCTCACCGGCCCGGACGGTGATGGGCGCCAGGCCATCGGCCTTTATCTGGGACGAGTAGCTGCGCTTGAGGAGGAGGTCGGTGTAGGACGTTATGTACGTGACATTGACCCGGATGTCGCACATCCCGCAATATTCTGAATCATCGCAACGGAACCTCTCATCCACCCTGATGGTGTAGGGAATGATGGGATTATCCTCGGTATTGACGAGCGAATCCTTACGCTGGGGACGGAACCGCCATTCGGTCGCATCGCACGGCCGGTTGGTCAGGTCACAGAAGAGGAGCTGGCCATCGCACTCCGGTGTGAGTACCTCGAAGGTCGCCGAGACTTCCTCGATCTTCTCTACAGCACGTCCGCGGTTCCTCACCAGGAGGGCTATCTTCTTGGCCTCGCCGCCCACGAAGAGCTCCATACTGGGGAGAACCACTTCGATGCTCTCCTCCACCCTCAACATGAGTACCTTGGACTCGACGATGGCCCAGGTCCCGTCCGGGTTCATCGCCTGGACGCCGATGTTGACGCGGTAGGTCCCGGTCTCGCACTCCTCGTCGGGTTCGATACCGAAGTAGTAAGTCGCCGGATTACCGTATAACACTTCCACGGCCTCGGTCTCGAGCACCGTGTCCTCCTCACCATGGTGGTAAGGATGAGTGTACATGGCCCGCTTGAGAAGGACGTTCTGCCAGTCCAGCGGACCTGACAGATGGAGGTCCTCGCTGTCCACGGTGACGAGCAGTGATGTCCGTACACCATCGTCCCGGTCCCGGTTCATGACGGTAACCTTGAAGAAGGACGTCATGCCGTTGTAGGCCTTGCCACCGCCGAGCGCGTCCCAGTTCGCCTCCACCGATACCGGGGCAGTTGTCAGCAATGACACCACGATGAGCACGGCAATGATTGTCCTCGCCATCGTCCCCCTAATTCTTAATCAGTTATAGGATATATAATGACCGCAGCTCGAGCAGGACGACAAAGTTATCGGGGGAGGCCCAACGACCTCCCCCATGGGCCCGAGGGGGCTTGAACCCCTGACCTCCGGCTGTCCTAGGCTGTGTATGAGCACAGGCCATATAAGACCGGCGCTCTAACCGGCTGAGCTACGAGCCCGAACCGCCGCCCTCACGCCTTGGGAAGGCGTCCTGCGAGCAGCACCGCAGGTTGAGCGTTCCCAAGATTTAACTCTTTATTTATTTTGGCGGGAAATCCCCTTCCGATGGGGCGTGGGGGGGACGGACCCGAAAGTTACTTTCCGGACGAGTACCGGCACGCCACCTCCCTTTGGGATATAATGATGAACGGCCTAATACCTATAGGGGTGACCACCAAGGACAATCATTGACCAGAGGCGATAACAGTCGCGTCCTGGAGACCTAAAACCGGCCAACGATGAGCAAAGATGAGAATGCTGGCTGATCGGTCGGGGTCGTGGTCTTCCAGGGGCAGGGTGATGGATGCCCATAGCATGGTGCGCTCTGAGGGAGGTCCTCGTGCACGTGCAGATGCCTCGACCCAGTCTGGTAATGGAAGGAGATATGAACGTTTCCATCGATAGTCTGGGCCGGATCACCCTCGGGCTGACAATAGACCGCGACCTGAACGCTGCGATCAACATTCAGGATAGATCAGGGTGGGGACCACCCGATGCGCCCGTGGAGCTGGAAACAGCGTCGAAGCGGGAAGCCCCTCCACTTGGAGAGGGGTAGTTCACAGGTATTGTCACCGCTTCGGGGCAGTCTTGTGCAGCGCCCTCCCTTGGGCGTCGTCCACTGCCTCCTTCACTGCCTCGCCGAGAGTGGGGTGGGGGAACACGACATCGGAGATCAGCTCCACGGTCACACCCGTGACGGTCGGGACGAGCAGCGACGGGATGAGGGACGATGCGTCCGGGCCCACGATGATGGCGCCGAGGATGCATCCGTCCTCGCCCACGAGGACCTTGACGAAACCGTCCGACTCTCCTGAGCACAAGGACTTGCCGTTGGCAGCGAAGGAGAACCTCCCTGCCCGGAAGGCGATGTCCTCTGCCTTGAGTTCGTTCTCGGTCCTACCGAACATGGCGATCTCCGGGCTCGTGAACACCACCGAAGGGATGAGCGCGTCGGTGGCGTCGACCATCTCATCAGGGTGGAGTATGTTGTGGACGGCCACCTCCCCCTCCCAGCTTGCCTTGTGGGCGAGCATGAGCCCTCCCACTACATCGCCCACGGCGAAGATGTGGTCGTTATCTGTCCGTAGGAACCTGTCCACGACAATGTGTCCCTTCTCTAGCTCCACACCGGCCTCCTCCAGACCGAGGTCCTCGGTGTTGCAGGACCGGCCAACACACACGAGGGTCCGTTCCGAGCGTACATCCTCACCGGACTCGAGCGTCGTCACGGTATAGTTCCCGTCAACGCTCACACCGGTCACGCAGACCTTGGTATTGATGGTGACGCCCTTGCTCTTCAGGCTCCGCTTCACCAGGTTCGCGGCCATCCTGTCCATGCCGGGGAGCAGAGTGGGCATAAGCTCGACGATGGTCACATTGCACCCCAGGTCAGCGAGGATCGAGGCCCACTCGCACCCGATGACGCCCCCACCGATGATGGTAAGGCTCGCTGGCAGCTCGGTGAGCTTCAGGAGATCGTCCGAGAAGAGGATGTGTTCATGGTCCGGAGTAATGAAGGGCAAGCAAGCGGTCCGTGAGCCGGTGGCGATGATGAGCGTCCCCGCCTCGAGCCTTTGTGTCCCACCGTCAGTGAGGGCCACTTCCACCGCGGTGCCACCGTCGACGATCCGTCCGCGGCCCGTGACCACAGTGATACCGTTACCTGCTACGAGCTTCTCCAGGGAGGATACTATCGCTTCGACCACACGGTCCTTCCGGGAGGCCATCGCACCGTAGGAGAAGGACTGGCTCTTGACCGAGATACCGTGCTCTTCTAGCGTGGCGAGGGAGGCGAAGCGCGAGCTCGAGGCGATCAGCGCCTTGGTCGGTATACAACCGCGGTTCAGGCAGGTGCCTCCAAGCCTGTCCTCCTCGACGATGGCGACGGAAAGGTCCTGGTGGGCCGCCCTGATGGCAGCTGAGTAGCCGCCGGGGCCGCCGCCGATGACCACGATATCGTACCGGTCGGACATGACTGACGCCTTCCTGGCCCAGGCTTAAGTAATTAATGGGGTGATCCAGGCCTTCAACAGGCCGTCAGGCAGGTCGTGTGCTCACCACAGCACTCGGCACACCCTACCTCGATCGATCCTACCTGTCCCTTCGGCGGTCTGACCTCGAACGTCACAGACGATCCAGTAGAGGCACCCACCTGTGCACAGGTGACGTTGAGAGGGATATCCATCATGCCATCCCGCTTACCGAGGTCCACGGTGTGGTCGAGGCGGTAACCGGTGTCGTTGTCCAGCGGCACGCCGCCCATGTAGACCTTGAGCTCATCGTACTGGCCTCGCTTGATGTCGTGTTCACCGGTGTTCTTCACCTTGAGCACGAGCCTGAGGCTCGCATCATCGGGCGAACAGCTGGCCACACAGTACGGATTGGCACGAGGGCCCGTCACGTCAGTGGAGCCGTATACGGTGATTACTTCAATCCGGGTTTCCAGGGCCTGCTTTTTTCCTGTAAAGCTCTTCCAGAACGAGTGGAGACCCTCTCCGACCATCTCGATGAGATCACTACCGACGTACCCCGCCACGATGAGGCCGATGACGAGCACGAGAATGACTGGTTGGGTCTGACCCCTTCTCCCTGACGGAACGCGTCTCACGATGCTCCCTTAACAGCAAAGAGCCCGTGCTCGGATAAATACCTGTCGGCCGGGATGCTCCAGCTAGAACAGGAAGTACTGGGAGTGGAGCTCCATGGGCCCCATGCTGAAGGTCATGTCGATACCGGACACCTGCGGGAGGCTGCGGATGGCTTGTACGATCCTGTCCAGGTGGGCGAAGCTCTTCGCGGCTCCGATGGCCATCACGTCGTGGGGTCCCACTGTCTGTGTGGCCACTAAGATGGACGGGATCTTGATGATCTTGTCCAAGAGCTCCTCGTGGGATCCGAGTCGCACGGTGACGCCGAAGAACACGATGACCTCGTACCCGAGCTTCTCCGGCCGGATGACCGCTGTCGAGCCGCGGACGATACCCAGGCGCTGGAGCTTGCGGAATCGGTTGCGGATGGTATCGACCGATGTGCCCAGCTCCTTGGCGATGGCCGAGAATGGCGTCCGTGCATCGTTCTCGAGCCGCATGATGATGCCGTGATCGATCTCGTCCATGTCGCCGGCCATCAGGCTTCACCCCTCTTGGTCTCCCAACAGCTGCCCTCAACGTCGAACTCCAGGTTGTGCGGGCATAGCCGGTAGTCTCCCACGAAGATGCTGATGTGGAGGTCCTTGATCGAGGGGATGTCCCGGATACGCTCCTGGATGCTCCCCAAGTGGTCGATCGAGTCCATTACGACGATACCGATGATGTCGTGCGCTCCGAAGCTGTGGCTACAGAAGAGCACGCCCGGAACCCGCTGGAGATGCTCCAGGGTGGTATCGGTCACCGGCCTCCCCACGGAGATGCCGAAGATGGCGATGCAGTCCTGGCCGAACCGGCGGGGATCCTTGATGATGGTGGTCTTGCGCACCAGTCCGTCACGGACCATGCGTTTGAAACGCTTGCTCACCGTATCGGTGGTCGTATCGCAGGCCTTGGCGATCGCATTGAAAGAGGTCCGTGCGTCATTCTGGAGATGGCGCAGGATAGAAACGTCAAGGCTGTCGATCTTCATGGGCACATCACGAGCTTTCTTCTGAGGATGGCCAATAAAAACCTTATGCTTTCTACTCTGTGATGACGATACATCGTATCTGTCAGGTGGAGTGCTGGGGCAAACACTCTTAAAACCGAACGGGCCCACCCACGTCATGGACGCCCGTGCCCTCGCCAGTGCCGTCAGGGAGCACCGTGGCTTCGTTCGGAAATCGCCCCTGGGAGAGGCCTGCAAGACCCTCGGCGTACCCCCCTCGAGCTGGGGTGAGGATGCGGCCGTCATCGACCGTGGCGGTGATGAGCTCCTGCTCCTTGCAGCGGACGGTATCATCGCTGATCTTGTGGAGGCCGATCCTCGGTTCGCAGGGCGGTGCGCCGTGCTCGTGAACGTAAACGATATAGTCGCCATGGGGGGGACTCCCCTCGCCATCGTCAATGTAGTGTCGGCTCATGATGACGACCTTCCCAGCGTGCTCGCGGGGCTCCAAGAGGGTGCAGACCTGCTCGGTGTCCCCGTGGTCGGTGGGCATATCCATCCAGACGCACCGCGGACCGGCGTGAGCGCCACAGCGCTAGGGACCGTGCCCCGTGACGCCCTTCTCACTTCAAGTGGCGCGTCACCTGGTGACGCCATCGTGGTCGCCGTGGACCTGACGGGAGAGGCCCATCCGCGCTGGCCTCTCGCGTGGCGGCCCCCTGATAATGAGGGGCCGGAACGGTACAGGGAAGCACATGATGCCATACGCGAGGTAGCAAAACGGCACCTAGCGACGGCGGGCAAGGACGCGAGCAATCCGGGAATCATCGGTACGCTCGGGATGCTCTTTGAGACAAGCACCGTGGGCGGCATCGTCCACGCGGACCGAATCCCCCGTCCCGATAGCGTACTGGTTGATCGCTGGTCGCTCGTCTATCCGGCACGGGGATTCGTGTTCACCACGGACCGGCCGGATGAGCTCATCAGGGCTCTGGACGGGCCTTTCACCACTGCCGTGGTCGGCGAGACCGATGGCTCAGGTGTGCTGCGTGTGGGACTCGGGGGACAAGAGGCGCCTGTGGTGGACCTGAAGCACGGCGGTGTGGCCGGGATGTGGCCTCGTCCGGTCCGTAGCAAAGACTCTTAATTCTGCTCCTATCCAATGTAGATTAAATGGGGGGGGAAATTGTTCCGAGATGTCTTGTTCCACGAGCCTTCGGACTCCTTCTCATAGTCTTTCTCGTCACCTTGCCTGCCCTCGCTGATGGGGCGAGCTGCCAAGACCTGCGGCGACAGGCCCTCTCTGGAAGGAAGCTGACGGCCGACACCGCAGCCCACATTATGAAGGAGGTGGCGCGGGGCGGTGTCCTCGTACTCCCGGGCGGGCTCCTTCCGGAAGGGGACGACAAGGAGAGCGGCCTCATCCTATCCGAAGCCCTCGGGCTCGATATGGACGTGGTCCCATCGTTCGTGACCATCGACGAGCTAGCGTATGATGACGTGGACCGTGCCTATGTCGTGCTCGTGTGCGACGCAGGTGATATCCTCGATCCGGACGGCCGACGGTTCTGCGCCGAATGGTCCTTCACAGAGAGCACGCCTCTTTATGGAGTGCCCGTCTGTCTTGGTGAAATGCTGCGGGCCGAGTACCTGAAGGACGAGTTCACTGCGGTCACCGAACTCACGCCTGCAGAGAACCTCTGCGACTTCAAGGTTACCAGATATGACATATTCACGAAGGGCTTCGACACAGCGTTCGGGGACCTCGATGTCGCGGAATGGACCGCACGGCGTGCCAAGGACCTGATCTGGGATGACGGTTCGCTCGCCCGCAGGTGCCAAGAGTGCGATGCGTGCGCCGATAATGCCGAGGATTGTAGCTGTCCCCAGTACCCCACGACCTGTGATACCGCTCACTGCGCGAAGGAGGTCGTATTCACGGCCGCACGGTCAGTAGACGCCATAGGCATGCTGCGTTTGATGGATCCCCGAGTGTCCATACACGTGGGCAAGTGCGAAGGCCTTGCGACCGAGCGACGACGGAAATGCTACGCCGAGAAGACACGGCTCATGGCCGACCTCCTGGGACGATACGTACTTGAGCTGGAGACGCTCATCTCCCATTCGCCCCTCATCAGGTGCCGTGACCAGGTGCGACGTGTCCTGGAGGACGACAACGCCTGCGCCTCGTGCTTCGACCTCGCCATTGACTGCTACGAGAACAACCTCGGCCACCAGATCGTCCGGAGCAGGATGTCCCAGGAGGCCCTGGGAGTGATGGAGGGCGCGCTGCGTGAGGCGATGCCCTGGTTCTATTTAACCCGTGATCTAGGAATGGCCGGTGCCACAGTAGGAAAAGGGTTGACAGACACTCCGGGTGTGGACGCGGTATCAAGAATTGAATATACAACGCGAGAGAAAGCGATCCGCTCCTATGGTCTTCAACAGAAGGAACAGGCGGAAGCGGCATCTCGGATGTTCTTCGGTCTCTACTGCATGCGCTCGTGCGCCCTGGACAGGAACACCGGTACCATCGGCGCCGGTCCGGCTGGTTGGATGCTGGAGCAATTCTCGTCCCATGACCTGTCGATGGCCCACCGCTACGGGGGCAAGGTCGAGATTACCGATGGCGGAGATAGCGTCACGGGGGCTTCAGTGGACATCGGAGTGGCGCTGGTGCTGGGACCGAGCTTCCGCAAGGATGACGGCACGCTCGATCAGGAGGCGCTGTCACGCTGCCCCCGTGGACTGCTTGCCTCCATGTCGCTCGGGGATGACGGGACATCGGTCACTCAGCGTCAGGCCAAGGGTGCGCGCGGGCTTCCATGGAAGGTGCACTTGGCATCCCGTTCCTACCTCGCGTGCCCGCACAACCAGCTCGCCGCTGATGATGATGGCCCACAGGACCGGGCCATCCTGGACGTGATGCGGCAGCTGTGCGAATCCGGACCCTATGCCAGGGAGAAGGGTGCCTGTTCGTTCAACGGGAGATTGGCCGTGGGCGGATCGGAGCGTGATACGACTTTTCAGACAGCCCTCTGGGGCGCGACCGGGGTCCTATTGGACTCCACGCACAAGAGCTCGTTCAAATCCCGCATAGTACACGAGCTGGTACCCGATCCTGCCAAGGTCCAGGCCCTCGTTTTCGGTGTGATCACGACGTGCACCGCGCCGGACGAGGAGCCGGTCATCGTGACCGTTGCAGGAGGCCCCGTCCTAGCCCGTGGGACCGACGGCATCGAGGTGCTCGACGAGCAGGGAGCGTGGACACCGACCGACCGGCAAGGGCAGCCGCTCTCTCCGGGCAGTCCGCCATGGTTCTACACCATCCGCGAGCTGGAGCGTACGGCGGTCTCGGGGCGGGGTACGTCCATCATCGAGCACGTGGAGAACGAGGGCACGACCTACCCTGTCGTATCCGACTTGGTAGGGGCTGGCGAGGAGCAGGTGAATCCGTACTTCCGGGAGCTCGATCCGGCCCTCATGGCCAATCTGCTCTACCACCAGTCGGACCAAGCGCTGCCAGGCGTCGATGACGGGTACTGCATGCACCTCTACACAGGTGGATACTCGAAGTCCGGTACGGGCGAGCTCCTCGGCCACGGGGCATCGCTGCTTTATACCGCGGGGGCGGCCAGCGCGGTCGCCGAGATTACGGGGCATGGGAAGCTCGCGACGGAAGCGGGCACCGATGCGGCCCAGTATCTGGCACGGAGCCCCTACTATCTCCCTATGCGGATCAACACGAAGGTCGGCGGTGCGGGCAGCTATCTGCTCACGCACTACGCTCCCAAGGTCGCCACCCGGCTCGGGATGGAGGTGACCGAAGGGGCCGCGACGGCTGGCGCGAACTCGGTGCGACGGGCAGCCAAAGAGCTTGCCGAGGAGGCCGGAGGGGAGGCCGGGGAGTTCGCGGTCAAGGTGACGGCCGGTGAGACCGCCAGATCCGCCCTCGACACAGCGCGCTTGATCCTTGCAGAGCCTGCCGACGACGTGCAGCGGGAACTGGCCGAGCGCATGGGCAGGGGTCTTGACGATATGATGCGCAGGGGTATGGAAGCTCCACCGAGGTACACATTCAGGTCCCCCTCGACCCTTGTACCCGAGATCTGGGACAATGGTGCATTCACTGTTCCAAAGCAGGGCGGATGGTTCAAGTTCACGGATGACGCGCTGCGTCATCTCGATGCTCTGGACGGCGATGGATGGGCGACCGTGGCCGAAAGGCTCCATACCATAGGTTTCTCGGTCGACCAGGCCACCGCTCTCATGGCTGGTATGAACGCACGCATGCCGAAACGGTTACCTTTAGGGTCCAGGGAGCTCGGTATCGATATCGGCCGGACCATCGGGAAGGGACTTTCAGAACTGAACGTGGAGAAGGTGGCCATAGAGATGACAGAAGGGCTGGGCAAGATCCTCGCGCGACCGGTGACCGGTACAGGTAAACGGACGAAATACCTACTCCTTCGTGAAGGGTTCGACGCTATCGGCCCCGAGGGTCAGTTATTGCTAAAAGAGCGGATAGGTGACGAGGCCTTCAAGCAGGCACGAGCTGCCTTCGCGAAAGGAGCGAAAGAGGCGGGCCCGTTCGCAGGCGATCCGGCAACCTTGAGCAGGAAGATGCTCGACGCACAGGTCGAGTTCTTTTCACGTAAATATCCTCCAGGAATGGTCAGCAGGGCCTCGGCCCTGAAGGGGGTCGCGAACAACATGGACCTGAGGCATCTCGTCTCCCGGTTCTCCGACGGGAAAACGCTCCGTGCGGCAACGTACAGCTACCTGGACGAGCTCCTCCCGTCCATCGACACGGGTGCGATCTATGCCAAGCACCTCAACAAGGAGTTCATGGCGCGGGGCGGGAAGACCTTGACACCTGAGGCGTTCGAGGAGGCAACCGCGGCGGCCCATTCGCAGTTCCAACGTGAGATGGTGGACGGTCTCAATGCAATCCTCCTCGAGGCACATATCAAGCGGACCGGCCGGCGGATCGCCCTTCGTTTCGGTATCACCGAGCGTGCAGCGATAGACATGCTCGGGAGCGTAGGTTTCATCGGCCCCATCCGGGAGGCGCTCGAGCGGGTCTTTTCGAGAGAAGCGCTGTCCGGCGGCCAGCCCGCAGCACGGGACCTGGTCCTGGAAGCGATCGAGAAGGTGAACGCCCAGGCGTTGGACGGTGGGCTTGACGTGATGGGTAAGGCGACCTCTCTCACAGCCACCGAAGTGCTTCAGGACATGGGATTGGCCATCGGTACGGCGACAGGAATGACCAAGCACGCCCTGCGTCAGCGGGCGCTCCATTACAGTGCCTGGCGCGGAATCGCAAGACAGAGCCTTAACAAGGGCTATGGCCTCGATTGGACCCAGCCCCTGTTCTCGTACTCGGCGGACCTGTGGCGGCTGGCCCCGGAGGGCGGTGCTGTCGGAGCACGGTTCCGGGACCGGGAGCGAGCAACCCTGCCATTGGCGGTGGCCGGTGTGTGCGATGCCGAGGGCAACGACGCGGTCCATATCACCCCGAGATGCGGTGAGGGGGCCGACCGTGCCGTGTGCGATGGCGAGTGGGTACCCGTGTCACCGGACGACGAGCTCGGCAAGCTCCAGGACGCGGCCATGCGGTCCCCAAAGCCCTGCCGGGATGGGGATCCGGAAGAGGAGTGCCTTGACGATGTGTTGAGGGTTCTACCGGACGGCCGGTGCGTATCCTTCCACCACGAGAGCGAGGTTAGTAGGCTCGAGTACCTGGACGGCTACCTGCGGGCGCGGCGTGCGCTCCTTTCGCGCGTGCGCGACGACCTGCTTGCGCTCCGCAACGTCCTCGAACAGCAGTGCGGACGATGTCTGGCCGATGTCCGCGTGCTCGGGGCGACCTATGGAGGATGCACGAGCACGGACCAGGACGCCCCGCCACTTATCGGTAACGCAATCGCCGACCACGACGAAGCGGGACTGTCCGTGTACTTCGCCGAAGGTCTCAGCTATGCTAGCGCTGCCGCACTCTGCACGGCCACATGCACGCAGTGGGAGGGATTCGACGTAGAGGCGTGCCCATTGGTTACCCGTGTTGGGACCTGCATGACCGAAGGGGATTCAGTCGCCCCCGGTGCACCCGGTACCGAGCCGGCACCCAGCGCCGAGGGTATCGCGACCTGCGTCCGCGACGTCCTCCGTACCAAGCGCGCATGCACACTGCGCGGTCTGCGTGTCTTCACCTCGAACGTCACATGGAACGGCGCACCCACCGCCGAACTGGGGGCCAACCTACGCACCATCATCATGGAAGAAGGCACAGATAATCCCTGCGGTTCTATCGAGCGACTGGACGAGATGGACACGTTCCTGGACGCCTATCTCACAACACTGCAGGGGATGGACGCAGGGTGGGAACGAATGCAGGAAGCGTCAAGGTGCATTGCAAACGCGCCCTATCCTGACATGGATCCATGCGCGTGCGTTCCATTCCCCGAATCCGGCCAGGGCAACGATGATGCTTATCGCGCGTTGGTCGCTCTCTGGAAGCCCAGACATGATGCCTGCGTGGCCTTCGAGAACGGCGAGGTGGCTGCCAAGCTGTTCGAGGCGGCCGCACATGCGGATACTTCCGACCTGATCCTAGATGATTTCAGCCTCCTCCTCGAGCAGCTCGTCATTGCCGCGCGTGGCGACCTCGAGCCGGGAGCGGCTGACCTGCTACGCGATCTCTATCGGGACATGCCAGCTGACGCAGTGAGCGAGGATGCCGTCGCTCCTGTAGGAATGCTTTGGGACATCGCGCACGACATTGTCGTGGAGGCCGACCAGCAGATACCGTTCATGCTCTCTCCCAAGTACGACGAAGGGGTCCTCGCGACGCTCCTCGACGGTGAATGTCAGTGCACGGGCGGTGACGACACAGGATGCTTCCAGGGCATCCACGAACGCGGAGCACCGGCATGCACTGCCGAAGGTGAGCTGGACGAGCAGTGCTTGGGCGATCGGATCGCTGACGCGCTCCGCGACAGACCCTTGGCTACGGCCAACGGCGCGGTCTTCGGTGACGAGGGTGTGGGTATCGTCCCGGGAAGCTGTACGTTCGCCTGCGGCAATCCCACCACCGGACCGAACGAACAGGGTACTTTCCCTGCTTGCGTGCGATGTCCCGATGAGATCTGGTCGGTGAACCCGGTCGATTGCGATGTCGAGCATCCCTATCCGTTCGACACCCTGGCCGACCGGACGGCTTTCATCATCAACGCCAGCTATCCCGGCCCGATACCCATGGTCTGCTCGCTCAAGGCCGCTGACCGTGGGCGGGAGATCGCACGTCGGACACTGCTCCAGGCGACCATCGCGTCCATCGCTTCACTAGATGTCCGCCGGATCTTCCCCGATCCGGAATGCTTCGATATCGAGGGGGGAGGTCTGGATCCCTACGAGCGCGTGCATGAGGCGGTCTCGTGCCAGGACGCATGTAGCATGTTCCGCTCGCCCGGTGGTGTCCCGGGAAGCCTCTACGGTTACTGTCGCGCTTCGGTATCCGCTGATGGTACCGTAGCGGGCGAGTGCCACTGTGCCTGGGATGACGATCCCGTGGGCGTCCATACGGGCAGACCATGCCCACTTCCGCAAGGCGCAGCCGTGTACCGAGCATTGCAGACGTACTGCCGCGACGAGTACGGGTGCCGAGGGTTCACGAACGCGTTCAACGCCCAGGAGGGACGGTTCGCGTGCTTGTGCAACGGCATGGGCCCCTTGGACGTGGACCTGGCGGACGCTGTCCGCGACGAGCTCTCCGACCTGCGGGTGGTTAGCACCATCTTCGAGGTGGAGGGAGAGCCAGTGGGACCCGATGGCCCTCACCGGGCCTTCTTCGATGAGGAGGTGGTCGGGTGCGCGGAGTTGGAGAACACCGGTATGGGCCAGTTCCGCGGAACGGTGACGTCCGCCCTTGTCGACCGCCGGGGCCTTGTGGAGGGTGAAGAGGCTGTTGACGAGGTCATACTGTCGTCCGGCGACACCGTCGTCGTGTGTACGACACCTACCACGGTGAGCGATAGCCTGCTCGGTTCCGGAGGGGCTGCGACCCTCGCTTTAAGGATGTCAGCGATGACGGGCGAGCGCTCGGTCCTTGAAGAGCGTATCTTGGGCACGCCACTCAGGGTCGCCTTTGGACAGCCCGGGCTCGACGAGGCACGGATGGAGGGCGACGTGAGCGAAGGTGCAACCACTGTGGGCGCGAGGGTGTATCCCGTGGCGGTCCTGAGGAACAACCGTAACAGCCCCCTGGACGCGATGGTCACCGTCGCCGTGGTCGACGAGCGCGGACGCGCCATTACGACTGACGCGATCCCCGTCGCGGGAGTCCCACCCGGGGAGTCCTTCACCGTGGAAGGCGAGGGTCATGACGTGCGAGTGGAGGACGTTGGGAAACGCATACGAGCAAAGGTCACGGTAGTCAACGATTTTGGCGTCCCGGTGCTCGATGAGACCGGCGGTCCTGGGATCAGAGTGGTCGCACCGACCCTAATAGCGACGGACGTGTCCTTCGTTGACGAGACCGAGTCGCTGCGAGCTGCATCGATCGGTCCATGCGATCTGGTATCCGTGAACGTCGTTCTTGAGAATCCCACGACCGCCAGCTTCTCCGGTACTGTTGAGGTAGGGCTTCTGCACGAGCGGAGCGGCACTGTGCTGGGACTGACCCGTACCCACATCACCGTGGACGCTGGTGGCGGTGATGTCCTATTATCATCAAATAATGTGCGCCCACAGCGTCAGGGAACGTTCCGAGCGCATATCCGGGCAGTTGGTGGCGACGACATCCCGTGGCGACTAGTGCCGGGACCGGCGGCACGCACACGGCTCAACGTTCCCGCGGATCACCCGTGTGAGGGGGCTCCGGTCGAGGACGCCTGGGAGGACGATGGCGATCTTGAGGTGCCGGAGGGGACGATCGAGGCGAGCACTTTCGCCGACCTCAAGGACGCTCCCGCATGGGTGCCGGAGGGGGAGGTAGCCGAAGAGGGCACCCAAGAAGGAGTCCCGGACACGTCAGTGCCTGACGAAGCTCCTGTGGACGTCACCTGTCCGGACGATCCGCCCTCCAACCGGTACGACCTTGTCTACTGCACCGGCAGTGCATGCATGACCCGAGAGGACATGAACGGCGGCAGGTACATGCGCATCGAAGGTTGTTTCTGTCCAACGGGGATAACGCCCCGGATCGAAGAGACGGTCCATGGCAGCAAGCTCTCTGCCGAGACGGCCACCTGCTGCGTCCCCTGCCACGCTTCGCGCGCCGGGTGACGCTTAACCTTAAATACTGCAAGTGCCCTAATCATTCTTGGGATGGCGCCTCGGACCCGTGCGCAGATGGCACTTATTGGGCTGATGGCCATTTCAATCGTTATTATTTTTGTGATATACTATTTCCAGGAAGAACAGAAGATTCGGCGACCTGATCCTGATCCAGAGAACCTGAAAGAATATGCTGAGCAAATTGAACGCATCGTCGACGACATTGTCCGCACAAGCGTGTACGAGGCCGCCAATGCTGTTGGCCAGACGGGCGGCTTCACCGCGGAGAACATACCCGAACCCAACTACCACGGCCTTCCCGTGTTCTTCTACAAAGGAAAGGTTACCAACGTCCCCACTGAGGACGCCATGAAGCGTATGTTGCGGTTCGAGATCGCGCGTCGCATCGAGAGCAACCTCCACAATCTCGTCAAGAAGAAGCAGTACCGGGTTT
>PVBE012434811.1_pt1 | contig 21402 bp, 19 predicted proteins | sample 1631181 | NCBI WGS metagenome assembly PVBE01 (sample SAMN08397723, study PRJNA350692) | Marine metagenome, whole genome shotgun sequencing project. | isolation source: water | place: Pacific Ocean | collected 2012-04 | reverse complement strand
GCTACGTCAAGATCACCGGACGCATCAAGGATTTGATTATTCGCGGTGGCGTGAACATCGCGCCGGCGGAAATCGAGAGCGTGCTCTTCGCCCATCCGAACGTGGTCAACGCCGCCGTGGTGGGAATGCAGGATCCAAGGTTGGGAGAGAGGATCTGCGCTTTCGTCATCCTTTCCGATGGCAACAGTCTCTCGCTGTCCGAGGTTCAACAGTGGATGGCCAAGGCCGGCATGGCCAAGCAGAAATGGCCGGAGCGCGTGGAGGTCGTGGACGAGTTTCCCATGACGCCAGCGAGAAAGGTGCAAAAGTTTCGCCTGCACCAATTGATTGCCGACACGCTCTCCAAGGAAGAGGGAAACTGAGGAATCGTGGGCGCCGAACGGAACCTGGGTTTGGAAGTTTTCAATGAGGATCGCGCGCGAGGAACGGGCAGGAAGATGAAAGAGAGCCAGACCGGTCACTTCCTAGACGCCTTCTTCAAGCCGCGGAGCGTCGCCATCATCGGCCTTTCGAGGTCGGCGATCGATGCCCCGGTGAGCGTGCTCACGACGTTGAAGGATTTCGGTTACGGCGGGCGAATCCACGTCGTCAATCCCAGCATGAAGGGTGTCGACGGTATCAATGTCTGCTCGAACTTGAAGGAACTTCCGGAACCCGTCGATCTGGCCGTTATCTCGGTGCAACGGTCGAGCGTGCCCGGAGTCCTTCAGGAATGCGCCGACAACGGCATACGTTCCGCCATCGTGATCACACAGGGCTTCGCCGATGCGGACGATGAGGGACGGCGCCTGCAGGAGAAGATCGCCGCTTTGTCGAAGGAAACCGGCCTCAGAATTCTCGGCCCGAATACGATCGGTGTTGCAAACGCGTTGGAATGCTTCACCTCCTCGTTCATCGAAGTGCGACGGGACAACGCCCCCGTCGGCCAAGTCGCGCAGTCGGGCCTGTTCATGATGGGACATCACCTGATGGGCAACGACCCGGCGGGGTACTGCCTATCCATCGATCTTGGAAACACTTGTGACATCGATTTCGTCGATGTCCTCGAATATTACGAGCAGGACGACAACATCCGGGTCATTCAATGCCACGCGGAAGCCATAGAGGACGGACAGGCCTTCGTGGACGCGGCATCGCGCATTTCCGCAAGCAAGCCGGTCATCGCTCTCAAGGCGGGCATGACCGCAACCGGACAAGCTGCGGTCGCATCGCATACCGGCGCCGCGGCGGGTGCCGCCGAGGTCTATCGAGCCGCCTTCGGGAAGGCCGGGGTGGTGCCGGCGGAGGATGCGGAGGAGCTCCGGCTTCTGACCAAGGCGTTCGTCACCTACCGGCCACCGAAGGGGCGGCGCGTGGCCGTCATGAGCTTTTCCGGTGGCGCCAACATCCTTGCGGCCGATGCCATCGAGAAAGCGGGCCTTTCCCTCGCCAACTTGTCGGAATCGACCAAATCGATCCTTCGGGATCTGTTTCCGTCGTGGCTGGGCGTGGACAACCCGCTCGACGTTTGGATACCCCTTTCGGGGAATTTTCAGACCGCCTTTCCGGCGATCCTCGAACGGCTGCTTGGCGATGAAGGTGTCGACGGTGTCTTTTGCATCTATTGCTCTTACCCCCGGCCAAAGTACGACCTCTTCGACAGCTCGGCGTACATCGCGGCGCTTGCCGGAAAGCACCCCGAAAAACCGGTGATGTGCTGGTCTTACGGGGTGGACATCGAGGGGTTCACCAGAGATATCGAAAAAGACGGCACGTCGATGGTCTTTCCATCCCTCGACGACGCGGCCAAAACCTTCGCGAAAATGGCCGACTACGCGGAGCACCGGCACCGCCGACGCCGTTCCGGGAACCCGCCCAGTTCCGATGCGCGCGACGCCGGTGTCGAGGCGGTCTTGGACCGTGCAAGCGGCTCGTGCCAGGACTATCTCTTTACGGAGGGTCTTGAAATCCTCGAATCCTGCGGCCTCCAGCTTGCGCCGTGGCGCTTCGCGGCCAACGCGGACGAACTGGCGGCCAAAGCCAAGGAGCTCTCCTTTCCGTTGTGCCTCAAGATCGTTTCACCCGATATCGTTCACAAGACCGACAGCGGCGGCATCAAGCTCGGCATCCAGGATGGTGCCGGCCTCCTCGAAAGCTACGGACAATTGACCGATGACGTCCTTGCTCGAGTGCCCGACGCCGGGATCTCGGGCGTCTTGCTGCAAGAAATGGCGGCGAGCGGCATAGAGGTCATCATCGGCGCGAAAAGGGATCCTCATTTCGGCCCGTGCGTGGTGTTCGGGGCCGGAGGGATCTACACGGAAATTCTAGAAGACTATTCCATCCGGCTGGCGCCGATCAGCGAAGCAGAGGCTTACGAGATGATCGAGGAGACAAAAATTTCAAGAATTTTGAACGGCTTCAGGGGGGAGCCCCCCCGTCACATCGCGGGCGTCGTGGATGCGCTGCACCGGGTCTCCCGGCTGATTTTCACTCAACCCCGGATCAAGGAAATCGATCTCAACCCTTTGATCGTCGGAGAAAGAGAGACCGTCGTCGTGGACGCCAGGATCATACTGTAGAGGTAAAATATGGCCGGAGACTGGAAGGAACCGGAAGGCGAGAAGTACGCGCTGGGATCGCTTGAACAGCAGGCGCACTGGCAAGGCGAGTACCATCGTATCGTCGCGGACGCCCGCAAGGAGATGTGGCGCGACGACTCGGATCAGGTGATGCATACGTCCAAAACCGTCGGCGAGGGATTGCCCCGCAATGACGTGCTTTACAAGGTTCGCGGGAAGGCGCGATACGCGGCGAACATTCCCATGGAGAACGCGTTGCACTGCCGCTTCGTGCGCAGCGATTATCCCCACGCCCGCATCCTCAACATCGACGTAAGCAAGGCCCGCGATGTGCCGGGGGTCGAGGCGATTTTAACCGCCGCGGACATTTCGCCGGATCGGCTGCTCATCGGCACCCTGACCGAGGACACGCCGATCCTGGCCAAGGACAAAGTGCGTCATGCCGGCGAGCCCGTCGTCGCCATAGCGGCCGAAACCCTGGCGGCGGCGGAACAGGCCTGTTTGCTGGTGGAGGTCGAGTACGAGCCCTTGGAGCCGGTCGTGAGCCCGACCCAGGCCCTTGCCCCGGATGCGCCGCGCATCGATGCCGAGGGCAACGTAATCGCCGATCTCAAGCACGAACTGGGGGACATCGACGCCGGCTTCCGCGAGGCCGATGTCACGCTCGAGCGCACGTTCGAAATCGATTCAATGGACCACTGTTTCCTCGAGCCGCCGTCGGGTCTGGCATTCGTCGATCCCGAGGGTGTCCTCATGGTCATGGTGTGCACGCAATACCCCCACTATCACCACAAGCAGGTGGCACGGGTCACCGGTCTGCCCATGGACAAGGTGCGGGTCATCCAGACGGTCGTCGGCGGTGCCTTCGGCGGCAAGATGGACAACACGGTCGAATGCGCCATCAGCCTTCTGACCTTGAAGACCGGCCGGCCCGTGAGGATGGCCTTCACCCGCGAGGAGGTGTTCACCGCGACCACCAAGCGCCACGCAATGGAGATCCGCCTGAAGCTCGGGGCAACGTCGGACGGGCGGCTGACGGCGCTCGAATCGGAGTATCTGTCCGACGGTGGCGCCTATCGATCCTACAGCATGATCGTCGGCGGACGTTGCGTCATCCATACGGGGATGCCCTATCGCATTCCCAACATGCGTACGCACTATGTCGTCACGTTCACGAACCATCCGCCGAGCGGGGCGATGCGGAGTTTCGGCATCGTGAAGGCGGCGTTTGCGTTGGAATCCTTGATCAACGAACTCGCCGATAAACTGGGCATGAGCCCGATCGAACTCCGACGCATAAACGCCCTTGTCGAAGACGACACGCTCAGCACCGGGCAAGCCTTGTGGGACGTCGGCTACATCAAGACGCTCGACGCGCTGGAGCCCATCTACGAAGAAAGAAAAAGAGAAATCGCCGAATCGAAGGGGGAGCGCAAGCGCGGCCTCGGCATCGCCAGCCTTGGCTACGGCATCGGCTATAGCGGCGTGAGGAATCCCTCGACAGCGAGAATGCGGGTCACCGTTGATGGCAGGGTGACGGCGACCTGCGGTACGCCGGACATCGGCACCGGTTCCGACATGTCGTTGGCTCAAATCGCCGCGCAGGCATCCGGTGTTGGTCTTCACCGTATCAACGTCCTCAGCGGGGACTCGACGAAGACCGATGATTCCGGACCGACCTCGGCATCGAGGACGACCTATTTTTCGGGCAACGCGGCCCTTATCTGCGGCGGCGATTTCAAAGGCCAGTTTGAAGCCGCCGTTGGCCGTGCGCTGGGAATTCCGGCCGAGCGGGTGCGCCTGGAGAACGACCAGATCACCGCGCGGAACGACATCCTGACGTTTGAAAATGCATGCGAATTGATCGCCGACGAGATCGACGACATCTGCGGGTACGGCAAGTTCGATCCCGAAATCGAGGCCGACATCCTGACCTTCAAGGGGAACCCCTACGCCACCTACACCTTCGCCACGCACCTCGTGGAGACCGAGGTCGACGAGGAACTCGGCAAGGTGGAGGTCGTCAGGTGCTGGGCGGCTCATGACGCCGGGACCATCGTCAACCCCATCGGCACGGAAGGCCAAATCGAGGGCGGCGTGGTGATGGGGATCGGTCAGGCGATTTGGGAGAAACTCGTGTGCAAGGATGGGGTCGTCCAGAACCCGCACTACCGCGACTATCTGTTGCCGGGCGCCAAGGACGTGCCCTTCGAGATCCACAGCATCTTCGTGGACAACAAAGACCGCACCGGACCTTACGGCGCGAAGGGCGTGGCCGAGGTCAGCCTCATACCGACCCCGGCGGTGATCGCCGGGGCGATCACGGATGCGGTGGGAATCAGACCCGACCGCTTGCCGATGGACGCCGAGTACATCTGGCGTCTGATCGAAGAACGCCGGATATCCTGAGAGACGGGGGGAGCCATGCCGACTTGTCAATTCACCCGGGCCACGACCATCGAGACGGCCATCGAGAGCTTGGTTGAGGCAGAGGGCGAAGCGCACGTGATCGCCGGCGGAATCGCCCTCGGCATCCTGATGAGCCAGAAACTCATCCAGCCGACGTGGCTGATCGACATCTCCGGTGTCGAGGCGTTTCGCGGAATAGAGCTTCTACCGGACGGCGGCCTGCGGATCGGCGCCTTGGAAACGCACGACGCCATCGAACGCTCGCCGATCGTATCGCGCACCATTCCGATGCTGACGGAGATGGTGGCCGAAATCGCCTGTGGGCGGATCAAGAACCGCGGAACGATCGGCGGCAACTTCTGCCTCGCCGATCCACAGGGCGACCCGCCTGTCGCCGCCCTGGCGCTCCGCGCGACCCTTAGCGCCGTGGGGGCGAGCGGAACCCGCAACATACCGGCAACGGAATTTTTCACCGAACTCTACACGACGGCACTGGCCAGGGACGAGCTCCTCCAGGACATACGCTTCCCACCGTTGCCCGCCAACAGCGGCACGGCTTACGGGAAGTTCGCCGCGCGCAACGCGATGGATTACACCTCGACGGTCAGCGTCGCCGTCCGGCTGGTCGTCGATCCCGACAAGGGTACGATTGTCGATGTCGGGCTGGGGTGCGGGGGCCTCGGATTTACGCCTGTTTGTGCGAAAGAGACGGAAGCGGTCTTCATCGGAAGAAAACCCGATCCCGAGACCTTCGCATCGGCGCGCCAGGCGCTGTTCGGCGAATTGGAGCCGATCGAGGATCATCTCTACTCGGCCGACTACAAGCGGCACGTGGCGTCGGTGATCCTACGGCGCACGATGGAGCGGGCATACAGGCGAGCCTTGCCGCAGACCGGAGCATCCAGCCCATGAGCATCGACATCTCTCTTCAAGTCAACGGAATCACGCACCAACTGTCCGTCGAGCCGACCGAGACCCTGATCGAAGTGCTGCGCGACCGGCTGAACCTTTTAGGGACCAATAAGGATTGTTCCATGGGCATTTGCGGCGCCTGCACGGTTTTGTTGAACCGCCGGCCGGTTAGCTCCTGCATCTTCTTGGCCGTACAGGCGGATGGCGATGCCGTCACGACCGTCGAAGCGCTAGAGCAGGACGGTGCTTTAAGCCCGCTGCAAGAGGCGTTCCTGAAACATGGCGCGGTGCAGTGCGGATACTGCACGCCGGGGTTCCTGATGACGGCAACCGCCTTGCTCGAGGAGAACCCGTCGGCCAATCGGGACGAGATCATCGACGCCTTGAAAGGAAATCTTTGCCGGTGCACGGGCTACAAGAAGATCATCGAGGCCGTGGAATCGGTGGCTCAAAGATAGGCGAAAGCCGCGGCACTCTAGGGACGTTCCCAGATGGTTGGCGCCATGCCGCCTGTCGGTGACGTCAGAGGAATAATGAGTTCAAGCTCACCCCTTTATTTGAATATCGCAGTGACACTGGATCGCGAGATCAGTTTGCTGGCGCCGAACTCTTTGCTCCCCACCGAGCAGCAATTGGCCAAACGGTTTGGTGTCAGCCGCATCACCATTCGGGGAGCGCTGGATCTGCTGGAGAAAAGTGGAATGGTCTCGCGGCTCCGAGGCCGTGGCACGATCGTCAGCCCTCCAAAAATCACGCGCCGCTTTTCGCCCTTGTACAGCTTCGAGCAGGATCTTTTGGAGCAGGGCGTCGCGTTCGAGACGAGGCTTCTGGCCTACCAGCCAGGTTCGAAACCCTCGGCGACCACGCGGCGGCGCCTGGGGCTTCCAGCGGAAACCACGGTCGGCTCGCTTTCTCTCGTGCGCGTGGTAGACGACCGCATTGTCTGCCACGACCATCGCTTCTACCCGCCCGAGATCGCATCACGATTCAATCCCCAGCTGGTGAAAGACCAGGATGCATCCAAGATCCTCGAAGACCTGGTGGCGGAGCCCATCGCGGGAAGCGACTGGGAGAGCGAAATCATCCCCACCTCGGGCGCCGTCGCGGTGGCGCTCGAGATCGCGCCGCGGACCCTTGTCGTCGCAAACACCTATACGTGGCGCCTGGAAAGCGGCACTCCCGTCGAGACGGGGACCATCTCCTATCGAGTCGATCGCTGCCGTTTCAAGTACGAGGCTTCCTTCAAGCGCCTGGCCCGGAATCCCGCCCCCACCGAATGAAGCGACGAACGTAGCGAGGGTTATTCCCCCACGGTGACTTTCACCGAATAGACGCTGTTGCGGGCGCCGTCAGCGGGCTGGCCCCTGCCTTTGACATCGGTGGTCCGGCATCGTAATTCGTAGCTGCCTGCCCGAGGCGGCACCCAGACATATGAAAAGCGCTGCCAGGCGCGGCCATCGGGCGCCTCAAGGGCGGCTTCGAGCCAGGTTTGCCCACCGTCCGTGCTCACTTCCGCCAATCCGACCTCGCAGTTCGACCACGCCCACCCCCAAATTTCGGTCTCGCCGCCAGCGAGTTTGGTTTTGGGCGCCGGTGACACGAAGACGCTCTCCGGCGCCACCGCCCAAACGGGCTTCGTTACCATTCCGGAGGGGTCCGCGTCGTAGTCCGGGTCGTTATAGAGCTTATTGGTCATCAGGCTGTCGGCCCGTTTGTCGGCAAGCTCCACACGGCACAGCCATTTCACGCAGTTGGTGCCGTAATAGCCTGGAATGACGAGCCGCGCCGGAAAGCCGTAATTCCGCGTCAGCGGCTCATCGTTCAGTTCATAGGCGATCAACACGTCGCCTTCGTGCAGCCGCGAAACCGGCATGTCCTTCAGGAAGTGGTTCAGCTCAACGCCTGCGTACGCGCCGTGGTCATGGCCGTACGCCCAAAGGTGTGTCGCTTCGTCCCTTATGCCCAACCCGTCGAGGAGACCGGCAAGTTCGACGCCACCCCATTTGACGTTGGCGACTCTTCGCATGGCAACGGTTGGTTTCCGCGGATTGCCCGAGCACACGAAAACGGTCTCGATTTCACGCTTCGGGAAGCGTTTGATATCTTCGAAGGAAAGCGTCGTCGGCCGATCGACGAGGCCGGTTATTTCCAGGCTCCAATCGGCAACATCGATATGGGGAACGCCCATCGAGGTCGTCTCGAAGAGGCGTTCGAGGGGCGTCAGGCTTTCCGTCAACAGCGCTGGAAAAGTATGCGTAATCCGCTTCTTCATGGTGATCATGGAGGGTTTTGGCGCAACTCGGTCCATGGGGGCTCCCTTCCACGGGGTGGCCGGCGGGTAGCGGCGATCGGACGATGATTTATGGTATTCAGCCGCGGTCGGAATAGCTAGAATTTCCACGGGCGGAGGGCTCTTCGGAAACGAAGGTTGCCGTCGCCGGTTGGAAATTTTCCACCTTCACGGGGCGGAATGATCATGGACGTCGCGGTCGAGTTCGAAGCAGGCGGTATTCGCCTGGCCGGCACGTTTTATACCAGGGACGGCGCCTCCGACCGGTCGCCGGGCATCGTCCTGGCGCATGGGTTCGCGGGGGTCCGCTACCCCGAGATGGCGGCGCATTTCGCCGATCTCGGATACGGCGTGTTGTCCCTCGACTTCCGAGGCTACGGTGAAAGCGGCGGCGAGCGCGGCCGGGTGATCCCCCATGAGCTGGCCAGCGACATCCGCCATTCGGTGACTTGGCTGAGCGAGCAACCGGGGATCGATCCCAGCAGGATCGGCGTCGTCGGATCGAGCCTCGGTGGGTCGGTCGCCATCATGGCCTGCGCCGATGACGACCGCGTCAAGGTATGCGTCGCCGGGTGCCCGCTTGGAAGAGGCGACGCCACGCTGAGGATGCTCTACGACACCGAGGACAAATTTACCCGGTTCATAGAGACCGTCGACGAGAAGAAGCGCAACAATCAAATGATCGCTCGCTACGACATCGTCCAGATTCCCGAGAAATTGCGCGCCGTGATGCCGCCGGGCACGCCGATGGAGTTCACCGCCGATACCGTCTACGGCTTTTTGTCCCTCAATTCCCTGGAGGTCGTCTCGCGCATCGCGCCGAGGCCGCTGTTCATCATCCACGCCGAGGACGATCACGTCGTCCCGGTCGGTGAATCACGGGCGTTGGCGGTACAAGCCGGTGACAATTGCGATCTCCACGTGCTGCCGGCCGGCGACCATTTCATCTTCGGCGACCCGGCCGTGGCCGAGAAGATCGGCGGCTGGCTGGTCGAGCATCTCCCCGCCGGCACCGACGGCGCATAGAATTGCCGGACAACGCGCCGCAATCCGTCTTGCCCACCTTTGATTTGCCGGCCTATGCTGGCCCGGGGGTTCGGCCAGAGCACGATCTTAAACCGCGCGACGCACCCTCGAATCTATCGGTGCGCCTAGTGGGGGAAGACCACGTTGGCTCGTCACGAGCTCAGCCAGATTGAGAGCGAACTGGAGAGCCAGGACCGGTCCAAGGTCGAAGCCTGGCAATTGAACCGGACCATCGACCAGACGAAGTGGGTATCGCGGTCGAGGTACTGGGCGGACGCGATTTCACGGTCCGGATTGTCGGAAGCGAGCCTGACGGTGCCCGATGATTTTCTCGGCTTTCCCTACCTGAACAAGGACAGCTACAAATCCGACATGACGCGGTCCCCGCCGTACGGCGGCTTTCTCTGTCGACCGCTTGGCGAAATCGAGCAGGAGGGAGCTTACCTTTTCCGGACGACGGGGACGACGGGGCGGCAGACGTCGATCATCAAGTCACAATCGGACCTCCGCGACTTCGCACGCTGCGGGGCGCGCAACTTGGCTGTCGGCGGGGCACGGTCGGGCGACTACGTTTTCATGACCTTTCCCTACTCCATGTGGACGGCCGCGTGGGGCTACTACCACGGCGCTGGTCTCGTCGGTACGACGATCATCCCGGCCGGCGCGCCGATGCTGACCGAGATGCGCATCGACCTCCTCAAAGAGTACCGCCCGCGCATCATGGTGTGCACGCCCTCCTACGCCCTGGCCCTGGCGGAGGCGGCCAGGTCCGCCGGCACCGACCCGGCGGATGCCGGCGTCGAAATCATTATGGTCGGCGGCGAGCCCGTCTCGACGGCACGCCGCAAGCGCATCGAAGAGGCCTGGGGGGTGCCCGGGGGGGTACGGAATTTCTCCGGCATCTCGGAAGTAGCGGGGGTCTACCTGGGGGCTGAATGCGAGGCACAGCAAGGCATGCACGTCTACGAGGACGTGCTGCGATGCGACGTCGTCGTTCCCGGCGAGTCGGAATGGGCGTCGCCTGAGACCGGCGGTGAGCTCGTCGTGACCTCGCTCGTCGACACGGCGCTGGCGCTCAACTACCGGTTCAGGACGGGTGACCTCGTCTATTTCACCGACGAGCCGTGTTCATGTGGCCGAAAATCGCGCCGGCTTCTCAGCATCGAAACCAGGCTCGACGACATGCGCAAAATCCGGGGCATCAACGTGTGGGCTTCGGCGATCGAGGAGCTGCTCCACTCGGTCGACGGTGTCGGGGACGAGTTCGAGCTGATGCTCGAACGGAAAGGGGACCTGGATGAGGTTACGGTCAGGGTGGAGCCGCGCGCCGACCTGGCGGCCGACCGCTACGCGGCGCTGAGCGAACAGGCGGAGAGCTTGCTGAAAAGGCGGCTCGGCATCCGCTTGCCGGTCGAGGTCGTTCCGCCCGGGGCCCTGCCGCGCTACGAACTCAAGGCGAAGCGATGGGTCGACCGTCGCAAGAAAGAATAAAGTGTAACGTACGAAGGCGCCCGCAACGGTGTACCATTTCGCCTAACAATGAACTCGCCACCAGGGAGGAAGCGAACCATGTCGCTCGCGAGGAGCAGTACGTGACCCACCAGACAATTCACGACCTGTCCCTCCCCAAGCCGAGTGGTTGCGTCCATGGCGTCTTGTCGTCTGCCCCCCGACACATGCTCATGTCGGGACGGATTGCGCTCGACGCCGACGGGAAAGCGGTAAGGGTCGCGGCGATGGGTTCGTAAGCGGAATGGCCAAACCAACGGCACGACCCTCGCAACGCGAGGCATGGCGGCTGGTTCGCGGGCAGGGCCGGTTCATCGCCGACGTGGCGGTACCGGGCCTTTGCCACGTGGTCTTCGTCCGCAGTCCCCATCCGCACGCGCGCGTGCTGGCGATCGATGCGGCGGAGGCGGCGGCTGTTTCCGGCGTCGTCGATGTCATCACCGGCAGGTCCTTCGAGGCCCCGATGGCCATTAGGGGGCAGTCCCAGTTTGCGCTCCCGGACCGGCCGGTCCTGCCCACCGATGTCGTCCGCTATGAGGGAGAACCGGTAGCGGCTGTCGTTGCTTCCGACCCTTACGCGGCCGAAGAGGCGGCGCGCCTAGTCTCCGTGAAGTACGAGCCGCTCGCGGCCGCGGGGGACGCCATCGCGGCCTCACAGCCGGGGGCGACCCTCGTCCATCCGGAATTTGGGACAAACCTGCTGATCACGAAACACTTCGATAGTGGGGATGTCGATAGCGCGTCGGCTGATTGCGCCTTTCGCATCAGGCGACGTTTCCGCGTCCATCGCGGCATCGGCGAGCCCATCGAGGGACGCGGTCTGACTGTTGCGCCTGACAACGTGACCGGCGGATTGCGTCTATGGATGTGCTCGCAGATTCCCTATCTCGCGCGTAGCATGCTCGCCGAGCTTCTCGGTCTTTCCGAGGCGCAGCTGGAGGTCACCATCTCCGACATTGGCGGCGGCTTCGGGACCAAAAACGGGTTGGCGTCCGAGGAAGTCGTCGTGGCCTGGGCCGCGCGGACCCTTGGGCGGCCGTGCCGCTGGCTGGAAACCCGGGAAGAGTCGCTCCTCACCGCCAGCCACGGCCACGACCATGTGTACGAAATAGAAGTCGCGGCGAACGAGCGCGGGGAACCAGTCGCGGTGAGCGCCGACATCTACGTCGACGTGGGTGCATATTCGCACTGGCCGTGGAGCGCGGCGCTGGAACCGATCCAGGCCGGCGGCATGCTTCTCGGCCCTTACAAGGTACAGGATTACCGCTGCCGAACGTTCGGCGTGATGACCAACAAGGCGCCGGTCGGGCCATTGCGCGGCGTTGCCAGACCATCCGCCACCTTCGCCTTCGAGCGCATCCTGGATGAGTTGGCCGACGCGGCTGGTGCCGACCCGCTCGACCTCAGGCGGCGCATCGTTGTCCAACCCGGCGAGTTTCCCTACAACACGTCGACCAAGCTCGTCATCGAGGACGGATCCTTCGTCGAGTCCCTCGATCGGGTGGCGGAGTTGCTCGACTACCAGGATTGGCGCCGACGCCAGGCCGAGGCCAGGAAGGACGGCCGCTACATCGGAATTGGGTTGGCCTGTTCGATTGAACTCGGCGGTATCGGTTCCGCCATGCCGGTGTCGCCCGGAATGGACATGCGCCCTGGAACCGAGGGCGTCACCGTGCGCATCGAGCCGGACGGGACCATCACGGTCATCGCCGCTATCCCCTCCATAGGGCAGAACCCGGAAAGCATGTTCGTGCGCATCATCGAACGTGAGTTGGGCGTTCCCGGCGACATGGTTTCGGTCATCCGGGACAATACCGCGGCCGGCAGCTATTCCATGGGGGTGTTCGCGGGCCGGGGTGCCATCATCTTCGGCGGCGCCGCGGCAGAGGCCGCCAGGCAGCTCCGCGCCAAGATGCTCGATATCACCGGCCACGTTCTGTCACTGCCGGCTGGCGACCTCGACATGATCGAAGGTGAGGTTCGTGCCCGCGATGGGGAGGCGCGACTGTCCTTGGTGGAAGTCGCGCGGATCGCCTATTTCAACGCTCACAAGTTGCCGGCGGGCGTGGAACCGGGCCTCGTCGCCACCCGGTTCGTCGATCCGCGCTTTGGCGTGTTCGCGAACGCGGCCTACGGCACGGTCGTGGAGGTCGACCCGGAGCTGTTCACGGTCAAGATCCTGCACCATGCCGTGGTTACGGACTGCGGCGAGATGATCAATCCTGCGACCGTCGCCGCCCAGGTCGTCGGTGGGGTGACCTACGGCGTCGGCCTGGCCTTGACCGAACGGATAATCTACGACGGCGACGGCTGCCTCGTTTTCCCAAGGGACCGCCACTACCCGCTTGCCCAGGCCGTCGATGTTCCAGAAATCGTTTACGACTTCATCTGCACGCCCGCGGACAACGCGACGGGCGCCAAGCCGGCGGGGCAAAGCTCGACCATCGCAACGCCGGCGGCGGTGGCGAACGCGGTCTCGGACGCTCTACGGCCGCTCGGGATCACGGTTACCGAACTGCCGGTGACACCGGAATCCCTCTTCCGCCAGCTCGACGATGCGGCCATGGAGTCTGCGTCGTGAAACTCAGCCGGTTCGAATACCTGGCGCCACGAAGCATGAAGGAACTTCTCGGAATGCTCGCCGAGCACGGTCGGCACGCCAGGATTCTGGCCGGCGGTCAAAGCCTGTTGCCGTCTATGAAGATCGGCCTTCTTGAACCAGGGTCTCTCATCGATATCAACGCCGTCGAGGAGCTTTCGTATGTTCGAAAGGAAAATGGGACGCTGCGCATCGGAGCCCTTGCGCGGCACCGTGAGGTTGAAACCTCCGAACTCGCGCGAAGCCACTCGCCGTTGCTCGCGGCAGCCATTTCTTCGATCGGGTCATTGGCCGTGCGCAACCGGGGCACAATCGTGGGCAGCCTCGTTAATGCCGACCCACGGGCCGAACTCCCGGTCGTCGCAGTGGCGTTGGACGCCGAGATTGTCGTCATCGACGCCAAGGGGGAAGAGCATGCGATCGCCGCCGCCGATTTTTTTATCGATCGCTATCGGACCTCCCTCAAGCCGGGGCAGATGGTTTTGGAGGTCCGAGTCCCTTCCTCCGCGAAGGATACCGGCTGGGCGTTCCTGAAGATGGAGCAGAGACCGGGAGAGTTCGGCCATGCGACGGCGGCGGCGACAGTACGCTTGCGGCCGGACGGGACACTGACAGAATGCCGCCTTGTTCTAGGCGGCCTTGGCGCGACTCCGATCCGCTTGGTTGAGTCGGAAACGAGCCTCGAAGACGAGAGCCCCGTCGAGGCGGTGCTCCAACGCGTCGGCGAGACCGCTCGTTCCAGCGTGTCAGCCGATGACGACGCCGACCTCTCGCTTGCTTTTCGACAGCACCTGGCGGCCGTCCTTGCCCGGCGTAGCGTCGTGACGGCGGCAGAGCGGGCAACGCCGGGGATTCTTCGGCCGGAGGGTTCCCAACCTTGAAAATGACCCGCCACATAGCCGTCCGCGTCAACGGCCGCGACGTGACCTCGGCGGTCGATGTCCGCAAAACTGTTGCCGAGTTCATCCGCGAGGACGCCGCGTTGACGGGCACTCACATCGGATGTGATTTGGGCAGTTGCGGGGCCTGTACCGTCCTCATGAACGACAAAGCGGTCTGCGCCTGCCTTGTTTTGGCGGTGCAGGCGGACGGTGCCGAACTGATCACCATCGAGGGACTGGAGGAGGCCCCTAACCGTCTTCACCCACTGCAGCAAGCGTTCGTCGAGCACGACGCCTTACAGTGCGGATTTTGCACGCCCGGGGTGATCATGAACCTATACGCCTTTCTGAAAGAGAACCCGAACCCCGATGCAGACGATGTGCGCACCGCGCTGGTGGGCAACCTGTGCCGCTGCGGAGGCTACGGCAACATGGTCAAGGCGGTGTTGGCGGCAGCAGCCCGAATGCGGGTAGAAAAAGAGTGAGATCGTGGGTGGATCGACCTGCCGAAGAAAGCACCGGTCGAATAGAGATCTACGTGGTGATTGAAGCGAACCGAGTCCCTGCGGGTTTAAGTCGCCACGTCCTCGGCCATATCGGCCTCCACGGCACCACCGAGGTAGGCCTCGCGCAATACGGGGTCGCCGCGCAGGCTCTCAACCGAGCCTTCGCGTACGATGATACCGTTCTGCAGCACGTAGGCCCGGCGAGCCACCAGAAAGGCCATTGCCAGGTTCTGCTCGACGAGAAGGATGCTGGTGCCTTCCTTGGCAATGTCGGCAAACACGTCGAAGATTTGCTCGGCGATGATCGGCGCCAGCCCCATGGACGGCTCGTCCAGCAGCAGGAGTTCGGGGGAACTCATCAACGCCCGCCCGATCGCCAGCATCTGCTGTTCGCCGCCGGACAGCGTGCCCGCCGACTGGCTCAACCTCTCTTTGAGGCGCGGGAACATGGCGAGGACCTTCTCCCGGTTGCGGCTGATCGAGGCCTTGTCCCGGCGGCGGTAAGCGCCCATCTGCAGGTTCTCGTCCACGCTCAGGCTGAGGAAGACGTGCCGCCCTTCGGGGACATGGGCCACCCGGCGCTTGATGATCTCTTGCGGCGGGAGCGCGTCCAGCGCCTCGTCGCGCCAGCGAACATGTCCGCGCCGCGCCGGCACCAGGCCCGAAATGACCATGAGCATGGTGGTCTTGCCGGCACCGTTGCTCCCGATGAGGGCGACAATCTCGCCTTCCTCCACCGTCAGGGATACGTCCTGCAGGGCCTGTATCGGGCCGTACCCGGCGTCCACGTTCTCGACTACGAGTGTCATTGCCGAGCGGCCCCCGAGTCCATGTACTGACGCCCCAGGTAGGCATTGATCACCAAGGGGTTGCTTGTGATCTCGTCGGGCGGCCCCTCGGCGATCCGCGCACCATCGTGAAGAACAGTGACGCGGTCGGCCACCTTCATCACCACCTTCATGTTGTGCTCGATGAGGAGCACGGTGACACCACGTTCGGCCGTGATCTTCCGCAGGGATCCGATCATCTCATCGGCTTCGGCGGGCAGCATTCCCGCGGTCGGTTCGTCCAGGAGAAGCAGCTTGGGAAAGCTGGCCAGGGCGCGCGCCAGTTCAACCCGGCGCTGAGCACCATACGGAAGGGTGGCGGCGGGACGTCCGGCGACCGGCCCCAGTTTCAGAAGGACCAAAAGATCCTGGACGTTGCGCTCGACCTCCGCCTCCGACGCGGCCCCGACGCCACCGCCGAAGAGCGAGCGCCCCCATCCCCGCGAGACACGGTGGGCGCCGATAAGCAGGTGGTCGAGGACAGTGAGCGACGAAAACAGGCGCGTGTTCTGAAAGGTCCTGGCGATCCCGATCCTGGCTATCTGATCGGGGCGAAAGCCGGTGATGTCACGGTCCTCGAAGACGATGCGTCCCCCTTTATCGGGACTCAGCATGCCCGTCAGAACATTGAAGAACGTCGTCTTGCCGGCGCCGTTGGGGCCGATGACGCCAGCGATGAGGCCTTCCTCGAGCTCAAAGTCGAGCCGCTGGATGGCGGTGACGCCCTTGAAGTGCTTGGAGATGTTGTCGACGCGGAGCAGCATCAGCGTTCGAGCTCCGGATTGGGATGGCGCTCGGCGCAGCCGCTTGGCGCGGGAAGGCATTGGCCATGATTGACACGCAGGGTCATGAGCCGCTCTCTTCGGACGCCAGCTCCGACTTTCTTCGCCGGCCCAGGCGCGGCAAGTGTTGGCCGAGGCTCGACAATCCCCCCGGAAGGAAAATCATCAACGCCACGATCGACAGGCCGTAGATCACCAACCGGTACTCGGCGAGAGGGCGGAAGAACTCAGGCAACCCGGTGATGAGTACGGCGCCGATAACGGGGCCCCACAGGGAATCGCGCCCACCGATAACGCACATCAGCAGAACCTCGACCGAGACGATGATCGTGAAAGAAGACGGATCGAGAACGCGGATATAGTGGGCGTAGAAGCTTCCCGCGAGACTGGCATATACCGCGCCCGTCGCAAACGCAAAGAGCAGGGCGACGCTCACCCGGATGCCCGAGGCGGCGGCCACTTCGTCGTCGTCGCGGACCGCGCGCAAGGTGCGCCCGAGGAAAGATCCGCGTATCAGAGTCGTGATCCACATGAGGCAAGCGAGAACGATAACGACGAGCCACAAATAGGGGGTCTTCTTGGAAAAATCGACGACGACCCCGGCCACCTCGAAACTGCCCAGGGACGGAATTCCGCTCAGCCCCATGGGTCCACCGGTGAGGGCGACCAGATTGAGGATCATCTCGTAGGTGACGATGGCGAATGCCACCGTGAGAAGCAGCAGGTACTCGCCCTTGACCCGCAGCGCCAGCCACGCAAGCACGGCGGCTATCACGATGTTGAACGCCGCAATAGAGGCCATGGCGACGGGAACCGGCAATCCCACGCGAGTGACGAGTATCGCCGTTCCATAGGCCCCAATCCCGAAGAACGCCCCCTGGGAAAGCGCCAACTGACCGGCCATGCCGAATATGATGTCGAATCCGAGGGCCAGCATCGCGCTGATCGTGGTCAGGACGAGGATGTGCCTGATGTATTCGTCGCTGGCGCTGCCCAGGGCCAGGACAACGAGCCCCAACGCGAGCGCAATCAAGAATGGCCGACGTCCGCGGTCGTCGACCGTCATCGGGCTCGTCCCCGCGTTAAGAACGTGCTCTGACTGGTGAACAGCCCCTCCGGACGCAAGAGCAACGCGATGATCATGAAACCGAAGACGACGGCTGTCTGAAACCCGCTGGGCAGGAAAGCGGTGGAAAAGCTCTCCGCGAGGCCGATCACCGGACCGGCGAGGATGACCCCCCAAATGTTTCCAAGGCCTCCCAAGACAAGGACCGCGAACCCGCGCACAGTCGCGTCGATGCCCAAATCCTGGGGGGTCAGAATGAGCAGCGGGGCGAGAAGGACGCCGGAGAGACCGGCCAGAAAACCGCCCAAGGCGAAGGTGACGGTGGCCAAGTGCCGGGGGTCGGCGCCGACCAACTGGCTGGCCAGGCCGTCTTCCATGAGGGCGCGCATGGCGAGCCCGGTCCACGTGCGGCGCAGGAATAAGTGAACGCCGACGACGGCTACCACGGCGATGAGAGCCACCATCAGGCGATGCGCCGAGATACGAATGGGGCCGAAGGAGAGGTACTCCTGAGCGAACGCGGTGCGGAGCATCTCCGGGTTGGGGCCGACCAGCACCATGGCGAAGTGGCTGATGAAAATGGACATGCCGATGGTCGAGATGAGCGCCGAGACTCGTGGCGACTTCCACAACGGCTGCACGGTCACGTGCTGAACGATGATGGCACTGCCGATCGCTATGACGATTCCCGCCACCGCGCTCAAACCGTACGGCACACCGAGGTTTTCTGTCAGCAGGAAAGTCGCCAGGGCACCGATCATGACCGACTCGCCTTGTGCGAAGTTGATCATTCGGACCACCGTGTAGATCAGGCTCAGTCCGAGACCATAAAGGCCGTAGATCGCGCCCATGACGAGACCGTTGACCACCTGCTGTGCCAACATGTCGACCATTGCGGTCGGTATCCTTCCGGTGATCAGAGAGTGGGCAAAAGAGATCGCGGAGACGGATCAGCCGACCGGCGAACCCGTCTCCGCGAAGTAACGCTTACGGAAATACGATGTGACGCTTCTTGCCGCGCCAATTCACCACGAAGCCGATCTTCGCGGCCTGACCATTCGAATCGAAGGTCGAGTTGCCGGAGACTCCGGTGACGTTGTTGGTTTTGGCGAGGGCATCTCTAAGCTTTGCCGAGTCGGTGCCGGACGTCTTGATGGCGTTGGCCATAACCAACATCGCATCATAGGCCAGCGCCGCGAAATGACCGGGGCTCTTCCCGTACGTTTTCTTGTAGTCCTTGACGAACATGGTGATATCCGGATTGCCCGCCAGGGGTTCGAACAAGCTGTAGGCGAGCAGGCCATCCGCATTGGGGCCCACCTTGTCGAGGAACGTGGGGCTGCCCATCGTCTGCATGCCGTACCACTGCGTCCGGTAATCAACCTCGGCCGCCTGGTTCATGACTTGAAGGGCCTGGGGCGCGAGCAACACGACAAAAGTGGCGTCCGCCTTTTGCCCCTTCAGCTTGGTCAGCATCGGGAGGAAATTCTGAACGGAACGCGGAACGCCTTCGAAACCGACGATCTTTACCCCGGCCTTTTCGGCCCGGTTCCTGAATTGCGCCGCCGCATCCTCGCCCCAGTCGGTCGACTCGAAAATGAACGCCATCGACTTGGGATTCACGTTCTTGAGCAAGTACTCGGAGGAGATCTTGACGATCTGGCCGTTGCTTGGCGTCGAGCGGAAGATGTGGTCGTAGCCACGCTTGGTGATCTTGTCGGCGCTCGAGATCGCCACGACCATGGGAATCTTTTCGCGCTGCGCGATCTCGCTCGCTGCCATCGTGGCGCTACTGCACAGGGCGCCGAACAACAAGTTTACCTTGTGGCTGCCGATCAGCTTCTCGACCGCCGCCCCGGCGCCGGCCGGGGCGCACGCGCCATCCTCGATGATCAACTCGACCTTGTGCGCCCCCGCGAGCCCTCGGCTGTTGATGGCCGCGACCCCCACCTTGGCGCCATTGACCATTAGAGCGCCGATTGACGCAGCCGGGCCCGTCACCGGTGCCGGCAATCCAATTTTGACGGTTTCGGCCTGGGCGAGCGACCCCGTGGTGACAAGCGCAGCGCCGACCACGAACCCACCGCACGCACGAAGAATTTTCTTGGATAACATCGTTCGCTTCCTCCCTCTAGACACGTTTCTCATTAGGTAAAATGCCGGGCTGCCCCGCGCGTGGAGCAGCTGTAACAAGTGTAATTCCTTATTCAACGTTGGGTGAAATACTCTGTCAAGACGCTTTAATCGCCAATGGTTCGAATTGGTTCTCCCTCGAGACGACTGGCAAGGGATCGGGTTACGCGTCCTTCATGTATTCCAATTCCACCAGCAGGTGCGGCCGGAAAACCGCATAGTTTTCGATCATCGGAAAATGGCCGATCCCCTTCATCAGGACGAATCGGGCACCGGCGATAGAATCGGCTACTTCCTTCGTCATCTCGGGCGTGGCGGAATAATCGTACTCGCCGGAGAGGAGCGACACTTTGCACTGGTTCGTGTCGATTGTCTTGATCTCTTCGCGCGTGTCCATGTCCACGCAGTAATAGTAGACATCGCCCTTGTAAACGCCCGGTCCGGATTGGCTGTAGTACCACCAGTTCTCGCGGCAGGACTCCTCGGGTGAGGATGGCGCGTTCAGGCCAAAGGTGTAACTGGGTATGAGTTCGGATGCATTGACCGCCGGATGATTGAGGAAATCGTTGTCGCGCCCATCGGCGAAGGCGGCGCTTTCCAGCCCCACGATTCCGGTCAGTTCATCCTGGTATTCCACCGCGACCTTTAAAACAATGGCGCCGCCCATCGAACACCCCAAGACGACGGGACGTTCCAGCTCCAGCGCCTTCCAAAAGGCGCGAATAATCCCGAGATACAGCTCGGTGGTCAGTTCATACTTCTGGAGCCACCATTTCTCCGGTGGATTGGACCGTCCGTGATACGGCAGATCGAAGGCAATGACCCGGAAGTGCCGGGTGATCTCCGTGTCGTTCAGGAGGTGCCGGAACTGCCGGCTGTCCGCTCCAGCCGTGTGCAGGCATATCAACGGCACGCCCTCGCCCGCCTCCTCGTAGAAGAGCCTGAGCTTGGTGCCGTCCGCCTCGACGTTGACGTACCGTCCGACGATATCTTCCAGATCAGGCATCAAACGGCTCCATGGTCCTGAGAATGTTCATCATGCGATGCAGCGCCCGGGCGTTTTGCATGGTCGCCAACGAGTCCCCGTCGATCTCGAACTCCGGCACGCGCATCAGCATGGCGAAGAAATCGTGGTAGAGAGGCTCCGGGTCCGGGTTGATGAACTTCCGCCACACGCTCATCGGCGCCCGCAGCGAAAACCGGGCCGGCACGTCGAAACGGGGGGCGTGGAGGATTTCCTCGATCCGTCCACCCCGGACCTTCAGCAGATAGTCGTTGCCCTCGAAGGACAGCTTGAAGTCCGTGGAGAACCATTCGCCAATCAACTTCAATTCCGCATCGAGGTTTACGGTGTCGCGGAAGCGGTTCATCCACTCGGGCGTGGGGATAATACTCATGTCGATCGATTGCCTCCCTCGTAACACGCCAGTCTCTACGCAGGGGCCATGCGCAAGGCGGCGGGCCGGCCGGGAAGCAGCACGCGCTTGCCGGTATCGATGAGCTGGGTGTCCTCGACCCTAAGGATCGAGATATCGCTGTCAAGGTAGTTTGCGCCATGGATATACTTGCCGTGCGCGCTGAAACCGGCGCCTTCGGCTGCCCCGTTCACTTCGACCTCGTTGGTCTTTTTAATTTTCTTGCCGTCGGTATTGAACCCCACGTCACAACTGTCCTTGTCGTGAAAGAATGCCTTCTTGTCGGCGTTCGCCCGGAGCAGGCATTGTCACCTTAATCAGCTTTCCGTCCGGGAGTGGCTGGTTTAGCTTCCCGCGATGGAACCGTTTTCATGTCGCCGCCATCTACTTTCACTACAGCCTCCAACGTCACCCGATCTCGCGACAACGCCGCGGACAATCCCGCGCATGGCAACACTGTGACTGGCAAAAAACCACATTGGTCGG
>PVBE010297236.1_pt1 | contig 21402 bp, 24 predicted proteins | sample 1631181 | NCBI WGS metagenome assembly PVBE01 (sample SAMN08397723, study PRJNA350692) | Marine metagenome, whole genome shotgun sequencing project. | isolation source: water | place: Pacific Ocean | collected 2012-04 | reverse complement strand
CAGGCAGCTGGGAGTGAGCGAGCAGACCTTCTACCGGTGGCGTCGGGAGTACGGCGGATTGCGGATGGACCAGGCTGGGTTGGTCCCGGCGCAGCTGCTCCATCGCGGCCTCCCCGGTGGGCGCAACGCCGACCACGGAGTGCCCGAGGCGCTCCAGCCTGACCCGCAGATCCAACGCGGCAAGCGGCTCGTCCTCCACCACCATGATCTGCGCCCGCGACCATCTTGCGACAACCACCGTCGGTCTCCACCGGGTTCGATGGGACACCTGACCAGCGTGGATGGTAGCGGAAGTGAGGCGCGCTGCAATCCGTGCGTTGGGCATAACACGTAGCGGATTCCCCTGGTAGCGTCGGCTGGCCGCAGGGGGGGAGACAGATCCACCGCACCCGAGCGTGGGGCGGGCCGGTCCGGGGCGGGCGGTCGGTGACACGAGCCGCGGTCCCAGGCGTTACTTTGGCTTGAAGACCAGCCCTGGCCGTTCCTGGTCGACCGAGGAGAAATCGACCTCCAGCGCCAGCTTCAGTGGAATGCTCTCAGGGTTGCGGGCGTCCACACCCACGATGAAGGCGCTCACCCGCGGCCCCTCGTCCAGGGTCACGATACCGCTGCAATAGGGGTTGTTCCGTCCGAACCCCTTCTCGGCCATGACGGTGGGGGCGATGGAGATGGCGGTGAAGGTGGTCAGCTCGCCCCGGCCGCTGAGCTGCGTCCACTCCAGATCCTGGGAGTGGCACGCTCGGCATATGGCGCGCGGCGTGGCGGAGAGGTCGCCGCACTGCTGGCAGCGCACCCCCATCATCTGGCCTTCCTTCAAGTAGCGATAGAAGGAGGCGGAGGTGAACGGCGGTCGGTCGGTAGTCATCGTCTCCTAGCCCCGTCGGTACACGGTGACGACGCTGGTGCCCCCGGCGCCGCCGACGCTGTGGGTCAGTGCGAACTCGAGGTCTTTCGCCGACGCCTGCCGCGCACCGGCTTCGCCTCGGAGTTGCAGGTACACCTCCGCCGCCTGGGCGACGCCCGAGGCCCCTACGGGGTGGCCCTTCGCCTTGAGGCCGCCCGAGGTGTTCACCGGCAGGTCCCCGTCGCGGGCCGTGCGGCCCTCGTCCAGGGCTCGCGCGCCCTCCCCCGGCTCGAAGAAGCCGAGGTCCTCCGTCGCCACGATCTCGGCGATGGTGAAGCAGTCGTGGACCTCCGCGAGCTGGATCTGCCGTGGCGAAAGGCCGGACATCTCCAGCGCCTGCGCCCCCGCCGACCGCGTCGCCCCCAGGGATGTCAGTTCTGGCGCGTCGTGCAGCGGGCGGCCCGTGGCCTGGCCCGTGCCGATGATGTGGATGGGCTTGTCGGTGAAGTGTGCGGCCAGGTCGGAGGACACCAGGAGGGCGCAGGAAGCGCCGTCCGTGATGGGGGCGCAATCGTAGAGGCGCAGGGGCCAGGCGACCCACGGGTTGATCCCGTCGTCGCGCAGGAACGCCGCCTCGTCGGCCCACGTGGGCTCGGCCTCGCCGCGCTCGCGGGCGCGCGCCACCCGCCGGTCCATCATCTGCCGAAGGGGCATGTTGAATTGGGCCTTGGGGTTGAGCGAGCCGTTCTCGTGGTTCTTGAGCGCCACTTTCAGCAGGTGGTCCAGGCTGGTCTCGTACTGCTGCATGTGGGCGCGGGCGATGGAGGCGTATAGGCCCGGGAAGGTGAATCCAGCGGGCACTTCGTACAGGCTGTCCGCCACGGCCGCCAGGTTGTCCGTCGCTTCCGCCGTGGGGACCGAGGTCATCTTCTCCACGCCGCCGACCAGCACGATGTCGTACAGGCCGGAGGCGATGGCCATGATGCCCTCTCGCATCGCGCTGCCGCTGCTGGCGCATCCGTTCTCGACCCGGGTGAAGGGCGCGGGCGTCAGCCCCAGCCAGTCCGCGATGATCGAGCCAAGGTGCGCCTGCCCCTCGAACCGGTCCGCGGAGAAGTTGCCCACGTAGCCGCACTGGATGTCCTGGACCTCCAGGCCCTTGTCCGCGCGCGCCAGGAGATCCTGAAACGCCTCCACGAAAAGGTCGCGGGTCGTCTTTTCCCCGAACGCACCGAATTGGGACAGGCCCACGCCCACGATGGCGACGCCCCGGCCTAGCTTCCGGCTTCTCGACATCGTCATGGCATGCCTCCACCCCGTCCGGCCCGTGCTGGCTGGATTATGGCCCGTGTCTGCTTCGGGTGTCAACGAGGCAGGGCCGGTAGCCGGTTTCCTGGCGGATCGTCAAACGGAAGTTGCGGAGGGGGTGAACCGGGCCGGGCCGCCTCGCGACCTTCGAAATCCGACGACGCCGGCGCGTCACAGGGCGGAACGAGACGGCGCGGCCTCCCCAGGGAACGCCCGGTGCGTTTTGACATCCATAGGGGCCAATGCTATAGTAGGTCCACCCCACCACGGAGAGGCTACGAATGCCGGACGGGTACGCCATCAACTACATGGCGGTGGTACTGGCAGCAGTGGTGGGCGTACTGGCCATGGCGGGCCTCATGGGGGCCAACGCCCTCATGGCGCCCCGCAGGCGCTCCCCCGACAAAGACCTTCCCTACGAGTGCGGCATTCCGCCGGCGCCCTTCACGTGGTCCCAGATACACATCCGGTACTACCTGTTTGCCATCCTCTTCCTGATCTTCGACGTGGAAGCCGTCTTCCTCTTTCCGTGGGTGCTGGTCTTCCTGGACGGCGCTTCCTGGGTCTTCTACGAGATGATCCTATTCATTGCCGTCCTGCTCTTTGGCGTGCTCTACGGGTGGAAGAAGGGGGTTCTGCAGTGGAGATAGAGCGCCGAAGCCCCCCTCCCGTCACGGGCCGGCCGATCCCCTGGCACCGTGAGAGCGCTTTGGCCCTCCCGGATGTCGCATCGTCCCGAGGCAACCTGGCGCCCCCCGCGCCGTACCACGCCATGATGCCGGGGTTCGTCACCGTGAAGGCGGAGCAGCTCTTCGACATGGCGCGGAAGAACTCGCTCTGGCCCCTTGCCTTCGGGCTCGCCTGCTGCGCCATCGAGATGATGTCGACGTACATGTCCCACTACGACTTGGACCGCTTCGGCATCGTGACTTGGCCGTCTCCGCGCCAATCGGACGTGATGATCGTGGCCGGGACGCTGGTCAAGAAGATGGCCGAGCCGCTGCGGCTGATCTACGAGCAGATGCCGGAGCCGAAATGGGTGATCGCCATGGGGAGTTGTGCCACCAACGGGGGCCCCTACTACCGGTCGTACTCAGTTCTCATGGGGGTTGACCACGTGGTCCCCGTGGACGTGTACGTGCCCGGCTGCCCTCCAAGGCCAGAGGCCCTCATGGACGGCATTCTGCGGCTCCGGGAGAAGGTCCAGAACGACGCGAGGCGATATGGAAAGTCAGGAGCAGGGGCCTCCGAGCGAGAGCGACCAGCCCTCGCCACCGACGGAGACGCCCACACGACCTAGCCCCGGAGCCGCCCCAGCCGTCGGGCCGATGCTGGACGCCCGTGGTGAGGCGCTGATGGCGGCGTTGCCGGGGCCCATCGCGGCGTGCGAGCCGGAGGTGACGTCCAGCCTCGACGAGGTTGTAGTCACCGTCCCGACCGGGCGCCTCCTGACGGCGTGCGAGACGCTGCGACAGGACCCTGGTCTCAGCTTCGACTACCTCCGGTGCTTGTCGGTAGTCGACTATGAGGAGTCGTTGCAGGTGGTCTACCACCTCTGGTCGCGGGAGCACAGGCACAAGCTCACGCTCAAGACGGACGTGCCGAACGACGCCCCGGTGGCGCCGACGGTGACGGGCGTGTGGCCTGGGGCCGACTGGTTCGAGCGCGAGGCGCACGACCTGTTCGGCGTGGAATTCGAGGGACACCCGGACCTGAAGCCGCTCCTACTGTGGGAGGGGTTTGAGGGGTACCCTGGACGCAAGTCCTACCCCTTCAACGAGTACACCGAGTGGTGAGGGGGCGCGCCATTGCTGCGATGAAGGCCGGCCCGCGACTCGGCGGTGGCCGGCCCTGGAGAGCCGCCCGTTCGGTCCTGGAGGCCGCGAGTTGACCGAAGCGCACCAGCTCGAGTCCCTGGACATCATGATCAACATGGGTCCGCAGCACCCCTCTACCCATGGCGTCTTCCGCATGGTCCTGTGGGTGGACGGCGAGCGGATCGTGGAAGTCGCGCCCCACATCGGCTATCTGCATCGCGGCACCGAGAAGCTGTGCGAGGGCGAGCTCTACCCGCAGATCGTCACCCTCTTCGACCGGCTCGACTACCTCGCCAACTTCAACAACGAGTGGGCGTTCTGCCTGGCGGTCGAGAAGCTCATGGGGATCACGGTCCCGGAGCGCGCCGAGTACGTGCGCGTCATCCTCTGCGAGCTGAATCGCATCGCCAGCCACTTTCTCTTCTACGGCACCATGGGCCTTGACGCCGGGGCGATCACCCCCATCCTCTACGGATTCCGGGAGCGGGAGAAGATCCAGGAGTACTACCAGACCGTCAGCGGCGCGCGCATGATGCACAACTACATCAACATCGGTGGGCTCCGAGGCGACCTTCCGGACGATTTCGCGTCGCGAACAGCCGCCCTGCTCGACTCCCTGGAGCCGGCCATCGAGGAGTGCGACCGCCTCCTCACTCAGAACGAGGTATTCGTGGCCCGGACCCGGGGAGTCGGCGTCATCTCTGGCCAGGACGCTCTGGATTCCGGGCTGACCGGGCCGAGCCTGCGGGCCTCGGGGGTGGCCGACGACATCCGCGTGGTCGAGCCGTACTCCGTGTACGACCGGTTCGACTTCGACATCCCCATCGGCCATGCCGGCGACACGTGGGACCGGTACGCAGTGCGCGTGGAGGAGATGCGGCAGTCGGCGCGCATCGTGCGGCAGGCCCTCGATCAGCTTCCAGACGGCGGTCCGGTGAAGGCCACCGGGATTCGCCAGATCCCCCGCCCCCCGAAGGGCGAGGTGTACGTCCGCGTCGAGAACCCGCGCGGCGATCTCGGGGTCTACATCGTCAGCGACGGCGGCGAACGGCCGTACCGCGTCAAGGTGCGCCCGCCCTCTTTCGCCAACCTCCAGTCACTCCGACAGATGGTTCGTGGCTCGTACATCGCCGACGCGGTGATGATCCTCGGCTCCCTCGATATCGTGCTGGGGGAAGTGGACCGGTGAGGGTCGTGCTGGGGCTTCTGGGCGCTGGGATCGCGATTGTCGCCATCGTGGCATTCGGCTTTCTCTTCGGCGGGCTCGACTTGCTCTGGGTCGGCCTGGGGATCTCGGCGCTCTTCACGTTCCTAGCGGTGACCGTGCTCGCGCTCACGTGGCTGGAGCGAAAGACCCTTGGGCGCATCCAGATGCGCATGGGCCCGATGCGGGTGGGGCCTTTCGGCGTGATCCAGCCGATCGCGGACGCCATCAAGCTGCTGACCAAGGAGGACATCCTGCCCTCCTGGACCGACCGGGTCGTGTACTGGGTGGCGCCCCTGGCCCTGTTCGTCCCCAGCTTCGCCATCTGGGTGGTGATCCCCTTCGGCCCTGGGCTGGTGGTCCGGGAGATGGAGCTGGGGTTGCTCTACGTCCTGGCGTTCTCCGCGATTGCCATCCTGGGGCTCATCATGGCGGGCTGGGGCTCGGCCAACAAGTACGCCGTCCTGGGCGGTCTTCGGTCGGCAGCCCAGCTTGTCAGCTACGAGATCCCCCTCATCGTCGTGGCCCTGTCCATCGCGGCGCTGGCGGACTCTCTGAACCTGGTGACCATCGTTGAGATGGGGTCGCCGGTGCCCTTCGCTGTCCTGCAGCCGCTGGGGTTCGTCATCTTCGTCATTGCAGGGCTGGCGGAGGTGGGACGCACCCCCTTCGACATCTACCATGCCGAATCGGAGGTCGTGGGCGGGCCATTCGTCGAGTACAGCGGCGCCCACTGGACGATCTTCTACTTCGCGGAGTACATCAACACCTTCTTGCTGGCCACCCTGGTCACGCTGCTCTTCCTGGGCGGGTGGTCAGGCCCGTTGCTTCCGGGCGTGGTGTGGTTCATGGTGAAGGCCTACGCGGTGGTCATGATGGTCTTCTGGTTCCGGGGCACATTCCCGCGGATGCGCGTGGACCAGCTCATGGCGCTCGGATGGAAGGTGCTCGTGCCGCTGTCGTTCCTGAACCTGATGCTGACGACCGCCTCGATGTTCTACGGCTGGCCAAGGTGGGTCATGGCCGCCATTGGACTAGGAGCGCTGGTGGGGGTGGTGGGCTGGTGGCGAGTGGCAACGTCCCGGTCCAGGCCGACGATCAGCATGATCCCGGCCCGGGAGGTGCGGCGTGCTTGAGGCCGCGAAGGGCATCCTGATGACGGTGAAGACGGCGCTGCGCAAGCCGGTGACGATCCAGTACCCAAAGCAGCACGCCCCGATCCCCGACCGCTACATGGGGTTTCCCGCCCTCACTTGGGACCACGAGGTGGGCGAGCCGTACTGCGTTGGGTGCATGGTGTGCGTCCGCAACTGCCCCACCCAGTGCATGTCCGGCACCATGATGGACAACCCCCTCCGAGCCGAGGGGAAGAGCACCCGCCGCAAGATGGTCCAGACGTTCGAGATCAACCTGAGCCGATGCATCCTTTGCAGGATATGCGTGGAGGTCTGCAACTTCGACGCGATCGAGATGAGCCACGAGCACGAGATCAGCACCTTCACTCGAGGCGGCCGTCGAGTGGACCTCCCGCTGCTGCTGGAGATGGGCCGGAAGTACCAGCGGGGATCCGCATGGCAGCCGCCGAGCAAGAAGGCCAAGGCCCCGGCGACCGCCCGGCCCGCGACCGACGCGGCCCCAGCAGCGGAAGCAGCGGCGGAGGCGCCCGAGGCGGAGGAGGAGACCACATGAGCGCGGAAGCGGTGGCTTTCGCCTTCCTGGCGGCCCTCGTCCTGGGCGGGGGGCTGGGGGTCGTCACGTCGCGCAACGTCGCCCACGCGGCGCTCTTCCTGCTGGTGAGCTTGGCCGCGGTGGCGGGGATCTTCGTGCTGCTGGTGGCGGAGTTCCTGGCGTTGGTGCAGATCCTCGTCTACGGCGGCGCCGTAGTCATCGTGCTCGTATTTGCCCTCATGCTGACGCGGCTGGAGGAGTTTTCCCGCGTCCGCGACAACGCCCAGCGACCCCTGGCGATCGTGGCCGCCCTGGCGGTGATGGGTGCGCTGGCGGGGGCGTTCCTGACGGACCGCCCGGACACGCAGGCGCTCGAGGGACAGGGCCTGGCGGAGCTAGGGCGCGAGCTGTTCACGAACTGGGTGGTGCCGTTCGAGATCGCGTCGCTGGTGCTGCTGGTCGCGCTGATCGGGGCGGTCCTCATGGCCCGCGATGGGGACGGGGAGTGAAGCGGTGACCACCGCACGTATTTCCCGCCCACCCGCCCGTACCAGTGTGAGGGGCGAAGCCCCTCACACTCCCTCAGGGACGCGCGGGGCGCTGGATCGTCAGAAGCGTAGAGGACGAATCGTGGCGACGGGAGTAGTGTAGGACAGGTATGGAGCTGGTCCATTTCGAGCTGCTGGGGGCGGGGCTGTTCGCCCTGGGCCTGTACGGGGTCCTGGCGCGGCGCAACGCAGTGATGGTGCTCATGGCCATAGAGCTGATGCTCAACGGCGTGAACATCAACGCCGTGGCCTACGCCGCCTACCTGGACCCCGGTCGGCTGGTGGGCCAGGTCATCGCCGTGTTCGTCATCACGGTGGCGGCGGCGGAGGTGGGCCTGGCCCTGGCGATCATCCTGCGGCTGTACAGGAACCGGGCCACGGCGAACGTGGACGAGGTTGACCTGATGCGGTGGTAATGGCGTGAAGTGGGTGTCCCCGATACGCGTGGAAGCTAATCGGGGCGTGAGAGTGTGGGGGCTGGTGGCGAGGGTGGCGCGCGCGGCAGGGGCCGAAGTCGCGCCCCCATCATGTACGGGGGTATGCGGAAACCAATGAGGGCTTTGGAACGGGAGGCGGCGCGATGATGGCCTGGGCGTGGCTCATCCCGTCGATGGGCGCCATCGCCTTCCTATTCATCGCCACCGTGGGGCGGCGGCTCCCAAAGGGCGTCGCGCTCCTGGCGATCCTGGCCGCGGCTTCGGGCTTCGCGCTCTTCTGGCCCGTGCTGCTCGACCTTGTGCGCAGCGGGCCGGCGGGCTTTAGCATAGGTTGGCTGGAGGCGGGCGACGCCCGGTTCACGTGGGGCATGACCATCGATTCGCTGTCGCTGGTCATGGTGGGGCTGGTGACGCTGGCGGCCCTGGGCATTCAGATATACTCGTGGAGCTACATGGCGGGCGAACCCCGGATCACGTGGTACTTCGCCGTCCACTCGCTCTTCGCTGCCTCCATGCTGACCCTGGTGCTGGCCGACAACTTCCTGCTCTTCTACTTCGCGTGGGAGCTGGTGGGCGTGTGCTCCTACCTGCTGATCGGCTTCTTCTACGAGCGCCGTTCGGCGGCGGAGGCCGCCAAGAAGGCCTTCATCACGACGCGCATCGGCGACGTGGGGCTGCTGATCGCCATCTTGCTGCTCTTCGCGCAGACCGGTACCTTCCAGATGTCCGAGGTGTTCGAGCAGGCCGCCGCGGGGGGCATGTCGCAGGGCGTCATCACCACGGCGTCCGTGCTCCTGTTCATCGGCGCGATGGGGAAGTCGGCACAGTTCCCCCTGCACGTGTGGCTGCCGGACGCGATGGAAGGCCCGGCGCCGGTCAGCGCCCTGATCCACGCGGCGACGATGGTGGTGGCGGGCGTCTACCTGGTGGCTCGCAGCTTCCCGCTGTTCGAGCTCTCGGAACCCGCCATGCTGCTGGTGGCGTCGATCGGCGTGTTCACGTCGCTCATGGCGGGGACCATGGCCCTGGTGATGACGGACATGAAGCGCGTGCTGGCCTACTCGACGATCACGGACCTGGGCTTCATGATGCTCGCCCTGGGGTCCGGCAGCGTCACGGCCGGCATGTTCCACCTGGAAATCCATGCCTTCTCCAAAGCGGCGCTCTTCCTGGGGGCCGGGAGCGTGACCCACGGCACCGACCAGACCGATATCCGTGAGATGGGAGGGCTCTGGCGCAAGATGCCGTGGACGGCGGTGGTCTTCGGCATCGGGGCGCTCGGGCTCGGGGGCATCCCACCCTTCGGCGGCTTCTTCAGCAAGGACGAGGTGCTGGCGGCGGTCTGGGACGGCCGGGGCGGCCTGTTCCTGGGGCTGGGGCTGCTGGTGGCGTTCCTGAAGGCGCTCTACATGGCCCGGCTGCTCTTCAGCGTGTTCCTGGGGCGGCTCAAGCCCCACAACGAGCACGCCCACGAGTCGCCCTTCCTCATGCTCGCGCCGATGGCGCTCTTCGCCTTCCTGGCGCTGACCCTGGGATTCTTGGCGCTGAGCTACACCGACGACTACCGGGGGTTCGGCTGGTTCGTGTACTCGCACGAGCCAGAGGCCTTCCACCTGAATATCGGCGTGGCGGTGGGGTCGGTGGCGTTGGCGGCGGTGGGGTTCGCGCTGGCGTGGCTCGCCTACGTCCGCGGCTCGCTCTCGACCGAGCGGCTGGTCGGGCGGCTCGGGTGGCTCCACCGGCTGTGGACACGCAAGTACTACATGGACGAGGCGTATCAGTGGGCCATCGACCGGGTGGTGCTGGCGGCTGGGGAGATGGTGGCGGTGTTCGACCGGGTGGTTATCAACGACGGCGCGGTGAGCGGCACGGGCGGGGCGGTGGCGCAGACCGGGCAGAGGCTGCGGCACCTGCAGACCGGTAGGCTGTCCGGTTACGCCCTAGCGATGGTGCTGGGGTTCCTGGCGATCGGCGCGGCCTGGTGGTTCACCACCAGGGCTTAGCCCTGGACCCAGGCTGGGGGAGCCGGTGCTGTCACGGGGGTGTGCGTGGTGATGGGGGCGGACTGGCTTTAGCGCGGAGAGGAGCGGCGCCTGGGCGGAGCCCTTGACCCAGGCCGGGGGAGCCGGGTGCAGTGGCGGCGGCCGGTGGGAGCAACCGTCCGCTCACCCTGAGCCTGTCGAAGGGGTGAGCGGAGCCGGAGTGACGCTGAGCAAACAGCGTACGGACGCGGGGAGTCCAGAGGGGCGTCCTTCACCGGAACGGTGAAGGATCCACCCCCTTCCTGGCCAGGAAGGGGGCAGGGGGATGGTCGACACGGGTTATTCATCAGAGTGCATGAAGGCGGTTGAGCGAGGCGAATGAGCGGGATAGACGGCGCGCTGCTGCTGGCAATAGTGGCCCTGCCCTTCTTCGGGGCGCTGGGGCTGCTTGGCGTCCCCGCCGAACGGCAGACGCTGGTCCACCGGTATGCTCTGGTGGTCTCGGGTGTGGGGCTGGCGCTGGCAGTCTACCTGTTCCTGGCCTTCGAGGTCCGCGGCAGCGACGCCTTCGAGTTCTCGTACGACTGGCTCCTGTCTCTAGGGGTGACGCTCCACCTCGGCGTTAGCGGGATCACGGCGCCGCTGATGCTGCTCAACGGGATTGTATTCTTCGCGGGCACGCTGGTCTCACGGAACATCACGCACCGCCCCAAAGACTTCTTCGTCTGGCTGATGCTGCTGGTCGCGGGCGTCTACGGGGTATTCTCGTCACTGGATCTGTTCTTCTTCTTCTTCTTCTACGAGCTGGCCGTTGTCCCCATGTTCCTGCTGATCGGCGTGTGGGGGAGCAGCACTGACTTCGGCGCCTTCTTCCGCTCCAAGGAGAACGGGGCGATGAAGCTGACCCTCTACCTGGTGGCGGGCAGCGTGCTGGTGTGGGTGGCGCTGCTGGCGATCTGGGTCGAGGGCGGGCGAGTGACGGGCGAGCTGACCTTCGACATGGTGCGGCTCCAGAGCATCACCTTCGACCGCTCGTTCCAGGTCTTCTTCTACCCGTTCCTGATGATCGGGTTCGGGGTGCTGGCCGGTCTGTGGCCGTTCCACACCTGGTCGCCGGACGGCCACGTGGCGGCGCCGACGGCGGTGAGCATGCTGCACGCGGGCGTGCTGATGAAGCTGGGGGCGTTCGGAATCCTGGCGGTGGGGATGGTGCTGCTCCCCGAGGGGGCGAGGACGTGGGCGCCGCTCCTGCTAGGGCTCGGCATGGTGAACGTCTTGTACGGGGCCACGTCGGCGCTCGCGCAGCGCGACCTCAAGTACGTCGTCGGCTATTCCAGCGTGAGCCACATGGGGTACGTACTCCTGGGGCTTGGAACGTTGGACCCGATCGGGATCAACGGCGCTGTGCTCCAGATGTTCTCACACGGGGTGATGACGGCCCTCTTTTTCGCCCTGGTGGGCGTGGTGTACCAGCGGTCGCACGTGCGGGACATCACCGTGCTGGAGGGACTGGCGAAGCGGATGGGATTCACGGCGAGCCTCTTCGCGGTCGCCGGGCTCGCGTCCCTGGGACTTCCAGGGCTGAGCGGGTTCGTGGCGGAGCTGATGGTGTTCATCGGCCTCTTCCGGACGGCGCCGGTCCTGGGGGTACTCGGCGTGATCGGCGCGGCATTGACGGCGGTGTACATCCTGCGGCTGCTGGCGAAGGTCTTCTTCGGACCGCTGGGGGAGCGGTGGGAGGGCTTGACGGACGCGTCGCGCCGCGACGCGGTGGCGGCGGGGATGCTGGTCTTCTTCCTGGCGTTGTGGGGGCTCTACCCTTGGTACATCATGCGAGTGATCGACAGCGGCGTGCGGCCGCTGATGGAGGTCCTCGGTGGAGCGTGAGGCGCGGCGTGGGTTCACCTCACCGAGGGGCTTGGCGCTTGCTGCGGGAGAAGCGGTGGTGAATGCGCTGCGGGGGCTGAGGCGGATCATCGTGCCGTCGCGTCGCCGTCTCCAGGGAGACGATTCGGGCGTGAGTACGGACGAGTCGAGCTTGGCACTAGAACTCAACCAGGGGCGGGTTCTGGCGGAGCGGACACAGCGGATGATCGTGAACCACGTGCGCTCCGCGGGCCGCACCGCGGCGTCCAGCGGACGGGGCGGATTCACCCGCGTGAGCATCTTGGCGAACGCGATTCTGGCGTCTGACTTCAGACGCGGTATGGAATCTTGGCTCGGCAAGGCGTTCAACGAGGGTGTCCCATCAATCTACGACAAGGCGGCGGACGCCGCCTACAATGCCTCTCACTATGGAGGCGGGCAACTCCATCGATTGTTCGATGGGAACCACACCCTTTGGGGAATGTGGGACGCGGCAAGGGAGGCGCTGCCGGATGACACGCTGCTGCAGGAGATTGTGGGATACGCTACCGCAGCCGGGAAAGACCTGTCATCTCACGTCGGTCTGCCGCTCCTCGGAATGACCCGCGACTCTTACAACCAGGTCGCCGCGCTCACAGATACGTTCCACATTCCGAGGGCTTGGACGCAGGACATGCTCCATGTGAATGGCGTGGAGCTGGTCGGTACGGCCATTGCCACGCTGGCCGTCGCGCTGCACTGGACCTCGGCGGAAACCGAAGAGTTCGCCCGCGTGGCCGGCAGCCTTGGAGTCTCGGCGGTCGCCAGCGCCAACCCTACCCTCGCGCTGGTCACGCTTGCGGTCTTTGCCAAAGCCTTCATGCAGGCCAAGAACAAGGGTGACTACGTGGAGGCAGTCGAGGGTCTGGCCAAAGGTGGGGTGGGAACCGGTCTATTCCTGGTGACAGCCAGCGCGGTCACCGGTCCGATCAGCGGTCCAGTATGGTTGGGCATGGTTGCCGGGCTGTGTGCGGCAGCCGTAACGCACAGGGTGACAAGGAACGTGCACGTGTCCGATGTAGCGGCATTCGTACAGAACCTGGCGGGCTCGGCTCCTGCCACGCTACGCAGGACGATGGCCCATGACTGAAGTCCGCTTCGACCTGCTCTGGCCCGAATTCCTGGTAGCGGGCCTCGCCTTCGTCGTGTTCACGGCGGACCTCTTCCTGCGTCCCGAGCGGAAGAACCTGCTGGCGCCCGTCGCGATCATCGGCCTGGGGGCCATCCTCGTCTTCACCCTATGGTTTCTGTGGGGCGTGGATGAAGCCCTCTTCGGCGGGTTGGTGCGCGTGGACGCCTACGCGCTCTTCTTCAAGGCCCTCTTCCTGCTGATCGGCGGATTCGTCATGGTCGCATCGGTCCACTTCGTGGGGCGATACCTGAAGCATCCGGGCGAGTTCTACGGCATCATTCTGGTTTCCGTGTTGGCGATGATGCTCCTGGCCGCAGCGGGGGAGCTGCTGACGGCGTATCTATCCCTAGAGCTGCTGAGCTTCAGCCTCTACATCCTGGCGGGGTACGCGCGGGAGGACCCGAAGTCGAACGAGGCGTCCGTGAAGTACGTGCTGCTGGGGGCGTTCTCGTCCGGGCTGATGCTGTACGGCATCGTGATGCTGTACGGCGCGCTGGGCACGACCCACTTCGCGGGAATGGCGGATGCCCTCCAGGGCCTGGACGGGACGAGCGGGAGGCTCCTGCTGGGGCTGGCGCTGCTGATATCGGGGCTCGGGTTCAAGCTAGCCGCGGTGCCGTTCCACATGTGGGCGCCGGACGTCTACGAGGGCGCGCCGCTCCCGATCACCGCGTACATCGCGGTGGGGTCCAAGGCCGCGGCGTTCGCGGTGGTGCTGCGCCTTTTCGCGGAGGGACTGCTGCCGGCGGCGGACCAGTGGCGCGTGCTGATCGCGGGGCTGGCGGCGGTGACGATGGTGTTCGGCAACCTGGTGGCGCTGGTGCAGCGGAACATCAAGCGGATGCTGGCCTACTCGAGCGTGGGGCAGGTAGGCTATTTGCTGATGGGGATCGCCGCGCTGTCTCCGCTTGCCTCCAACGGCCTGATCCTCCACCTGGTGGGGTACGCGGCGACGAACCTGGTGGCCTTCACAGCGATCATCGTCTTCTACAACCACTCCGGCAATGACGAGATTCCCGACTTCGCGGGGCTGGCCGGGCGTTCGCCCTTCCTGGCGGCGGCCCTGACCGTGGCCCTCTTCTCGCTGGCGGGCCTCCCGTTCTTCGCGGGGTTCACGACGAAGTTCTACCTGTTCGCGGCTGTCGCCCGCGAAGGGTACCTGTGGCTGGCGGGGCTGGCGATCACGGCGAGTCTGGTGTCACTCTACTACTACCTGACGGTCGTCCGGCAGATGTACATCGAGAAGGCCGAGGACACGTCACCGGTGCCCTCGCCCGCGCTGCTGGTGGGGGCGCTGGGGGTGCTTGTCGTGGTGGTGGTGGTCATCGGCGTGTACCCGGCGCCGCTTGTCGATGCCGTGGACGCGGCGAGCCGGGCGCTCCTGGGCGGCGGGGGCATCGCGTCGGCGGCGCCGTAGGGGTGCGAGCCCCGCGTTGAGGAACCTACCGCCGCATCCTCGCGGTCCTGGCAAGCGCCAAGCGGTAGTCTGACTCCAGCCTCATCCAGAGGTACGCGGGTATGCCGAGTGCCTGATCCAGGTCCAGGGCTGTTTCCGCGGTGATCGACTTCTTCCCACGACATATCTCACTGATCATCTGTGGCGGACGCCCCATCAGCTCCGCCAGATGCCTCTGAGTGATGCCTCGCGCCTCCAACTCCTCTTGGAGCAGCTCGCCGGGGGGGAAAACCGCGTCGGTCTGGGTGCGTCGGCTCCTAGTCACCATAGTGGCTGCTCATCTCTTTCACTACGAGGGTTTCATCCGCCGATCGCTCGATGTTCATGCGCCATCTCCCGCGAATCGTCGTCGCCCACTCCCCGGCGCGCCCTCCCCTGAGCGGACGGAGGCTCAACGTCTGGATGCTGAAGAGGTCTGCGAAGTTATGTGCCGCTTGGAGGAGAAGGACTCGGGGGATATAGCGGGGGCCGACCTGCGGGCCCCATTCCCTGATCGCTTCGGTTTCACTCTCGAAGCATCGCTGCAATCGCCCCGTGCTGAACTCTACGTCCATCACCCATACTCCCTATGGGTGTATATTAGCATATCACGGCTAGTGAGGCATCGCCTTCGGGGTGTATCTCATGCCCCAGGCCGCGGTCACTACCCCAGCAGCCCCGCCACCTCTTCCAGTGATCCCACCACCGGCACGCCGTCGGGGAGGCCGTCGCGCGGCGCCGACTCCTGCGGGCGTAGGGCGCGACCCAGCAACGGCCGCTCCAGCAGCACGGCATGCATGCCCGCGCTCCGGGCGCCCACGACGTCGGTGTCCACCTGGTCGCCCACATGCACCGCCTGGTGTGCCGAGACCCCCGCTCGCTCCAACGCGGCGAGGAAGATGGGAGGGTGGGGCTTGTCCGCGCCCACCTCACGCGAGGTCAGCAGGAAGTCCACGTGCGGACGCAAGCCCAGGTCCCCGAGCAACGCCTCGGAGCTCTGGTCGACGTTGGAGAGCACAGCCACGGCCAGACCAAGGGCGCGGAGACCCTGGAGGGCGGGCGCCGTGTCGTCGAAGAGGGCTAGGTCGTAGGGGATCTGGCGCACCTCAAGCCACACCTGCCGCGCCAGGGTCGGGTCCGCCTCGACGCCCGCCCCCTGGAGCACGAGCCGCTCGTACTCCGTGAAGAAGTCCCGACGCTCGTCGCGGGACCGGCTGCGCACAGGCTCTCGGGCGTTCTCGCGGGCCATGTGGGCGTCCGCGAGCAGGTAGCCCGCCGCTATGCCCTCGGCCGAAACCGCGATCCCCAGCTTGGAGCATGCCTCGATCTGGACTTGCTCGACGGGGGGCCAGAAGCGTGCGAGGGTGTTGTACAGGTCGAATGTGACGGCGCGGACCCCGCGGATGGTTGTCATTGCGCGTTCATTGTAGCACGGTCCCATCGCGTGCTAGGATGCGTCGCCGAGAGCCCGAAGCCCTGGGACGTGGAGGAGGGGCGATGGACGTGCCGCGCCTGAGCGCCCTGGCAGCGACCGCCGTGCTGGACCTGCTCTTCCCGCCGCGATGCGCCGGGTGCCGCAGGGAGGGACCGTACCTGTGCGAACGGTGCCTGGCCGGGCTGCCCGAGCTCCCGCTCGTGGTCTCGACATCGGTGGGCGGCGCCCTCGACGCGGTCCTGGCGCCGTTCCCCATGGACGGCGTTGCCAGGGAGGCGGTCCACCGGCTGAAATACCGGGGCGTCCGCGCCATCGCTCCTGAGATGGGGCGGCTGCTCGCGGACCGGGTCTCGGGCGCCCTCTCGCGCATCGACGTGGTGGTCGCCGTCCCCCTGCACAAGCGCCGCCTGCGCCGACGAGGATACAACCAGGCGGAGCTACTCGCCGCGGAGCTCGGCCGCAGCCTGGCGATTCCCCTCGACCGTCGAGGGCTGGCGCGGCTCGAGGGCGGCGCGCCCCAGGCCAGATCGGCGAGCCGCGAGGAGCGCCGGGCCAACGTCTCCGGGGCCTTCCGTGCGCTTCGAAGCTTCTCCGGAGCGCGGGTGGCGGTCGTCGACGACGTGGTCACCACGGGGGCGACTCTGGATGCCTGCGCCGAGGCGCTCCTCGACGCGGACGCCCGGAGCGTCGTCGGGGTCGCGTTCGCGCGGGAGGTGTGACCCTTCTGAGAGTCCCAAGTTGGACCCGGTGGTCTGTTTCGCCCGCCCGCGCCCGCGAGTTACAATGAATTACGGGCCGCAATCGCGCGGCATCTCGCCAGAGGAGCGTGGACATGGAGCTACAGATTCAGGGGCGCAATGTGGAGATCTCCGATGACATTCGGGCCTACGTCACGCGGAAGATCGAACGGACCGAGCGACGCCTGAACTTGCCCATGGAAGCCCACGTGGTGATCTCCCACGAGAACACGAGGTCCCAGCTTCACCGCATGGTGATGGAGGCCACCCTGACCTGCGCGGGCGCCGTCCTGCGGGGCGAGGAGCGCGCCGCCAGCGTCAAGGTCGCCGTCGATGCTCTATCCGACACCTTGGACCGGCGGGTAGCCCAATTCAAGTCGCGCCTCTACCGAAGCGAAGCCGCTCGGAGGCACGGCGGGGTTGGCAGCATCCGTGAGATGGAGCCCGCGGTTCGGGAGTCGTCCGAGGGGTCGGACGGGGAGCCGGAAGAGGATCTGACCCTGGGCCGCGTGGTCCGCACGAAGTCGTTCTCCATGAAGCCTATGGCGGTCGACGAAGCGGCTACCCAGATGGAGCTGCTGGGCCACACCTTCTTCTTCTTCCTCAACAGCGACTCCGGGGCCGCCAACGTTCTGTATCGGCGGTGGGACGGGGACTACGGACTCATCGAGCCCAGCGTCGCCTCTCACGCCCCCTAACCGCGGACGGGCATGGCGTGCCCCGCCCCCACTCTACGGGATGGTTGGCAGTTCACCAGCGGTGTCGTCCGACTGGCACGCTGTTCGCGCACGGGGCGCTCGTGGTTCGACAAGCCCGGGGCGAACGGGCAGGGCGTGCCCTGCCCCAGCCTGGGGAGGGTTGGCATCTCACCAGCGGCGTCGTCCGGCTGGCACGCTGTCCGCGCGCGGGGCGCCCGTGGTTCGACAAGCTCACCACGAACGGGCAGGGCGTGCCCCGCACCCTGTTCGCCCGGAGCTTGCGGAAGGGCGGGCCTCCTAGGCGCTCGCCAGCGAGGTCAGCCCCTCCACGTACCACGCGGGGAGTCCGTGCTCCCGCGCGCCCTCAATGATGATGGCCAGGTAGATTGCGGTCGGGGCGTACGGGCCGGTCCGGTCGACGACCTCGTAGGCCATCGCGTCGCACTCCACGCCGGCCGCGTCCTCCACGCGCACGGTCATCCTGCGGTACGCCGTGGGCACGCCCTCCTTCGCGTCGAGGGCGTGTAGCTCGTCGTCGGGCACTTCGTAGAGCACCCCCCACACTTCTCCGGTCGGGTGCTCAACGATGTCGGCGACACCCCCGCCACGCTTCGCCGACCAGCGCGTGAACGCCAGGCGGTACCCTCGCAGGACGGCACACCCGAGGCTCTGGGCGTGGGGAGTGTGGTGCAGAATCTCCCGCTCCAGCATGTTGCTGCCAAACGCGAAGTAGGGTTGCGCCGTCATTGGGTCTCCCGCCGGTGCCCAGCGAAGTAGACCAGCGCCTCAAAGAGCTGCTGGAATTGCTTGGGGACCTCCTCGGTGCGTTCGGGGTGGAACGCGACCCCCAGAACGAAGCGGTGGTAGGGACTCTCCAGCGCCTCGACCGTCTGGTCATCCATGGCGTAGGCAGACGCCACAAGCTCGCGGGACTTCTGGGCCTCCCTGAGCCCCTGATGGTGGAGGCTGTTGACCCGCACACCCCCACCGGACCCCAGGACGGACGCCAGCTTGCTCCCCGGGGCTATCCAGATGCGATGGTACGTGGGCCCCCATCCGCCGTCCTCCCCATCGATCCGATGCCCCTGGAGATCCTGGATGAGCCGCCCGCCTACCGCCACGTTCAGCACCTGGAGTCCACGGCAGATGGCGAGCACCGGCAGGTCCCGAGCCAGGGCCCCGCGGGCCAACGCCATCTCCAGGGCGTCGCGCGCGGGGTCCAGCCCCTCGGAGGCCGCCGGGTCGCCACCATAGAGCTCGGGGTCCACGTCCGCCCCGCCCGCCAGGAGGAGGGCGTCGAGACGCTCCAGCGCCTCCTCGGGGGGCAGGCCGCCGGGCAGCAGCAAGAGCGGCTCGGCGCCCCAAGGCGTCAGCGCGTCGATGTAGGGCTGGGCCTCCTCGGCGCTTGAGGCGGTAACGCCGATCCAGACCCTGCCTTGCCAGGCAGGGTCTGGACCATCACTCTCGGGGTTGGTCATTTCGGAATGCTCTCCTCAAGGCAGTGCCTGGGCGTCCGTCCGTGGCACGGCTGGACCATGGACCAAGGGTTCGCTCGTCATCGGACGCCCACGATGACCAACCGCTAGACAACCAGCCGCCGTCGCATCAGGACCGCCGCCAGCAGGCCGAACCCCGCGGCCATGCCCACGAGCGCCGCCGCTGAGCCCAGGTGCGCCAGGCCGACGTCGCCCAGCGCCAACCCCCGGATCAGATGCACGGCCGGCGTCAGGGGCAGCACCCACACCACGGGGCGCACGATGTCCGGCAGCGTCTCCACGGGGAAGAAGACACCGGCGACGAAGAACATCGGCGTCGCCAGGACGGTGAACACGTTGTTGAGGAGGCTTATCGTAGGCGCGACGGACGTGATGCAGATGGCCATCATCGCAAAGACGAGCCCCGTCAGGAACCCTGCCGGGATCGCCAGGATCGCCCACGGCGACGCAACCAGGCCGAGCCCAATGGCCACCCCTAGGATTGCCACGGAGGTCATGATTGAGCGGGTGGCCCCCCACACGGCCTCGCCCAGCACCAGGTCCTCCACCTCCACGGGCGTCGCCAGGATACTGTCGAACACCCGGTGCATTGACATGCGGAGGTACGTCCCGAACGTGTTCTCGAACAGCGCGTGGAACATGGCGTAGCTAGCGATGATACCCGGGGCAACGTAGCGAGCGTAGGGCACGTCTCCCTCAACCGACCCGACGAACTGCCCCAGCCCGTAGCCGATCCCCACCAGCATCACCAGCGGCTCCAGCACAATCCCGCCCGTCTCGCCCGTCCAGTTGCGCCGGAAGGCGTCCCAGTGACGACGCCACACCGCCATCGCGAGCATCGCATTGGGCGCCCTCATTCCTCGGCCTCCGAAAGCCCGTGGCCTGTGAGCCGCAGGAAGACGTCTTCCATGTTGGCGGTGCGGTACAGGACTTGAAGGCCCTCCTCCGTGAGTTCTCGCTCCAGGTCTGAGCCGTTCGAGCTGAAGACCAGAAGGGCGGTGCCCGCCGGCTCCACGCGAAGCCCCCGCCCGGCCAGCCGCTCCTGGACTGCGTCCGCTTGGCCGAGGGGGGGACGCACCTCTACGACATCGCGGCCGGCGTGCCGGAGCACCAGGTCGCGGGGAGCGCCCTCGGCCAGGACCCGACCTTGATCCACGATGACCAGCCGCTGGCACAGTGCCATGGCCTCGTCCATGTTGTGGGTCGAGAGGAGGATGGTCACCCCCTGGCGTCGAAGCTCCAGGAGCCGCTCCCACACCAGGTTACGGCCCAGGGGGTCCAGGCCGGTGGTGGGCTCGTCCAGCACCAGGACGTCCGGCTGGTTCATCAGGGAGCGCGCGATGACCAGCCGTCGCTTCATCCCGCCGGAGAGGGTGTCGACGCGGTCCGCCGCCCGGTTCAGCAGTCCCAGGAACGCCAGGGCCTCTCGCGCACGGGCCACCGCCACGGCGTCGGGGATTCGGTAGTAGCGGGCGTGGGCCACCAGGTTCCCCATCGCCGAGAGGTCCGGGTCCAGCGTTTCCTCCTGGGGCACCACGCCCAAGATCGCCTTCACCTTTCTGGGGTGCGTGCTCACATCCATGCCGCGCACCACAATCTCCCCGGCGGTGACGGGGGAGATAGCGGTAAGCATGCGCATGGTGCTGCTCTTACCCGCGCCGTTCGGCCCCAGCAGGCCGAAGCACTCCCCGGGGTCCACGTGGAAGCTGACCCCGCGCACAGCCTCCAGCGCGCCGTAGCGTTTGAACACATTCCGAACGTCGATGACCGGCTCCATCGCCGCGCCTCCGGCGGCCATCCTACCATGCGGCCGCGCTACCTCCAAACGTCCTAGCCCGGGGGCGATCGGGGCGCGTATAATCGTCACGGCGCCCGCCGCTCGGCGCGCCGCGCAATTGAACCAAGGAGGTCTCCGACATGCCAATCCACTTTGAGGACGCCACCCTCCGCATCCACAAGGTCGTGGCCAGCACCTATGCCAACAACGCGTACGTCATCGTCTCCAAGGCCACCGGGGACAGCGTGGTCATCGACACCCCCGCCGACGCCGCAAAGGTGATGGAAGAGGCTCGGGGCACGACCGTGAAGGCCATCCTGATCACCCACAACCACTTCGACCACCTGGAGGGGTTCGAGGCGATCAAGGCCGGGCTTGGCGCACCCACCGCCAGCCACGCCGCCGACGCCGAAAAGCTGCCGTCAATGCCGGACTTCACCCTGGCGGACGGCGACGTTGTGACCGTGGGAGACCTCACCGTGCGGTCGATCCACACCCCGGGGCACACCCCGGGCGCCACGTGCCTGCTCGTCGGCGCCCACCTCTTCTCCGGCGACACCCTGTTTCCCGGCGGTCCGGGCAGGAGTGGGTCGCCCGAGGCTCTGGCGGAAATCATCGGCAGCATCACGGGCAAGCTCTTCACGCTGCCCGACGACACGGCCGTCTACCCTGGCCACGGGGACGACACAACGATCGGCCAGGCGAAGGGCGAGCACGCGGTGTTCGCCTCGCGGGAGCACGCCGCGGACCTGTCCGGGGACGTGCAGTGGCTGGAGAGCTGAGCGGGCAGGGTGCCGGGAACACACCGTTGGTCATGAGTTCCCCGCTCGTGGTTCGACGAGCTGTATGGACCGGGTTCATCATTAACGGGTGTTCGTGGACATGGTTTACACATGCTACATGGGATGATGTCACCCAGGAGGTGGCCATGCCGTGGCAGGAGGTGTCTGCTATGTCGTTGCGCCAAGAGTTCACGCTG
>PVBE012759915.1_pt1 | contig 21405 bp, 17 predicted proteins | sample 1631181 | NCBI WGS metagenome assembly PVBE01 (sample SAMN08397723, study PRJNA350692) | Marine metagenome, whole genome shotgun sequencing project. | isolation source: water | place: Pacific Ocean | collected 2012-04 | reverse complement strand
TGGAATGCGAATGGAATATGCAAAGGAGGAGGAGGCGGAGGGGCACTCAAGATGCATGCGCTGCAGGAGCGCATGGCAGAGGAGGAGGCAGAAATAGTGGTGGTGACAGAAAGCCACCTGGACGAGTCATACACAGATGACGCAGTGGGTTGCCCGGGATATGATGTGCTACGGCAGGATAGGCCGGAAGGCCGCGAGACCTCCGTACAGGCCCCGCCGGGGGGGCGGCGGCGCAGGAGGGACCGACAGTACGGGGGGGTACTTTTTATTGGTGGCGCCCGTGGCCGCCGAAGAGGACCTCTGCTGCGCGCGTTTAGGATACGATCGAAACCTGACGAACGTTTGAAGGGTGCCTTGACTTTCGCCGGGAGACGGCAGGCCCCGTCCGCCACGAGCTTTTGCCGGGAGGGGGGGGACGTCCGTGTCCGGGGGAGGGGGCACCGCCCGTTGAGTACGCGGGTTCGAAGATCAATCCTGACGGCGAAAGTGGGGGTTCTTTTTTTATTATGGGGAACGACGGGGCGGATGAAAACGGTATCAATCGTCGGCGGGGGGCAGGCGGGCCGGGCCTTCGGAAGGCTGTTCCACCAGGCAGGCCTCGAAATCAGGAGTGTCGTCTGCCGCACGCCCGGGCGATCCGGGGAAGCTGTCGCTTTCATCGGGGCGGGGGTGCCCGCGGCCTCTCCCGAACCGGCCGATCTCGTGCTTCTCGCCGTGCCGGATGACCGGATCCGTGACGTGGCTTCGACCCTTGAGAACGTCTCCGGCTCGATCGTGATTCACCTTTGCGGCGCGCTCTCGACGGACGTTCTCGAACCCGCGGCGGCCGCGGGCTCGCGGGTGGGGGCGATCCACCCCCTGCGAAGTTTCGCCGATCCCGGCGCTGCCGTGGAGGCCTTTCCCGGGACCTATTGTGCCGTCGAAGGGGAGCCATCGGACGAACTCGAGGAGGTCGTCCGGAAAATCGGAGGCATCCCTCTTCGTTTAGATTCCGAAGGGAAAATCCTGTACCATGCAGGTGCGGTTTTTGCTTCGAATTACCTGGTAACGATCCTGGCCGCAGCGCGGAAGCTCTTGGAGACGGCCGGGATACCGGAGTCGGAATCGCTCGGGCCGGCGCTCTCCCTGGCGAGGGGGACGCTGGCGAACGTGGAGCGTATCGGAATCCCCGCGGCACTGTCCGGGCCCGTGGAGCGGGGAGACTTGGGAACGCTCCGGAAGCACCGGGAGGAGATCCGGAATCGAATGCCAGGTCTGAAGGTTGAATACGCCGAGCTTGCCCTCGGGACGGTGGAGATCGCCCTGGAAAAGGGGTCGATATCGACGGAACGGGCCGAAGAGATCCGGGAAATCTTCCGCGAGGGGATGGGGAAATGAACCTGATCCTGATCGGATTTCGTTGCGCGGGGAAATCAAGCGTGGGGAACACCCTCGCAAGACGGACCCGGAAGATCTTCGTCGACTGCGACGACTACATCGAGAACCGCACCCATCTCGCGATCCGGGAGATCTTCGACATCGCGGGGGAGACCCATTTTCGGACCCTCGAAAGCGACGCCATCGCGGACCTTTCCAAGGGAGACGACCGGATCATCGCCACCGGGGGCGGAGCGGTCCTGCGCTACAAGAACATCAGCAACCTGAAACGGAACGGCATGGTTATCTTCCTCGACGTCGAGCCGGAAAACGCGTGGGACCGTCTCCGGAACGATCCGAAGACGGAGCTCCGGCGGCCCGCCCTGACCAACCAGGATCCGTTCCTGGAAATCCGCGAACAGGTAGAATTCCGCAAACCCTACTATCGAAGCGCCTCCGACATCACCGTGAAGACGGATGGCAAATCGGTGGACGAAGTTGTCCAGGAAATCCTCGACTACATGAAGCCGTACGGGTACGTGGAAGTGGACGACGGCGACGCCCAGCCCGTCTGATCTCCCCTTCCCAGGGCTCTTTCCCACGGGGGGCTTCATGATCTTCCGGGAACGTCATCTGCAGATCGTCTGGGGACTCGGTCTTCATCGCATGGACGGCCTGCGCACGGAGGATGGTCGCGCGGTTCGTGTCGTGGATCCGGGTATTCCCAATCCGGGCGCCGGCCCTGATTTTCGCGACGCCCGGCTCTCCATCGGCGGGAGAGACGTCCGCGGGGACGTGGAACTCCACTTGCGCACGGACGGGTGGGCGGCGCACCGGCACGACGAGTCGGGAAGTTATTCCTCCGTCGTTCTTCACGTGGCGCTGGAACGGGGGCGGCGGAGCGGTCCCCCCGGGTTACCCGAATTGATCTTGGGGCCGGCCCTGCTGAAAAGCCGTCTCGAACTGGCGGGGGAATTGGAACGGGTGAACCGCGTGAGTCCCCCTTCGACCCGGCCTGATTTTGAGCGGATGGGGGAGATCCGGTTCCGGCGAAAGGTCGGCCGGTTCGAACGGCTTCTCATGACCTCCTCTCCCGGGCAGGTCTTCTACCGGGGGGTCATGATCGGTCTCGGATATCGGCCCAACCAGGCTCCCTTCGAGGAACTCTCTCGACTGGTTCCCCTTGTCTGCCTGCGGGGGAAAAACAGGGAAGGGATCCGGCTTCTCCTGGAGAAAAACGCCCGCCACCTTCCCTGGCGGACGGCGGGAGTCCGTCCCTGCAACCATCCCCTTTTACGGATTCGGGGAGTTTCCAGTTGGTTGGGTTCCTGCTGCCCGGACCTGCTCCACGCCCGTCACATGGAAGATCCCCTCGGTGCCCCGTTCGATCCGGCCGGGGAGGGACTGATCGGGGAAGAGCGCGGACGGGTTCTCCTGCAGAACATCGTGCTCCCCTTCACGGTAGCCCATGGCTCGCCGGGGCAGGCGGAGAGGGCCCGCACGCTTTTCCGGACCCTCCCCGCGGGACCCTCGCACAGGCGCGTACAGGACGCCCTGCGCTATTTCGGGGAAGATCCTCCACGGACCCTGCGCCGGGAGTGGGGGATGATGGAGGGCTTTGAACGGCGGCACGGGTAAGGCGAGAGAGTTCCGCCTTGCACCCCCGAAAAGTGTGTGATAGACTTGTTGTTTCCTGGGGGCGGAGGGTTGGAGGACCGATGTCCATTCGCCTCGTTCGCTGTCCCATGTGTGGACAGCGCTTCAACATTACCGGCATATCGGGCGGAGCGCGGCTCCGGTGCAGTGCGTGCAGCGCTGTCCTTGCCGTTCCCCGCACGCACCGGTTCCAGCGGGGAACGGGTGCGCAGGGTCGGCACCGGGTCGGTTTTCAGATTGGGTCCGCAGTTCTCGTCTCCCTCGCTGCAGGATACGTTCTCTCCCTCCTTCTGCATGGTCCGGCCGAAAAACCGCCCCCCCCCGTGCAGGTCGTCCAGGCTCCTCCAGTCGATCCCGTCGTCCCGCCGTTCCGGGAACCCGAGGGAGCCCTCTTCCTCGACCGGGAACACCAGTTGACGCAGAAGAAGATTGAACTTCGCGAGGAGTTCGGCGTCGACCGGATCCGGTTCCGGGACGATCATCTCCCCTTCCTGGTGGCAGTGGAGAGATCGGAACGGTACCCCGTCGACCGGGTGATCCAGGAATACGCGGAACGGCTCTTTCAACTCTACGAGTTTTTCCGGAAAGATTTCGCGTCGGCGCTGGCGCTTCCCGAAGTCGACGAAGTCCTTCCGGTCGTGGTGCTGGGCTCCCGGGCGAGCTACGACGCCTATACCCGCCGCGTCAACGACGGGGAGGAGCATTCCCCGCAGATACGGGGGGTCTACGAATTCTCCCGGAAAAGAATCGTGCTCTACCACAATCCGGTGGGTCCGTACGAAGTGATTCTCCACGAAGGCGTTCACCAGTTGGTTCACTTCTACACGCGCCACTTCTCCCATGGCGGAAAAATCACCACCACGCAATGGTTCCCGGAAGGGCTCGGAACCTACTTCGAAGGCTTCAGCCGAAGTCCCGACGGACGCATCCTGATCAATCCGAGCGTCAACAAGAGACGTCTCCGGGCGGTGAAGTCGGCACTGGCCGGACCGGACCCGGTCTACACTCCGCTGGCCGCGCTCACCGGGATGACGATCGACGGGTTCTGGAAATGGTTCCGCGAACAACGGGAGGTGGACGAGATCCTCGCCACCCGGAAGGCGCAGACTTTCTACGGGGAATCCTGGGCCCTGGTATGGTTCCTGCGTAACGGGGACCCGAAGTATCGCCCCGCCTTCGAGACCTACCTCCGCCGGGAACTCTCCGGCAGGGGGGGCAAGGAGAGTTTTGAAACGGTCCTTCGGGACCATCTCCGGATGGGCATCGAGGAACTCGAAGAGGCGTTCATCGCCTGGCTCGACACGCTGGAGTAGGAATCGCTTTGGTTTCCTTTCGCTTCCCGACCCGGTATGATCGTCCCCACATGCTTTCCGTTTTCCTGTTCCTGCTCGCGCCCGCCCTCCAGGAGGACTCTCTTCGGGAGGCCTTCGACGCCCTGCAGGAAGGCGACCTCGTCCGGTCACGATCGGCCCGTACGACGATCCGGAACGCGGGAGAAGCCTCGATTCCGTTCGCGCTTCGGGCTCTCAAGGAGGGAGATTCGGACCTGGAGAAGAGGGTCGACTCGCTCGTGCAGCGGTTGTCCCTGCCCGGGTGGGAGGACCGGAACCGGGCGACGGAAGAATTGATCAGAATCGGGTATCCGGTTCTGGCCTTCCTGGAAAGTCGATCCGACGCGGAAGATCCCGAAGTGGCTTGGAGGCTCGGGTCCGTCCGGGCACGACTGCAGGAGACCATCCGGCGCGGGAAAGCGGAAGAGGAGGAACGAAAGATCTTCCTGCTCGGTCTCCTGGGAGAATCCTCCTCGCGAAGCGTGGTCCCCCTTCTCCTTGAATACCTCGAAGTTTCTTCCTTCTCCCTGCGGTTGATCGCGGCGGGATCCCTCTCCCGGCTTGTCGCCCGGCTTGATTCAGTCGAGGTCGGCACGATTTCCGGGCGGGTGATCGATTTCCTGCGTTTGCGGAAGGGCACCCTGGATCGCGCGCGACTGGTTCGGATCCTGGGCCGGTTGCGTTCCAGGGGCGCGGTCAAGCCCCTGGCGGGCCTGCTCCTGGACCGGACCGAGCCGGACGTCCACCTCCTTAAAACCGTGGTCGTGGCTCTCGCGGCCATCGGGGGAGCGTCCGCGTTCCACGCCATCGTCGAAAGCCTCACCGATCCCCGCGCCTATGTCCGCCATGCGGCCGCGCAGGCGCTCCGGGAGGAATCGGGGAAGAATCCCCGGTTCGACGCGCGGGATCCCGATCCGGAATCAATTTCCGAATACCGGAGGAGGTGGGAGGATAAATTCGGACGGAAATGGACGGAACGATGATCTGTGTCTCCCTGTGCGCCGGGAATGGCCCGGACGTCCGGGCGGGTATGGAGGAGGCGAGAAAGGCGGGGGCGGACCTGGTGGAGGTGCGTGCCGACTTCCTTCATGACCGGAACGAGATCCGGGGAATCCTGGAAGGCAAACCGCTCCCGGTCCTGGTGACGCTTCGATCCGCCAGGGAGGGGGGGCGGTTCGAAGGGACGGACGACGAACTTTTTTCCTTTCTCGAAAACGCCGCCTCCGCCGGCGCCGATCTTGTCGACGTGGAGTGGAGAAGAAGCCGCTCCTTCTCCCGGGGAAACAGCCGGGTCGTACTCTCTTTTCACGATCCCGCGGGGACACCCGAAGATCTTTCCGACATCTGCGCGCGGATGCAGCCCCTTCCCGGTGACCTGGTCAAGGTGGCCGTTCGGGCGAGGGGAACCTCGGACCTGCTTCGGTTACTCGCTCTTCCGAAACCGGCGATCCTGGTGGCCATGGGCGAATTCGGAGAACCGCTTCGGATCCTGTACGGGAGGTACGGGGGAGCCATGACCTTTGCCTCGCTCCGGGAGGGGGAGGAGACCGCCCCGGGACAGCTTTCGATCTCCCGGCTGGTGGAGGAATACCGCGTCCGGGAAATCGACGCGGAAACACGGATTTACGGCGTGATGGGAAACCCGGTTTCCCATTCGAGGAGCCCAGAGCTGTTCAACCGGGTCTTCCGCCACCTCGGCGTGAACGCCCGATACGTACGGATCCCGCTGGACGATCCCTCCCTCTTTCGAAAGGGGGTGAACGCTCTCGACCTGTCCGGCGTGAGCGTCACACTTCCCCACAAGTCGGCGCTGGTCGCCGCGTTGGACGAGTTCGATCCGGCGGTGGCGGAGATGGGGGCCGTGAATACCGTGGTGGTGCGGGATGGGCGCCTGCGCGGATTCAATACGGACGCGCCGGGGGCCGTCGAGGCGATTCGGGAAGCGGCCTCGCGCCGGTCGCCCCGGGGGATTTCCGTGGAGAAGGCGCTGGTGCTCGGCGCCGGCGGCGTCGCGCGCGCGGTCGCCTGGGGTCTTCTCAAGGAGGGAACCCGGGTGGTGATCGCGAACCGCACACTCGATCGCGCAGAGAAACTGGCGGCCGAACTGGGATGTGATTTCCTTCCGTGGGAACGGCGGGGCGACGACGCCCCGAAGATCGTCGTCAACGCGACCCGCATGGGGATGGAGGGGACGGAGTCTCCCTTTCCCGCGGAAAGATGGCGCGAAGAGATGATCGTCCTCGACGCGGTCTATACGCCGCGATGGACGCCCTTCCTCCGGGAGGCGAAGGCCGCGGGCGCGGAGACGGTCGACGGCGTCGCCCTCTTCCTGCGACAGGCGAACCTGCAGTGCCTCCGTTTTCTCGGGCGACCGATCCCGCCGGAACTCCTGCAGGGGTTCGAAAGCGCCTGACGCTATTCGACGATCGTCACGTTCATCCCCGGGTAGGCGGTCCAGGCGATCATGTAGATCGCCTCGTTGTCCATCCGGATGCAGCCGAGCGACGACTTGGTTCCGAGGGAGGCCACGTCGTTGTTCCCGTGGATCCCGAGGCCCGTATGCCGGTCGTGCTTCAGCGCGATCCAGTAGGTCCCGAGGGGATTTTCGGAGTGCCCGTACGGAACCGGGATCGGAACTTCCTTCTTCTTGAGTTCCATCGCGATCTCGTGCGGGGGGTACCATGCCGGTTTCGGCGTCTTGTCTGAAGCCCGGTAACTCCCGGAAGGGGTCTTCTCCTCCATGCCGATCCCGACCATGGATTTCCACCAGGGGATTCCCTCGTAGCAGAGCCAGAGGGTGAAGAGGGACTTGTCCACGATGACTGACCAGTTTCCGGTGGGGATGCGCAGTTTCTGGCCCATGCGCAGGATCCCCTTGGGCGAACTCATGTTGTTGACCAGGAGAATTGGTCCGTAATTCGCGTGCAGGGCCGGGAACCTCTTGGCGATTTTCCAGAGGCTGTCCCCGGGACGGACTTCGTACATTTCCGGGTCGGCCGGGTTTTCGCCGTCGAGAAGTCTCTTCTGGATATCGATGGACATTAACGCGAGTTCGTCCCGTTCCTCGTCGGGCATGTCGTTCGCGAAGATCGTGGCGATCTCCTCCCGTGCCGCGATCCATTTCCCGTCCGAGCAGAGTCCCCGGATCCGGGTGAGCGTGTCGTTCTCCTCGGAAATGGGCGGAAAGGAAATTTCCTCCGGTTCCGGTTCCGCCGGAACGACCTTCTCCGGTTCGGCCGGTGTCGCGGCCGCTTCCGGGGCGGGTACGGGATCGTTCGCCTCGGCTTCCGGCCCCGTCTCCCCGTTCCGGAAAAAGACGAACCAGACGACGCCCGCGATCAGGAGCGCGGAAAAGAAGACCGGAAAAAACCTGGATTGTTTCTTCTGCCGTGACATGTATTCCCCTCTCTCTCTCTCTCTCTCCGCGCCATCCGGGCACGGTGTGTAAATTCTATTTCATAACTTATATTGTTGTCAACCCCCTTCATGCGATTTCAGGCAGGGTCGGGTTTCGGTCTCTTGGAGAGCTTTTGCTGGACGGGGTGGGGTCGGTTCTGGGATTCTCTCTGCCATGAAGACATACCGGATCGGGGCTCTCGGCGGGGACGGAATCGGTCCGGAGGTGACCGTCGAAGGGCTGAAGGTTCTCAGGGCGATCGCGGAGAGGGCCGGCTTCGGAGTGGAGGTCACTGACTATCCCTTCGGCGCGGAATATCATCTTGAGCACAAGGAACTCATTCCCGACGCCGCCTTCTCCGAGATGAAGGATCTCGACGCGATCCTCATGGGGGCGATCGGCGATCCCCGGTTCGAGCCGGGGTTCCTGGAATTCGGGATCGTCGGAAGGCTCCGTTTCGATCTCGACCTGTACGTCAATCTCCGGCCCATCCGGCTCTACGCGGAATCGCTCTGCCCGTTGAAGGGGAAAAAACCGGAAGACCTCGATCTCCTCGTCGTCCGGGAAAACACCGAGGACGCCTACCGTGGCCGGACGATCAAGGAAGACAACCGGGTCATCCAGGAGATGGTCTACACCCACGCGGGAACCGAAAGGATCATCCGGTACGCCTACGAAAGGGCGATGACGCGGCCGGGAAAAAAGCTTACCCTCGTCGACAAGGCGAACGCGATTCGGGCGCACGATCTCTACCGCAAGACGTTCGAAAGGGTCGGCGAAGAATACCCCGATATCCGGAAGGACTACGCCTACATTGACGCCGCCTGCATGTGGCTCATCAAGAATCCCGAGAGTTTCGACACGGTCGTGACGACGAACATGTTCGGGGACATCCTGACCGATCTCGGCGCGGCCCTCCAGGGAGGACTCGGCGTCGCGGCCGGCGGGAATATCCATCCCGGAAAGGTCTCCGTCTTCGAGCCGATCCACGGATCCGCCCCGAAGTACAAGGGACAGAAGAAGGCGAATCCGATCGCGACGATACTCGCGGCGGGGATGATGCTGGACCACCTGGGCGAAACCGAATCGGCCAACAGGGTCGAGGAGGCCGTCATCCGGGTTCTCCCGAAACTCCCCTCGCTTGGAACCGACAGCGGCGTTCCGACTGACCGGATCGGGGACATGGTCGTCGAGGAACTCGCCGCAGGGTGATCTCCCCGCCAACGGCCCGGGCACGGGACCCGTATATATTGAGGAAAGACCGATTCTGTTCGAAGGAGAAGCCATGATCTCACGATCCCTCGCGATTTTGACCGGGACCCTTGTCCTGCTGGCCGGCCACTCCGTCCAGGCACAGGACGGCGTCGAAGAGCGGATTCTCAAGTCGATCGATTCCGTGCTGGACCGAGAACTCCCCCGCGTTCGGAGGGAAATCCTTCACCTGGTGCGAACCGAGTTGCGCTCCCTCGCCTCCGGCCCGGAGCGGCTCTCCTCCCGGGCGGCCCTCGAAAAACATGTCACCGAGACCCTCCTGGAAAAACACGCGGCGACCCTCGCCTCCGACGACTACCGGGGACGAAACGCCGGGTACGAGGGAAACAACCGGGCCGCGGCGTACATTGCGAAGGAATTCGGCTCCCTGGGGTTGAAACCGGTCGGGGACATCGGCGAGAACGGAAAGCCCTCCTACCTTCAGCATTTCTCCTTCCGCTCCTTCTACACCGGCAGTCGTGAACTCCGGACGCAGAACGTAGTCGGGTTACTGGAAGGAAGCGACCCGCACCTCAAGAGCGAGATCGTCGTCGTCGGGGGACACTTCGATCATGTCGGGGTCGCCAGCCAGGGTCGCCACCTCGGGCGCCTCGGAAGTTCGAAGGGCGACGACGAGATCTGGAACGGCGCGGACGACAACGCCAGCGGAACGGCCTGCATTCTCTCCCTCGCGCGCGCCTTCGCGAAGGGAAACATCCGCACGAAGCGGTCGATTCTCTTCATCCTTTTCAGCGCGGAGGAGGCGGGTCTTTACGGATCGAAGTACTACTGCGACAACCCGATCGCCCCGATCTCCCGCCATGTCTACATGCTCAACCTCGACATGGTCGGGCGGAACCCGACCCGGCCCGTGCAGATCAAGGGGGTCGGTTCCGCGGAGGGTCCCGCGCTCGAGAACGCCGTGAAGACCGCGATCGGGAAGACGGGCCTCAAGGCGAAGATCGAGAAGGGCTCCGATATTTTCGGGGGGGACAGCGATCACTCCTCGTTCAAGGCGAAGGGGGTTCCCTTCTCCTTTTTCTTCTCCGGCTTCCACCCCGACTATCACCGCGTGACCGATCACGCGGACGACCTGGCCTACGGGAACATGGCGAAGGTCGCGCGGACCTCCGGCCTGATCCTCGAGTCGATCGCGAACGCCGACGCCTCTCTCCGGTTCAAGGGGAGCGGAAGGGGGGGCAACCGGTTCGACTTTGGCGGGAAAAAGGATCCGGAAGAGGAAGAGAAGAAAAACACCCGTCCGCGGAGGCTCCTCGGCATCTACATCGAAACGGTCCCGGCGGCGGATTGCGACGCCCTGGGGTTGAAGGTGGAGCAGGGCGCGCTCCGGGTGGACCGCGTCAACGAGGGGGCGGGCAAGACCGCCGGCCTGCGGAAAGATGACGTCATCCTCGGCATCGGCGACGGGAGCCTCGGCCGGGAAGATCCGCGCGGCGATCTTCGTCGCGCGATCGATGGCGTGAAAGCGGGCGCCAGGGTGGACCTGGTCGTTCTGCGCGGTGGCGACAAGGTGATGCTCAAGGTGGGTTGGGACCGATAGTCAGGACGCCCGGAATGTGGCTCGCTCTTCTGTTCCTCGTGTGGGGTCCGCAGGACCCGGAGAAGACCGTGGCGGAGCGTCTGATGACGCACGTCGAGGCTCTCTCCGACGACAAGCTGGAGGGGCGTAACGCCGGAACCGAAGGGGCCGCGAAGGCGGCCCAATATATCGTGCAACGCTTCCGGGAATATGGCCTCCGGTCCGGCCCGAACGGCACCCATGTGCAGAGGTTTCCCTTCGACGTGAGTGATCGGGCGGGAAAGAAGTTGCTCTTCCCCCGCCGCGGGAAAGCCTTCAATCTCCTCGGCCTCGTCGAGGGAACCTCCCGGAAGGACGAGGTTGTCCTGGTTGTCAGCCATTACGATCACCTGGGAAAGAAGGGGGAGTGGGATCCGGGCCGCTTGGGGAAACCGGCCGGCGATCCGATCTGGAACGGGGCCAACGACAACGCGTCGGGCATGGCCGCGCTCCTCTTCCTGGCGGAGAGCCTCTCCCAAATCCCTCCCGCGAGGTCCTTCGTCTTCATTGCCTTCGCCGCCAAGGAACATGGACGGGCCGGGAGTTCCTGGTACCGGGAAAATCCGGCCATCCCCTTTGACCAGACGGCTTTCGTTCTCGTCCTCGACCGGATCGGCCGGTTCCGGGACGTTCCCCTCGAAATCCACGGAGCGGGCACGGCGAAGGAACTTCGCCCCATCGTGAAAAAGGTTCTGGAACGGGAGAAGCTTTCCGCGGAAGTGTTCAACCACGCCGACGTCCGGGCGCCCACGGGCGACCACGTGTCGTTTTTCGAGGAAGGAATTCCGACCCTGCTCCTCTCCGCCCCCGCACACGGAACCGACCGGAGTTCCGGCGACGATGCGACGACCGTCGACCCTGCGGCGCTGGAAAAGGTGGCTCGCTCGGCCCTGGGAATTCTTCGGGAGGTGGACGCCTCGACGGATCCGCTGACGTTCCAAGGGGGGCGACGGTTTGGATTTCTTCTCGGCGGCATCTCTACCGGGCGGTTTGCCGAGACCGCGAAACTTGGAAAAAACGGGGGGGCGATTTTCGTGTGGGAGGTGACGGCCGGATCTGTCGCGGCAAAGGCCGGTCTTCGGAAAGGAGACTGGATTTTTTCGCTCAAGGAAACGACCTTTCCCCGGACTGGCGTGGTCCGGGTTTTCCGGAGAGTCCTGGACCGGCTCTCCCCGGGAAAACCGGTGCCGGTCGGGGTCGTCCGCGAAGGAAAAAAAATAGTCCTGGTCGCGGAGTGGCCGGAATGAGCGCGGGGGTTCTCGTCCTCGGAGCGCTCCTCTTTCCGATGCAGGAGGTTTCGGAGGAGAGGCTCCGCGGGCACGTGACCGAACTCGCCTCCGACGCCTACGAAGGCAGGTGCGTCGGGAGGCCGGGAGCGGAACGGGCGGTCGCCTACATTGTGAAGCGGTTCGAGGCCTCCGGAATCGCGGCGCTCTCCGGGGGGTACCGGCAGAGATTCACCATCACCAGTTCCTTCGACTCCCGCCGGAAGGTGGAGTCGACCAACGTGGTCGCCGTCATTCCGGGAAACGATCCCCGTCTCCGGTTCGAGTTCGTGATCCTGGGCGCGCACTACGACGGTCCCGGGAAGAAGGGGGACGACAACGAAATCGTCCGAATCGGATCGGACGACCGGAGCGACCAGATCTGGAACGGCGCCGACGACAACGCTTCGGGCGTGGCCGTCCTTCTCGAGGCGGGGCGCATATTGGCGGCGGGGAAACTAAAAAGATCCGTCCTCCTGGTCGCCTTCGGCGCGGAAGAACTGGGAAACATCGGGTCGATGCGGTTTCTCCAGGCGCTCCCCCGGTCGGCCGACCTGGAGCAGTTCACTTCCATGGTGAACCTTCACATGCTGGGGCGGGGAAAACGCGCCGTCACCCTGCTCTCCACGGCGACCAGCGTGGGATGGACCCCGCTGGCGGAAGAGGCCGCCCGGGACCTGGTCCCAATCCGCTGTCGGAAGGAGATCGCGATGACGGGCGACCAGGCGAGTTTTTACGGCCGAAAAATTCCCGCCGTCATGGTTTTCGGAGGCTTCCACGAATCCCTTCACACGCCGGAAGACGAAGTCGAAAAGATCGACTTTCCTCTCCTGCACCTTCGTACCCGGTTCGTGGTTCGACTGGTATGGGCCCTGGCCAACCTGGAAGAGCGCCTCGCCTGGAGCGGGCCCGCGGAGGCTCCGCGTGTCGGCTTCGACGGTTCCGACGTGGAGGATCACGATGCGGAAGTCCTGGGACTTGCCCGGGAACAGGGGGGAGTCCGGGTGCTGGACGTCGTGCCCGGAGAGGCCGCCTCCCGGGCGGGTATGAAAATGGGGGATGTCGTTCTCCGGTTCGGTTCCGTCACCCTTTCGAGGGACAGTTCCCTGGCGGATCTCCGGAGGGCGATCAAGGAGTCGATGAAGAAGGCCCGGGTTCCCGTCCTGGTCCTGCGGGAGGGAAAAGAAATCGGTCTCGAAATCATCTGGCGGGACCGGTAGCCCGGTGTCTTATTCTTTGCCGGATCGTCATTGTCGGAGGAACCCGTGAGTCTTCTCTTCTTCGCACTCGCCCTCTTCCCGGCGCAGTCCGAACCGGGATCCATTTCGGCGGACCGGCTTCGCGGGTACGTGGAGCATCTCTCCTCCGATGAAATGGAGGGGCGCGCCGCGGGGTATCCCGGGAACGACCGCGCCGCGAAATACATCGCCCGCCTGCTGAAGGAGTGGGGCGTGAAACCCGCCGGGAAGAGCGGCGGCTATTTTCAACCCTTCGAGTTTCGGAAGCGGAACGATCGCGGTCCCCGATCGGAAAGCGGGAGGGCGGTCACCCGGAACATCGCCGCCTGGATTCCCGGCGCCGACCGGAAACTCAGGAAACAGGTCGTTGTCCTCGGCGCCCATTTCGACCATGTTGGCGTAACGGGGCAGGCCGATCCCGGCCGGATGGGACGCGAAACCGAGGATGACGACATCTGGAACGGCGCGGATGACAACGCGAGCGGATCCTCCCTGCTTCTCGAAATCGTCCGGACCCTCGTCGAGAAAGGCGCGAAACCGAAGCGCTCGATCCTCTTTCTCTGGTTCAGCGCCGAGGAGGCGGGCCTGCTCGGATCGAAGTGGTATGTCGACCATCCGCTCCATCCCCTCGCGGAAACCGTCGCGATGATCAATCTCGACATGGTGGGGAAGGGGATCTCCAAGCTCGACATCGGCGCCGTCGCGACCTCCGACTCGTGGCGCGATTTCATCGCGCGGGCGGAGAAAACGACCGGGATCTCTCCCGCGACGATCACCGACGAGTACAAGCCCAACAGCGACCATGCGAGTTTCGCGGCGAAGGAGATCCCCTCGATCTTCCTCTTCACCGGCCTGCATGACGACTATCACCGGAACACCGATCACGCCGACCGGCTCGACTACGCAGGGATGGAGGCTTCGGGGAAACTCGTTCGCGCGATGCTGGTCGACCTCGCCGACACCGACGATCCGCCGGAGTGGACCGATCCCTCCGCCGCGAAGGAAGACCGGTCGATCGACCCCCTCGGGATCACCGGCCGGGAGATCGGCGGGAAGTGGATCCGTAAAAACGGCTTCTCCGGTTTTCCCCGGAAGGGCGCGGGCGTCCGCGTGACGAAGGTGGAGGAGGATTCCAACGCCGCGCGCGCGGGAATCCTCCGGGGCGACGTGATCTACGCTTTCGGCCGGGGCGGATTTTCCTCCGGGAGCGCGATGAAGGCGCTCGCCGAGTCGTGTGACAGGCTCTCCACCGGGAAACGGGTTTCGATCCGCGTACTCCGGGAGGGGAAACGGAAAACCCTCCCGGTTCGCTGGAAAAGGTGAATACCTCCCTTTCCGTGATGCTCCCCCCGATCTGAACTCATGAGAAGATCTCCCACTTGGAAAGGAGAAGCGCCCGTATATTTTCGGACTGTTTCCAAAAGAAACACCCCCCGCTTCGCCGATATAGACTAGGAGCCTTTCCCGGGAATCAGGGTGTCCACGGCAATCCGAGAAGCGAGCAGGGCCAGGAGCGAGGAGGAGACCTAACTTTGAACAGGCTGTCGACGACCAGCGACGCCGTACTGCGAAGCTTATCGGCCTGTTCCCCAAGGGGATGGCGGCGGCGCATCTGCTTCGTTGCGCCTCCTCGACAACACCGACTGGGGCTGGATCTCGTCGGAGCTCCTCGTATCGGCACCCTCGGCACCACCACCGCGAACATCCTGATTACCGGGACAGGCTCCTGGAGGGGAAGACGTTCCGGGAGGGAACATGGCGTCGAAGAGTGATATCCATATCCTCGTCGTCGACGACGAGAAGCAGATCGCCCAGATCTGCTCTCATTTCCTGAAGCGGGGTGGTTTCCGGGCCGAATCGGTCTATTCCGCCGGGGACGCCATCGCGCGGATCAGCACGGATCCGCGGATCGGCATCGTCTTCCTCGATATCAGGCTTCCCGACATGAACGGCATGGATGCTCTTCGGGAGATCCGGCGTATCCGTCCCGACATCGAGGTGATCATGATCACCGCGCACGGGACCATCCAGGACGCGGTGAAGTGCATGAAACGGGGCGCCTCCGATTTCGTTCCGAAGCCTTTCAAACGGGAGAGGTTGCTTGCGGCGGCGGACCAATCGTACAAGGTTCAATCGCTCCGCGCGGAAGTGGCGCGCCTGTTGAAGGAGGTGCGCCGGACCTGGAGATTCGACCAGATCGTCGGCAAGTCGAAAGGGATGCAGGATCTCTTCCAGCGGTTGACGCAGACGATCGAGACCGACAGGCCGATTCTCATCATGGGGGCCCCGGGAACGGGGAAAGACCTCCTCGCGCGCACCATTCACTACAGCAGTCCCCAGGCGAATGGGCCCTTCGTTCCGGTGAATTGTGGCGCACTCCCCCCCGACCTGATCGAGAACGAGTTGTTCGGATATACCCGGGGCGCGTTCGAGGGCGCGGTCCGGGACAGCGTGGGCCTGCTTCGTTCCGCGGACGGCGGAACGATATTCCTGGACGATGTCGACGCGCTGTCGGGGCCGGTCCAGTCGAAACTTCTCCGGTTCCTGCATTCGAACAAGATTCTTCCCATCGGGGCGAACCGGGAAATCGAACTGGATGTTCGTCTCCTCAGTGCGGCCGATCCGCGGATCCGCGACAAGGTGGACGAGGGAGAGTTCCACCGGGACCTCTTTTCCCGGATCGGTTCCGTCACGTTGACCCTTCCCCCCCTGGTGGAGAGGAAGGAGGATATCCCCCTGCTGGCGGACCATTTCCTCCAGAGGGCGAACCGGCGCTTCCGTCGACAGGTCAAGGGGATCGATCCCGCGGCGCGGGAGATTCTCAGGAACGGGCCCTGGAAGGGAAATGTGCGGGAACTGGAAGGGGTCATCGAAGGCGCGGTTGTGACGGCGAGAGGGAAAAACCTGGTCAAGCGCGATCTTCCGTCCTATATCGGGGAGTCTTCCCGCCAGGTCCTCTCGGGTCTCCTGACCCTCCACGAGGCGGAGGAGATGGCCTTGAAAAAGGCGCTGGACGTGAGCGGGGGAAACATATCCCAGACGGCCCGGACCCTGGGAACGACCCGGAAGCGCGTGTACAATCTCATGCAGCGGTACGGGCTCCGATCGTAACCCTTTTCCTTTTTCCCCTTCTCCGGTATTTTGAAGATCCATGTCGGACAGGATTCTAGACGCCAGTTTCAACCGTGCCCGGGAAGCTCTCCGGGTGTTGGAGGATTCCGTCCGGTTCGAGAAGGAGAGTCCCGCGATCGCGGCCGACCTGAAGTGCTTTCGCCACGACCTGGACCGGATGGCGCGTCCGCATGCTCGGAGATTCCTGGCCGCCCGGAACGCCGCGGAGGATGTCGGTCGCAACGGGGACCTTCCCGGAAAGCGCAACGTCCTTGTCGCGAACTGCAAGCGGGTCGGGGAAGCGCTTCGTTCGATCGAGGAGCACGCGCGGAACGACCTTCCGCGCGTCGCCGCGGGTGCCCACCGGCTTCGCTTTCGATTCTATGACCTGGAACAGCACATGCAGGGCCCGCGCGGACGAATTGCGGGAGCCCGGCTCCAGGTTCTCCTCGACTCCTCCGTCAGCACAATCCCCCTCGAACGTGCCGCGCGGGAGGCGATCCGGGGTGGGGCGGACGTGTTGCAACTCCGCGAGAAGGAGGCAACCGATCGCAGGTTGTTGACGCTCGCGAAAAAACTGGCCCGCATCGCCCGCGCGGAAGGCGTACTATTCCTCGTCAACGATCGCGCGGATGTGGCGGTCGCGGCGGACGCGGACGGCGTTCACGTGGGGAGAAGCGACCTGTCGATCGACGCGGCGAGAAAAGTGGTGGGCGGGTATCGAATCGTGGGCGCCACCACCCATTCCCTCGCGGAAGTCCGGCGGGCGAAGGGGGCGGATTACGTTTCCGTCGGCCCGATGTTCCCGAGTTCGACGAAGCCGGGTCTCCCGCCGGGGGGGCGGAACTACCTCGCCGCGGTGAAAAAATCGGGTCGAACCCATTTCTGTATCGGGGGAATCACCCGGGAAAACGTCGCCCCCCCGATGATCCGCGTGGCGGTCTGCGCCGGGGTGATCGGCCGGAAAAACGTCGCCGCCGCGGCGCGCGCGATCCGGAAAAAGTTGGCGGGCCGGGAATAGGAGTCCCCCCAGCGTGCGGCTCATTTTTCACCACAAGGTCACAACGCGGGAAGCCACGATCATAAAAGGGGGGGGGAGAATTCAGAACCCCGAATCCAGGATCCAGAATGCGTGAGGCGGGATCTCACGGGGCACTCATCGTCAAATATTGCGCCCCATAACGATTGAATCAGGACCGGGCCCGGGAGCCGATCGGGGTTTCTTCCCTCCTGAATTCCGACTTCCGGGCCAAATAGAATCCGAATCTTCGTGTCCTGGTGCCTTGGCGGTGAAGAGTCGAATGGCTGGCCCGCCAGGATTCGAACCTGGACGAAGGGCTCCAAAAACCCTCGTGCTACCCTTACACCACGGGCCAACGGTGTGGGATACTATAGTTCCTTCCCCCCTTCTTGAAAAGATACGGGGGGGGAGATCTAGCCCTTCACCGGGACCGGTTTCCCCTCCTCGTTCACCGCGACGTAGACGACCCTCGCTTCGGTCACCCGCACGTTTTCCCCGGGGTTCGACCTGCGTTGGGCTTCCACCTCGACCCGGACCGTGATCGAGGTCCGCCCCACCTTTTCCAGGAGGGTATAAAAGGAAACCACGTCGCCGACGTGGACCGGTTCCTTGAATTCCACCTCGGTCAGGGCGACCGTCACGAAGCGATGGTGGGAGATCTTCCTCGCCTCGAACGTTCCCGCGAGATCGATGTGGGAAAGAATCACTCCGCCGAAAATCGTTCCCCTTTCGTTGGTGTCTCGAGGGAGCAGAACGACACGAATGGCTGGGTCTCGCTTCTCCATGGGAGGATCATACCAGCTTTTCGCTCCTGATTTAACGGGGTTTCCCTATAATGCCCCCATGCTCCGATTTGGAATCGTCACCCACGGGGGCGTCGGCACGCCTTCCGGGTGGAATGACGGGTGCGACCGCGCCGGGAAAAAGGGGTTTCACCTCCTGGAAGGCGGAGAGAGCTCTCTCGATGCCGTGCAGGCGGCGACGTTGTACCTCGAAGACGACGGTCGCTACAACGCCGGGTCGGGCTCCGGTCTTCGGCTGGACGGGAAAACGATGGAAATGGACGCGGCTCTCATGGATTCCGCGGGGAGGATCGGGGCCGTCGCGGCGATACAGGCGATCCGGAACCCGGTTCGGGTGGCGCGGGAGGTGATGGATACCCCCCACATGCTCCTTGCGGGGGAAGGTGCGACCCGGTTCGCGCGCCGACGGGGCGTGGCCGATTCTCATCCGGGCCCCGGGAAGCGGGCGCGGGAACGGTTCGAGAAAGTTCGCGACATTCTCGGGGAGAGGCGTTTCGATGAACTCCGCGCTTCATGGCGGAAATTCGACCTCCGGGAACATTGGAACTTCGGGGAGACCTACGACGAGATCTTCGGCCACGCGGACACGGTGGGAGCGGTCGCACTCGACCGGGAGGGAAACCTGGCGGTGGCGAATTCCACCGGGGGCGCGAGCCCGATGCTCGCCGGGCGGGTGGGGGACTCCCCGCTTCCCGGGTGTGGATTCTTCGCGGGACCCGCCGCGGCGGTCGCCGCCACCGGGCTCGGGGAGGAGATCATCCGCCGGATGATCTCGATCCGCGTCTACGACGAAATTCAACGCGGCTCCCCCGTCGGGAGAAGTTGCCGGGAAGCGGTCGAATGGTTCCCGAAGGAATATTCCCTCGGCGTCATCGCGATCTCCCGCGACGGATTCGGGGCTGCCAACAACCGGGACATGCCGTGGGCGAAGTGCCTGGAGGAGGAAAAATGAGCGAAGGGGAGACCTCCCGCATGATCCGTCATCTCGACGGAGACGCGCGGAACATCGTTCAGCGACTGCGGCGTCTGCAGGAAGTGGGGACCGCGCTCACCGGCGAGGGAGATCTCGAACGGCTTCTCGCGCGGATCCTGAAGGAGGGGCGCGCCCTGTTGCAGGCGGAGGCGGGGTCCGTTTTTCTTCGCGAGGACGAGGTCTCCATCTCCCCCCGCGCCACCGGGAAGGACGAAATTCACCAGGTCCGGCCCCGGCTGGTCTTGAAGGTCGCGCAGAACGACGCGATCCGGTTTCCCTTCCAGGAGATGCGGCTTCCGTTCGACACGAAAACGGTCGCCGGGTACGTCGCGACTTCCGGTGATGTCGTGAACGTCCCGGACGTCTACGATCTCGACAAGGGGAACTCCTTCTCCTACTCGACCACCTTCGATCACATTAGCGGGTACCGGTGCCGGTCGATGCTGGTCGTGCCGATGCGGAAACAGGACGGGGAGATCGTCGGGGTTCTCCAGCTGATCAACAAGACGTCCGGCCGGGCAGGGGGCGGGTTCGACGACGTCGACGTGGAGTACCTCCTGGCCCTCGCCTCCCAGGCGGCCGTCTGCGTGGAGAAGAACCGGCTCTACGCCGATATCGAGGGAATGTTCGAAGCCCTCGTCAATTCCTTCTCCCTCGCCATCGAGATGCGGGACGCGGCGACGCACGGCCATTGCACCCGCGTGGGCCGGTACGCGGTCGCGATCGCGCAGGCGGTCAACACAGCGCCCGCGGAAAATTTTGGAGGCGTCCGTTTCGGGGAGCCGGAGCTTCGCGAACTTCGGTATGCCGCGCTTCTTCATGACGTGGGAAAGATCGCGGTTCCCGAAGCGATTCTCGGGAAGAAGAACAAGTTGACCGACGATCAACTCAGGGTCATCGAGTACCGTTTCGCCTACTGGAAAGAACGGAAACCGGAGGACGGGCCCCGTCTCGACGAAATCCTCGCGTGGATCCGGAAGGTAAACATTCCCCGGGGCATGAGTGGGGAGGATCTCGCCTTCCTGGAAGAAGCCCGCGGAGAAAAATTCGTCGATATCGACGGCGCAGTGAAAGCTCTCCTGACCGACTTCGAGGTGGAAAATCTCGAAGTCCTGCGCGGAAACCTTACGCCGGAAGAGCGGGGGAGGATCGAACGCCACATCGTGGATACCTGGGAACTGCTCAAACCGATCCCGTGGCCGAAGGGGTTGAGGTGGGTGCCCAACATCGCCTCCTGTCACCACGAGAAGATAGACGGGTCCGGGTATCCCTGGGGGTTGCGCGGGGAGGAAATCCCCCTCGGGGGGCGGATCCTCGCGCTGGTCGATATCTTCGAGGCGTTGACCGCGAAAGACCGCTCCTACAAGCCGGCGTTCCCCGTCGACCGCGCTCTGGAAATTCTCCGGCAGGAAGTCGAGGCGAATCATATCGATTCCGGCCTCTTTCGCCTGTTCCGGGAGCGGGAAATCTATAAGATGTTCGTCGATCAGACCGGTTATGTCACGATGAAGGAGTCCGAGAAGGATGAGTCCGAAAAATAGCCGCTGGCCGGAGAACGCGGTCCTTTACGCTTCCCCCGATAAAGATGCGAACGTTCTCTATGCCACGAAGTTCTTCGCGCCCGACCCGATTCTCTACCTCGAGCGTGGGGGGAAGAGCATGCTGGTGTTGAACGACCTTGAACTCGGCCGGGGAAAGAAGGAGGCGGCTGTCGACGAGGTCGTTTCCCTTTCCGACGTGAGCCGGAAGATCGGGAAAAGCCATCCCGCGGACGTCGTCAAGTCTCTCCTCAAGGGGAGGAAGAAAGTCCGGGTCCCGGCGAATTTTCCGGTCGACATGGCCGACGCCCTCCGCGGGAGGGGAATCGACGTCGTCGTGAAACCGGTTCCGTTCTACGAAAGGCGCCTGGTCAAGGAGCGCCGGGAGATCCGCGCCATCGAGGCCGCCCAGCGGTCGACCGAAGAGGCGGTCAACGCCGCCTTCGACGTTCTCCGGCGGGCGAAGGTGCGGGGCGGAAAACTTTACCACGACGGGCTCGTGACGGCGGAATCCCTCCGCCGGTTGATTCACCGGGAACTTCTCGACCGGGATTGCGTCGGCAAGGACACCATCATCGCCTGCGGCGAACAGGCGTGCGATCCCCATAACCGGGGAAGCGGGCCGATCCTGCCGGATCAACCGATCGTCTTTGACTGCTTTCCCCGCTCCGAGAAGAGCGGGTACCACGCCGACATGAGCCGGACGGTCCTGAAGGGGAAGGCGTCGAAAAAGGTCCGTCACCTTTGGAACACGGTCCGGGACGGCCAGCAACTCGGGTGCGAACTGGTTCATGCCGGGGTCGACGGTACGGACGTGCACCGGGCGATCATGGATTTCTTCGGGCTGGAGGGGTACCGCACCGAGCGTCGAAAGAAGGGACGGGAC
>PVBE010617307.1_pt1 | contig 21406 bp, 20 predicted proteins | sample 1631181 | NCBI WGS metagenome assembly PVBE01 (sample SAMN08397723, study PRJNA350692) | Marine metagenome, whole genome shotgun sequencing project. | isolation source: water | place: Pacific Ocean | collected 2012-04 | reverse complement strand
TTCGGAAGAACCACGACGAGAGAGGATCCAGATCGTTCGACCTTCTCTTTGAGTTCCTCGAAATAATCCCCTTCGTCTTCATCCAACTCTTCCTTCTGGGGCTCGGCCGCGATCACCACCGACTTTTTCGGAATGGGAACCCGGGTGGTGGATCGGCGAAGGGAAACGGAAACTCCGCTCGCTTCCAAAAACTCGACCAACGCTTTGTGCCCCAGCGCGCTGACGCTATAGCTGTTCGGTTCTGATGTATACGGCATGGAACTGTCGCCGCCTCGCGCCATGAACACGAGCAGCAAAATGAAGGATCCGAGAACGATACCCGCGAGCCATACAAGCGACTTTCGTTTGTATCCTCCGTCCGAATCGGGGGTCGGCCCCGCGGTCATCTCCTCTCCTTTCCCGAAAAGAGGGTTGCGTGCCTTCGGTAGGATTGAAACTCACCCCGCTCCGGAACCATACCGCCAAACAGGTATCTCTCCGTTCCGAGAACCAATAACCGAAACGATTTCATCCTGTCATCTGCGAGCGTAAAACGTCGAAGCAATTCACGACTCGTGAGCGAGTCCTTCGTCGTCACGCGTGCGCTTCGGGAAAGAGACCGGATAGTGCCCAATAAAAGCAAGTGAAGCGCTTCTCCGTATCTACCCTCCGAGGCCAAAGCATCCGCCTTGGCGAGCCAGTCTTCCGGGACCAAGACCTCCTCCTCCTCTGGAGGAGCTTGTGCTCGCCTCGGTTTCTTTTTCGGCTTTCCACGTGAATTCGACTTAGAGAAAGATATTTCGTTTCTCTCCCTGATCATCCGAATAATCCAGAAGACGAGCAATAGGACCACGACCACGAGGAACCCATAAAGGAGAAATTCAATGAAAGCTCCCAGGCCCACGCTTGGAACGGATACGTTCCCCCGCTCTCGTTCCCCGGGGAATTCCCGCATGCGCTTCCATTCCTTCTCCCGCAACATCTCCCCTTCACTCCCGAAAGGAAGATCTCTCTGGTACTTGGAATTCTCCAGGATGTTTTTCTTGGCTCTTTCTCGAATACCGGCTTCGTCGACCTGGATCGCACCCGAAGCGGCAGAGAAGAAAATAGCCAACAGAAATACCGCACCCATAGAGCCCCTCGGATTGGTTTAGTCGAAGACCTGCGCGATCTCTTCGACGTCAATCGATTCTTTCGAAGAGCGTAAATGGTAATAAATGACGACAAGCGCCGTGGACCCGAGTCCGCCCAAAACAACCGAAACCAACCCACTGATAATCAAGGCTATGTTTCCCAAGGCGGCAACAGAGAAGGTAATTCCGAGGGTAATTGCGATGTTCATAAGTGTGAGAACGAGAAGAACGGCTAATATGGCCATCCGGTTCCCGGACGACAAATCCAAACTTCGTTTAAGAGAGTTGATAACCCCAGGTCTTTCCACGACGGTAACGGGCACCGCAGTGCAATACATGACGTAAAAAATGATGCCTGGAATAAGGCAAAGAAGTGTGCCGAAACCCACAATCAGGCCGACCAGGATGGCCACCCCGATCACGGGAAGAAGAACCGAGAACCCTTTGGCAATACAAGATCCAATCGACGGCTTTTTCCCACGAAGGAACTGAAACACGCCAAAAGAGATCGCCCCGGTAACCACGTTCCCGAAAATCAGAGTCAGAAGCCCCACTACCAAAGGAATGGCGATATACAAACTGGGATCGACAACATCCAGAAAAGCGCCCGTACTGCTCAAGTAATTAACAACAATGACGGGAAGATTAAACATAAGCCCGATGGCAAAGAAAGCAACAATATTTGAAAAATAGACCGAAAAGGTGCTGCTCAGCACCGCCCCCACTTCAAAATTCTTGATCATGTTTCCTCCCTAATTACCTTCCAATCAATATCGACCACATCCCTGCGACTAGTCTACCCTGTAAATCCCGCTATGGGATAATTCTTCGAGGGGAGATATAAAAAGGAACCCGAATATTTCGGATTCCCAGAATAGAAATGAGTCTGGCCAATTCCATGTTGACCGTAACCGAATGAACCGGCCCACCCCAGGTGGTGGGTACGGGAAGGGTACTATCTCCCCTCCCCGCCCGATTATTTTTTTTATTTTTTCCGTGCACATTCCCTGTCAATATACTCTAAGTAAGTGGATGTGCCTGGTGTCCATTCCCCGGCATGGGAAATCACCCGCCGGATATGGAGCACCGGGGCACGCCTTACGCAGGATTTATGAGAACAGATAAAGAACTGGTCAAACTGGCCCAGGCCCGGGACGCAGGTGCGTTCGAGGAGTTGGTCCGGCGGTACGCCCGACTGGTCTGGGCAACGGTCTCCGGGATGATCCGGGACAGGTCCTGGACGGAGGACATCGTGCAGGAGACATTCCTGAATGCATGGAAATCACTCTCGCAGTTGGAAAAACCGGCCGCATTCCGCCCCTGGACCCTTTCCATCGCCCGCAGGCTCGTTTTCCGCCATACCCAGATGCAGGGCCGCAGTTTTGACCTTCCAAAGCCCACCCCGGAAGAACTATCAAACCTGGACCAGGAAACGACCCGCGATCATGTGCAGGCTGCGATCCAGCGTCTTCCCGAACGGTACCGCCTTCCGGTGACGCTGCGCTTTCTCAACGAAATGGACTACGCCGGGATCTCGCAGGAACTGGAACTTTCCAACGGCGCCCTGCGCGGTCTGCTCAACCGGGGAGTGAAGATGTTGAAGCTGGAACTCGAACCTTTTTGGAAGAAAAACCGATGAACATTCACAAGAACTTCGAATCCCTCGTAGAGCCCTACCTTGCAGGCGGCCTTGAGCCGGCCGAGCGTAAGGCGTTCGACAGCCATGTTTCCGACTGCCCCGGATGCGCCACGGAACTGGCCGACGCGCAGGAGTTCAACGCCTTCATGAGCGATTCGCTCGATCCTCTCCGCCCTCCCGGGGATCTGGAGGAGAGACTCATCTCTGCCCTTCGCGCCGAAGGAATGGGCACGCCAAAACAGGAAGGATGGCGACGCCAGATCCGGTTCCGGTTGCCTGCCTGGGGAAAGGTTGCCGCCATGTTCCTGCTCTGCCTCGGCATCGGTATATTCGCCACCCAGGGAGATCGGTTGGAATATTACACTGCGCCGGGTGGAAAATCTGACGACCTCGTCCTTTCGAAATCCAGGAACGGGCTTATCACAGGCGGAGCAAGGGAGCAGGATCTCATCCTTTCCGAAAGAAAGTTGTCAAAAAGTTCTTCGATCTCCATGGGGTATGCCTTCGAGGAGAATTTTCAGAAGGAGATGGACATCCGGGAATACCGCCGGAGCCTTCAACATGTGGGGACCGTCCTGGCAGATTCGCCAATCGCGGAAAACCTCGACCGCGCAGGAGGAAAATACAGGAAACAACCATCCGCGCCCAAATTGAAACCACGCAACGAGTACCAGGATCGCAGGATCATCAAGAACAGCACGCTTGACTACGAGGTCGATTCCTTCGACGCCGCCTACAAGAGCATCCACGACATCGTCGCGAAGGAAGGGGGATTCATCGCCTCGTCCTCAAGGCAGAAGCTGGCCAATGGAAAGATTCGCGGGTACATCGTCGTCCGCGTTCCGTCGGAGAAATTCAACCTGACCATCCTGGCCATGGCTGGATTGGGCGAACTGAAAAACCAGGCGGTCACATCGCAGGACATCACCAAGAAGTACGTCGATCTCACCTCTCGCCTCAAAAGCAAGAAGACGCTGGAGACCCGCCTGCTCAAGATGATCGAAGACGGAAAGGGCGAACTGAAGGACCTGATCAGCATCGAGAAAGAGTTGGGCAAGGTCCGCTCCGAAATCGAAACGATGCAGGGAGAGATCAATTACTACAACAACCTCATCTCCCTCTCGACGGTCACCATCAATCTCACCGAGAAGAACATCGAGAAGCCCTTCGAGTACGTGCAGACGCTTCAGTCCAATATCGGCGTGACGGTTGCGGATGCCGACGCCGCGTACCAGAAGGCGCATGACATCGTCCGGGAGCACGGCGGCCGCATCATGGACGCCAACATGAAGCGCTTCCGGGACGACCAGGCCGCCGGCCTGATCCGGATTTCGATCGAAGCCGGCAAGTTCCCGGCTGTTCGGGAAGCGCTCAAGCAGTTGGGCGCCGTGACGGCGGACACCGTGGAACGCACACAGACGGCCTCCGGCGGAAGCCGGGTTCCCGCTCCTGACGCTCCGGTCCGCCGCGAGGAAGCCCGCATCTCCTTCTCCCTCGGCACACCGGAGGTGGTCGAGACGGTCCAGGGCACCCTAAAGGTTGAGGCCTCCAGCCCGCAGAAGGCGTACGAAGCAGCACGCAAGGCGGTCAAAGCTGCGGGCGGAGAGATCACCGGCGGAGGAATGACTGAGCACACCGACGGCGCCACCGGCACGCTCTATGTCCGCGTCGACGCCGCCAGATTCCAGACGCTTCTCGATGCGCTCAAGGGACTGGGTAATGTGAAACGTTCCAACGTCACCCGCAACGAGAAAAAGGATGGGGAGAAGGTACGCAGGGAAAAGGGCGTTATCTCGATGACCATTTCCACTCCCAAGAAACTCGTTCAGAGCGACGAAGGGGTCGGCGCCATGTTCCGCGATACGATCTCGGGCAGCCTCGCGGGGCTCCTCTGGTCGCTGGAGATGATGGTCGTCGGCGCCGCCTACATGGGCCCCTGGTTCGTCCTTCTGCTCCTGTGCGTCTTCCTCTACCGCCGTCGCCAGAAGAACAAGACGGCCAACTCGTAAAGAGGGGAATTCCCGGGGACAAGCGGCCGGTGTGGGCATCAAGATTCTCAAAGAGGCGTTGCCGGGATGTATGATTGACTACCCCCCGCACCTCTTCGTCCCCAAAACATCTGTTTTCGGGACGCCATCACTGGGACATTTATTCCCTTCTGAAATAGACCCGTTATTCGTAGGCTCCACGAAGACGGCTTATGACCAGGAGGAGGATGATTCCAAAGCTGATCGTTATGCCGGCGTAGAGGGACATTTCATCCAATCCCGGATCCATGGGTCCGAATCCAATCAGGGTCAGTGCGTTCAGTCCGCAAAGGGCGTTGGTCAAGTACCATCCCCAAGTGGACCTGGTGTAAATCCCAATGAACATCAAGGGGGTGAAAACCCCGGCCAGGATGCTCCCCTCTCCACTCGTGAGCCTCGAAACCAACAGGTAGAGCAGGCTCATGCCCAGTATTCCCAGGACCCCCCATCTTTCCCAAGGCCGCGTGGGTCTATTAAAATCCCCCTTGAGAATGTGATTCTTGCGTGAGGACGGGTTTGTTTTAATAACATTCATCTGTTGGAACTCCTAAATCATTTCTGTGACAGAGATACTATGGGGTTTCCTGAAGAAAGTTCTTATCCAAAGAATGGCACGGGAATCCACGGGGACAAGCGGCCACGTAGATCTGCTCACGCTTACGATAATGTTCCATAACCCCTCCGTGGAGCCAGCTTAGGCCGGAAGTTCCACCAGGACCTGGGCCTCCGCCAATGATTATCTGGAAAATACATCTTTTATGTCGTAGGGAATACACCCCCTTGCAGATAGAAGACCAGCAGGAAGATGAGATTTCTCCCACCAACTCGAAGGAGATTCAGTATGCAAAATGCACTTCGTAAGAGTTTCCATAGACTTCCCATTCGCTTTGGAGCAGGGACCCTCGCCGGACTCTTTCTCCTCCTCCCTTTTTGCGCCCAAGCCTGGTCGCAGGAAGAAGCCCCCCCTACGATCCACGAAGTAAAAGAGAATTTGGAAACCCAGATGAAAGACCAGGAAGGGGTGACAGGGGTCACAGTAAGCGACATCGACGGCAAACTTCGCATCCTCATTCATGTCCACACCCGCAAAGCGCGCAAAAAGTTTTCTTCCCTGGCGGAGAACGGCGTGGAAGGCTTTACGGTCCACGTTCTGTATATTCCAGGCCAAGCTCCCAACAAGGAAGAGCCCAAGAAAAAGGGAGAAGAGAACGGCCTGAATATCCCGAGCGACAGGCACACCAATATTTGGGGAGCTTCCGTTCTCGATTGTGACATCATCCAACTCCACCTCAATCTGAAGCGAAAGAAAAGCCGGAAAGAGCGAAGACTCATCCCGTGCCAACTACTGAGCAGAAAGCAGTACGGAGTAGGCGGAGGGCACGCATACGCTTACACCAAGCATAAGAAAAGTTGCCCCATACGTGCCGGTCGGGTAGCCAAACCGGCATGGGCGGACGCATTCATTAACTGGGTCTTCGAAAAAGGGTTCACCGGAATTTCGCGGGGAGGATTCCTCTGGCCAACAGAAATTCGAGCCAGCGATACGCTATGGACGAAACAATCGGAATTGGACCTTCTGACCCGCCTCCCCTATATCCGTACCGGTGCGGAATGGGTCAAGTCCGACAGGGAGAAGCCTGGTTTCCCATGGGAATGGACCCCCCCTGGTTCGAAGGATGAACCGAGTACCGATACTCCAACAGGGGAAAAATCCTCGGGGCCATAGGGATTTCCAGAATCGGTCTCGAAAAGATATGACGCCCGGACAGGCTTCGATAAGGTGTCTGGCAAAATTTGCAGAGCAAGATTACGGGCGTTTCTTCGAGAACATCCACTCGTAAAAATTCGGTGCTTTGGAAGACCCTGCTTCCGGCGCCATGCCCATTACCCTTGTTTCCCCTCAATGGCCATCAACAAAACCGTCCCGGCCAGAGCCATCCTTTTGTCGAGCCGATTCTGCGTATCCATGGAGAGATTCACATCATATTTCACCACGAAGGGGTTCCAGGTCCCGGTAAGGTCGCCGACCACATTTCCGCCAACATCAAAGGTGAAATTTTGTGGGATAAGATTGCTTAGAAACCGCCGAAGAATCGCCATCAAGGCCGAGTCTTCCTTCATATGCCCCACCACCTGGTCCTCCAGATCGAGAATCTCCCATTCGTCCTTGAGGATCGACTTCAATCCCTTGCGGCGGAAAGCGCCAATCTTTTCACCGCTCTCTGTGTCCACCACATCGTACGCCGCCGAAAAATCGATGATACTTCGCGCCTTAATATTCAGAAGAGACGTCGTCTGTGTCTCGTCAGAAAAGATGGTGATGTCTTCCTTGAGCTTGAACGCCTTGAGACGAATGTAGAAAAGCAGGTCTCCCGCAGGGGACAGGACGCGACAGGTAATCCCGAGAAAATTGAAAAAATTCCGTCGAGCGATATACCGCACCTCTGAAAATCGGTTTGCCATCTCATCTGACATCTATTTCACCCTCCTTCTGTCTGTACGGCGTCCATAACAAAGGATTCATTCGAATTACAGTCTACGCATCAATCGAAAAAGATTCACGAAAATCCCTGGAAACAAGCGGCAAGAATATGGCGAAAAAAAACAGAAAATTCCAGAAAAGGACCGAGATTTGACCATGATATCAATGGGCAAAGGCCCCCTGGAAAATGGTAAAAATGATGGGAGTAAATTTAACATGAATATACTCATAGCGACCCTCCTCGCAGCGCCCTTTCTTGCCGGCGCCCCGCAATCGGATCCGGAAGCGAAAACGGCTGTGGCAGAGTTCTCAGCGGTCTATAACCGAAAAGCGTCCACCGATGGGGAGAGGATTGAGGCCATAAAACAACTCGCCAACACTCCTCATAAAAAGACAGGGCTGGTCCTTCAAAAACTGCTTCGCAGCCACAATAGGAGGGTGCCGCTCTCCCACAAGATGGAAGCCGCGGCGGCACTCGCACATTTCTCTCGAGTAAAGGGATCGTCTCTCTTTGCCGTTAATGGATTACTCTCAAGGAACAATCTGAAGAATACGCGGCTCAGGGTCGCCCTTATCCAGACCATCGGGGCCCTCCAGCAGAATCAAATACAGGCGCTCAGGGTGCTCCACAAATTGGCCGTCAGCGACGACTTCGCGGTTGCGAAGGCCGCCATCGAAGTCATTCCCTCCTTTGAAAACAGAGGTTCGGTGAAGTTACTAATCGATTACCTCCGAAAATGCGAGCGGAAACCGGCCAACGTTAAAGTAAGTCTGAAGTTCCCACGACAACCCAGAAAGCCAAAGACCAAAGATGTCGATCCTCTCGAGGAACGAAGAAATATCGATGTGAAGATCACTGCCGATGACAAACAGAGATACCGGTATGACCTCTGTTATCCGGCCCTCAAAAACTCTCTAAAAAGCATGACCGGACTGACCTTTCAGAATTGGAAAGCGTGGAACAACTGGTGGAGGAGTGGCGGGGTATACGAAAAAGACAACCGATAGACGCGGCTCAGGATCAACGATGATCGGAAGGCTCTTCTGAGCTTTATCTTTTCGAACCCATTTCCGCTTCGGCAGACTTCTGAAGAAGGTCCGGAGCTTCGAAGAGAGAGGGATCTTTGCGGCAGCGATCGAGAAAAGAGTCGGCAACCTTGCGGTAGAGCCGGTTGTCATGATCCCCGAACGTTCCCGCTGACATCTTCGCCTTGATCCGATCAAGCGGAACCACGGTGCCATCCTTCTCCAGGGGCAATAAACGGCCCACATGAACGTACCCCAGTTTCCGGGGAAAGATTCGAGGGAAAGGATCCTCCCCGACGGTCATGCGCACACAAAAGGTGACCTCTTTCTCAAAAGCCTTTTGAAATGATTTCCCCGCAATACGGGGCGTCCCGGACACATAGAGATAGACACTCCTTTCCCGCGAAACCTCGATATCAAAAGCGGCAAGGGTCGCCAGAGCAGAGCCGAGACTGTGCCCGACAATATAGATCTCTTTTTCGGGATGAGCGTCGAGCGCTTTGAGAATCGCATCGCGAAACCGGCTGTATTCGGTGGCAAAGCCTCCATGAACCTTGATCTGCCGGTACGACTCGGGAACCCACGCCATCTTCTTCCAACGCAGGTCGAGATCGCTGGCGAGATTGGAAAAAAACTCGCGGGACCGGGCCGACTTCGTCCCGCGGAAAGCGATCACAAGGCTCTTCTCATGGGTCGCTACATAAGCACGCCCTCCACTCTCATCGGGCGTGATCAATTTATTTACCAGCTGAAAGCCGTTCGCCTTCAAAGCTTCGAGACACTCCGATTCTTTCTTGGCGGAAACGATCTGGACATGTTCCTGCATGCTCCGAAACGTTCGAACCATATCGAGATCGAACGTGGTCGTGGGACGGAGGAACTGCCCCTTCTTCTCATCCGCCGTTTCCTGCAAAGGGGTCGGAAGAAGAGAGAGGAACGTGAGAAAAATAGAAATCATCGAACGTTCTTTCGTACAGGTCAGTTGGTCAGCTGAAAGCGGACCGGAACCAGAAGCGTGGACGCCACAGGATGAAGCCCTTTCCTTGCCGGAGTGAAGCTCCACTTCCCGACCGCATCGATCGCAGCCTCATCAAGGCTATCGTGGCCGGAAGAAGAATCGATCTTCAGGGAGAGAACCCTTCCTGAAGAAGAGATCGAAACGGACAGAACCACACGCCCTTCATACCCCCGCTTTCGGGCAACCCGTGGATATTTCGGAGGAAGATTCTTTGTGATTCGCGCCGCCTCAAAGGAACTCTCCCCGGTACCGTTATCGACTACAGGGATTTTCGCACCGCTTTTCATCGGACGATCGACCGGAGGCTCCGATGTTCTGGGGATCAGGGTCGCTTCTGGCTCGAGAAGCCTGAGAGGTTCGGAATTCTTCTCGAAAAGTTCCTCTCTCGGTACTTCTTCCGCTTCTACGGGAGGGGGCGTCAGAGCAGGGCTCCGCTGGGGAAACCAGGGAGCGGTCGGGCCGAGTTGAACGCTCGAAACCTCCCGCGAATCGGCATCGCTCGCACCTGAATGGTCTGAGAGAATCCACGACGCGGCCGCCACGCCGCAAATGACAATGGCGTGCGCTCCGATCGATACAAACCAGGCTGGAATGGCAACCGTGCTTTTCACGTCCCAATACCTTAAAAGGTCAGGTCCAGCGCCGCAACGAAATTGACCCCCGCCTCATTCACCCCTGAGCCGTGAATCCGGTAATCCTCATCGAAGATATTCTCGAGAGTGGCACTGCCGTTTATATGGTCGTTAAATCGATACCCCCCCCGCAAAGTGAATACGGCATAGCTCGGAGTCCCTCCGGGAGGAATCCGCTGCGTATCGCTCTCGTCCCGGGAGCTCAATTCGTCCTGCTCGTCGGCGAAGGTAGCCAGGCTCTCGACCCAATATCCCGCCTCGGAAGGCTCCCACCGGAGGCCGAGTTGGACGGTAAGGGGCATCATTCGGGAGAGAGGTTCCCGTTCCTTGTCTGGGCTCGAGGTTGGATACTGGTCGACCTCTCCCCGAACGAATCCGAGCGTGGCAAAGGCAGAAATCTCTTCGGAGAAGAAGAGGCGCAGAGCGAGTTCCCCTCCCCAGAGGGTGCCATCCCCTGCGTTCTCTTTGGTCACCTCAAAATCGCCATCGATGACCGTGCCGGTTGGGCGACGAATGATCATATCGTTGATGAGAGTGTAATAGAGGGAGAGTTCCATCTCCCACGATTCAAAGAGCGTCTTCGCCCCCAGTTCAAAGGCAACAAAATCTTCCGGCTCCAGACCCGGGGAGGGAGTTTCAATCTCATTCGAGCGAGCGGTATCGAGTCGGGTCAGGTCGGAGAGATTCGGAGCACGGAAGCCTTGGGAAACGCCTCCAAAAAGATGAATCTCTTCGCTCATGGAATATAGAACGCGTAAGCTGCCAGAAAGGTTCGTCCAATCCTCTTTGAGAGACGACTCGAGGCTCGTGACCGGATCTTCAAATTTATCCGCCTCCGCCTGGGCATAGGTGAAGCGACTTCCGGCAATAAACTCCCACTTTTCGCCCGCGGGAATCGTCGCCTGAAGATAGACCCCTGCCAGATCATAGGAAGCATCATCCGAAACCGGCCCTTGGATTGAACTGGAGACGAAGGCACCGCTGTCATCGAGTTTGTCTTTGAACGAATCGACTTCATCGTGGTACCACTCGATCCCATAGGTCAAGCGACCGAAGGAGAGCTCCGTTTCAAATTGAGCCCAAAGGCCGAGAGTCCCTACATCAAATCCCTGCCGATCTCCGCCCTTGGTCGGAGCCTTGAGTCGAAACCGCTCCTCTTCCTGCCCGTGCCAGGAGAGGCTTGCGCGAATCGTATCGACGAAGCCATCGAGCTCTTCCGCATGAAGCTGCAGATAGGCGAGTTGCCGAGCCTGATCGAAACTCCGCTCCCGTTCGTTCCCCACCGTCGTCCCTTCCCAGGAAAATCCGGAAGTGGTTTTGTGTGTACGCCACGCATCTTCGATCGTCACCGACTGAAGAGCCCCGACCAAGCGTACATTTTCCGAGATCCAATATTCTGATTTGAGATCGAAATCGTAATCTTCGTAGCCGGTGTTCGGCTGCTCACCCACCGGATCCCCCGCCCGCAAATCATGGTAGATTCTTCCGGTTTCGCCCATGATCAGACCAAACCGTTTTCCCGAAGTGATCTGCCATTCGCCCCTGCCGGTATAGGAATTGTCCGCACTTCCATACCGGTTGTACCATCGCCCGCCATACCCCACCCCCTCTTCCTGATAAACGTCGGGACGAATGGTGATCGCATTGACCGTCCCCCCGATCGCATCGCTGCTGTAGAGAACCGAGCTCGGCCCACGAACAACTTCGAGCCGGTCGATCGAAAAGGGATCGACCGTGTTCCAATACTGGTTGGGGCCATCACGGAAGACCGAATTGTTGAGCCGAATTCCATCGATGAGCATGAGCGTCCGGAATCCGGTAAATCCACGCAGGAAAGGAGATCCCTGCCCCTGCCCTGTTTTCTGAACCATGATTCCGGCGGTCTCTCTGAGAGCTTCTGGAAGACTTCGAAAAAGAGACCGGTGAAGAAGATCATTCCGATTGATCGAATCGACCGAAAAGGGCAGATCAAACGTATCCGCCTCTTCCCTCGTGGCGGTGACAACCACTTCTTTCTCAGGGGTTTCTGGTACATCCTGAAGGAAGAGCAAGGTAACGATAAATGGGAACACAGAGTCTCCGCGATTGATTGAAATTCAGAACCGGATGATAGAAAAACGGGAACCGACTGGAAAGGTTCAAATGAGGGGCAGGGGAATCCTCTTTGCGGCCGTTTTTCCGGAATATTTCGACACCCGCTTCTGTTCGACTTTATAGAGGAGGTGAACCATGAAAAGCGTAGCGATGCTCTCTTTCCTCTGCCTGGCGGCAACCGTGGCAGAAGCACAGGGAAAACGGGGAGGTGACATTCCCTGGAGGTACGACCATGCGGCGGGCCTTCGGGATGCAGAACGATCGGGAAAACCGGTCATCATTTATATCACGGCGGACTGGTGAGCGCATGATATCAACCTGGACGCAGGTGCGTTCTCCGACCCCCAGGTGGTGAAGGCCGCAAAGGCGTTCATCCCGATCATGATCAACTGCACCACGGCGAGCGAGGAACGGGATCGTTTCAAAAAGCATTACCAGGTGCGTGCCTTCCCAACGGTCGTCTATCTCGATCCCCAGGCCAAAGAGTTGGACCGAATGAAGGGTCGTGGGGCAAAGGACATGGAAGCCCATTTACGAAAACTGGCCTCCCCCTTTTCCCCGTTCGCGAACGTAAAGGAACTTCTATCCAGAGACGGAAGTCTTCAGGCATGGATGCGCAAACGTCTGGCAGAACTCAACTCGGATCAAATCGAGGTTCGCGACAACGCCGCTCATGACCTGAGGGAGGTAAAACGATTTTTGGATGCCGCCCTGGAAATCGCTTCCCGCTCCAAAGACCCCGAAGTACAGGCTCGCCTCCGACAGATCCTCAACGAATAGCCCCGGGCTCCTTTTTGCAGACGGACTCCCTTTTCAATGCAATTCAACTTTGAATTCGATCCAGAATCTGATAAGGTTTCCCCTCTTCTGGTGGTGGCAGGCAGGTACAAAAGGACTCCCTCCCCTTTCTATTTCACTTTCCGCGGGGGATCTCCGTACCCAATCTGATGGGAGCGATCATGAACACAAAGAATGAAATGAATTCCCCTCTTCCGAGCGATCCGGTCGAGCGCCTTGCATCGGTCCGCAAGGAATTCGGTGAACATGGCGGCGTCAACATGTCGATCGAAGCATCGACCACGTTCACCGTTATGGAAGCGGGAACGATGCCGGAGATCTTCCAGGGAAGGCTCGGTCCTGACGAGGGAGGCTGCTTCCTTTACGGCCGCCACTTCAATCCCACCGTCTATGTTCTGGGCAGGCAGCTGGCTGCAATGGAAGGGGCCGAAGCGGGCTACTGCACTGCGAGCGGACTCGGGGCGATCTCCTCCGCCCTTCTTGGACTCCTGGAAGCAGGGGATCATGTGGTTGCCTCTGACACACTCTATGGCGGAACCTGGGCGATGCTCGCCGAGTTTCTCCCCCGTAAATGTGGAATCAAAACGACCTTCGTCGATATCAACGACCGGGAAGCGGTGGCAAATGCCTGCACCGATCGAACCCGGGTCGTCTATGCCGAATCCCTATCGAATCCAACACTGCGACTTGCCAATCTGCCGATGCTTTCAGAAGTGGCGCATAACCGGGGAGCAAAGCTTGTCGTAGACAACACCTTCACTCCCCTCGCAATCACCCCGCTCGATCACGGGGCGGATGTCGTTGTTCACTCCCTGACCAAGTTCGTGAATGGAGCGAGCGACTTTATCGCAGGGACGGTCGTCGGAACTTCGGAGTTCATCGGATCGCTGATGGATCTTCACACAGGACCGTTGATGATCCTGGGACCGACGATGGATCCCCAGGTGGCGCACTCCATCAGTCTTCGCATTCCCCATCTTCCCATTCGTATGAAGGAGCATGCCACGAGAGCCTTCGTCTTCGCACAGCGCCTGCACGAACTGGGCCTTGACGTCACATACCCAGGCCTGGAAAGTCATCCGGATCACGCTCTCTTCAAAGAGATTGGAAGACCGGAATACGGCTTCGGAGGGCTTCTCACGATCAATGCGGGAACGGCCAAGTGCGCCGAAGCTTTGATGGAAGATCTCCAGAATAAGGAAGGATTCGGGTTCATGGCGGTCAGCCTCGGATACTTTGACACCCTCATGTCCTGTTCGGCCAGCTCTACCTCAAGTGAAATGAGTGACGACGCCCGGAGAGAAGCTGGAATCGCACCGGGACTTCTACGGATGTCGGTCGGTTTTACCGGAAGCCTGGAACAGAGGTGGGATCAGCTCGAACGGGCTCTCAAACGCGTGGGACTGATAAAGTAACCCGGAAAACATTAAAGACAGGCGAGCATTCCGATCCCATCAAACCCGGCCAGGTGAACAGCCATAAACCAACCACCCGAGAGCCCCAGAAGAACAATCCCCACCCAGAGAAGATCGCGGCCAACCCCCGGATTCTGAAATTTCAACCTGTCCAAGAGGCCTTTTAAAGGTCTACGATTCAGAAGGCACCGTTTCCTTAGGCGCACGAACGTCTCCCTGCTTTTTGAGAGAGAGGGTCAGTGTGAACTCGGCGACCGGTTCATTTGGATCGACAGAAGGAACCGTAGCGATAATTTTAAGGGGGCGATTCACCCTCTCGCCGCTCTGCATCGTCTCCTCGATCATTTCCCGAACCCCTTCCCCTTCCGCACAGGAGAAGTGGACATGACCTTCGGGACGCTTGAGAAAGGTCCCCTGCATATCTTTAAAGAGGAACGAAACCTTTATTTTCCTTTTGCGAACCTGATCGAGTGCAAGAGTACCACAGGAAAGATCAGCGCCGATCGCCAGCGCCCCGAAATACATTGAATTCATATGATTGCGGGTCCGTCTGCGCAGAGGAATTCGAATAATACATTTCTGATCATCCAGAGCGACCACCTTCGGGCGACAAAAGAAAATCAGTGGGATTTTCGTAAATGCGAAAACTTTGAGCCAAAGGTTCGCCTTGGTTAACTCGGAAAACATCTCGGTTCACTCCTCACTCAATTCTTACGGTCTTCAGCGTATCCGGTGTTCCCCGGAATGCAAGAAACCGATTCCATTGATCGCAAGTTCCCTCCCTCTGCAAAAAGAGGGGTGTGTATCCTGATTCGATTCTTTACAATTTCAATGATGAAAGCAGATCGAACACGACTTCTTCTGTACGGAGCATGCCCTGCCATAGTGGGAACCTCCATGCTCGCGCTCTACTTTTCCGGGGTACCCTGGCTACAAAATCTCGCCAGCCCCGCCCACCAACGTGAGTTCGGACTGATTGAAAACCTTCAGAACCTCTTCATTCTCGGAATGGTAATCCTTTGCCTCAGGACGGCTCGAATAGAGACCGGAACCCTCTGGCGAATTCTCTGGTTCGGAGCCGCCATCATGGCGATCGGAATTTTGATGGAAGAGATCGACTGGGGAAACCACTACTACACCGCACTCACTGGAAAATCTCTGACCGAAAAAGAAAACTTTAACATCCACAATCAGAGTGCTTTGACGGACTGGCTAAAACGAGGGGTCGACCTCACCTTCCTCTTCGGATTTGTGGTGCTCCCTCTCTTTGCAAACCGGTTCCCACCGAAGATTCGCCTTTTTATCCCCTCCTCTATTCAGCTCTCCCCCTTTTGATCGGTTTCGGAGTGAGCCAGGGGGCGCACGCGATGGAAGATGCCGGATGGCCGAACAACCAGAGCCTCAACAAGAACATCTCGGAATTCCGGGAGATGTTCACGTATTGGGTGGTTCTTCTCTACCTGTGGGAAGTCTCTCGAAGAAGGATCGCCTCTCCTTCCCCCAAAGATGGGGAGAGTCCGGGCGCCTGACCGGACTTCTCCTGTAAAACGATCTATTATCCCCCTAGAGAGAAGATGATCCCCATCCCCAGATCCATCCGGTCGGAAGAAGAGTCGACTTCCGTTGTCCCTGTATCCGTTGTTGTATCTTCCAGAAAGCGCCATGCCGCATAAACATCGAGAACAATTCCATCGGAAACCTGGAATTCGACACCAAAGCCAAAACGGTATCCGAAAACATTATCCGTTTCCGTATCATTAGCCCCGGTATTCGAGTCTTCCCAATCAATAGTAAGGTAATACCATCCTAGCCCCAAATCCGCATACGGCCGGATCCACCCATCACCCAGAGGATAAATACGAACCCCAATATCAAGAGGATAAAGATACGTGTCGAAATCCACTCCAAAAATTGAGATTGAATCTGTGGCCAACCCAATCGCCACATACACATTCACCATCGGAAACACATCCGCCATAAAGATTGCAGAAGTAAAATAGTCTCCGTCTGCAGCGTCCTTAGACTCTGCATACCCACCGCCAATGCCGAGCCAGAACCCCCCAGCATAATCTTCCTGGGAAGAAGTCGCGTCAAAATCAGAAATACCCGGAAGCGTGTCTTCTGGATCCCCCGCAAATGCCGGAGATGCCGAAAGAGTGGTGATAAAAAGAATTGCCAGTATGGATTTCATGTTTCCTCCTCTTAAAATCCTCTACCAAGCTTATCGTCTTGTACCCGTATGATCCTCTATAATATACACATCATGATTACATCAGGAAAATGGGAAACCCTCCGAAAAAAAATGTTACTCCTCGGAATCATAGAGAGTGACCTGGAGGAAAAATTTATCCGAAGCGGAGGTCACGGAGGACAGAACGTCAACAAGGTGAGTAGCTGTGTTCAACTAACCCATCTTCCGACCGGGATTGCCGTCAAATGCCAGGTGGCCCGGTCCCAAGGCGAAAACCGTTTCCACGCACGAAAAATCCTCATGGAAAAAGTGGAAGAAGAAAAACTGGGGGAGAAGAGCGCCCGGGCAAAACGAATCCACCGCATCCGGGCACAAAAACGAAAGAGAAGCCGCAGGGCAAAAGAGAAAATCTTGAGCGATAAAAAGAAGCGATCGGAAAAGAAAGAGAAGAGAAAGGACCCCAGGCCGGAATGAAACCCCTTTTAAAAGAGAGCACGGTCCTCCTCACGGGAGCTTCTTCCGGTATCGGAAGGGAGATGGCCCGACTCCTCGCCCCAACGGCAAAGACCCTGATTCTTGTTGCCCGCCGCGAAGAGAGACTCCGGGAACTGGAACAAGAGCTCTCGGGAAAAACGGAAGTCCTTGTCAAGGCGTGCGACCTTACCGATCGCACCTCCGTCGACCAACTACTCACCGGAATTCCGCCCGTTGAGATCCTGATCAATAACGCCGGAATGGGCGATCTCGAACTCTTTGAGCAGGCCGAGTGGGACAAACTGGAAAGAATGATCGAAATCAACATCACCTCCCTCACTTACCTCACGCGGCAACTGGTCGGCCCGATGGTAAAAAATGGCCGCGGAGGAATTCTCAATGTCAGTTCCGGCTACGGGCTCACCATCGCCCCCCTTGCCGCCGCCTACGGGGGAACAAAACATTATGTCTCTGCTTTCACCGATGCCCTTCGAATTGAGCTGAGCGGCACAGGTGTCCTTGTGAGTCAACTCTGCCCCGGCCCCGTTGAGACCGAATTCCTCGAAGTGGCCGGAAATCCGACCGGCCGTCCCATTCCTGGATTCGTCCAGATCTCGGCAGAGAAATGTGCCCGCGCCGGGCTCGTTGGATTGGCACGGGGAAAAGCGATCATCATTCCTGGATTTGTGATGGGAATCCTCATTAATCTCGGCCGGATCACTCCCCGCCCGATCCTCAGGCTCGCCTATTCCTGGATCGGAAAAACATTTCGAAAGAAGTCTTCCTCATGAGGGAACTGGAAAACCTTCTCCTCTCTGCCTTGGAGGAAGAGGGCCCTCTCGTCTTCCTGACAGGAGCGGGAATCTCTGCGGAAAGCGGTATTCCTACTTTTCGCGGGAAAGAAGGGTTCTGGACCGTCGGATCGAAGGTGTACCAACCGCAGGAAATGGCGACATTCGCCATGTTCCGCGCCCACCCGGAAGAAGTTTGGAAATGGTACGTCATGCGAAGAGAGATGTGCCTTGATGCGGAGCCAAATCCAGCCCACCAGGCGCTCGTCAAAATTGAAAAGAGGTGGGGAAACCGGTTTCGTCTTATTACCCAAAATGTGGATGGCCTTCATATTCGTGCCGGGAACAGCCCGGAACGAACATGGAGAATCCACGGAGACATCAATTTCGTTCGATGCGTCGCCTCCTGTATACCGGAAGTCCTCCCTATCCCAGAAAACACAGACGACATGCATTGCAGGAAGTGCGGAGACTGGTTACGCCCTCACGTCCTCTGGTTCGATGAATGTTACAACGAAGAATGGTACCGGTATGAATCTTCCATTGCGGCCGCAAGCGAATCAGCCCTCCTTGTCGTTATCGGAACATCCGGGGCTACGAATCTACCGATGCAGGTCGGGATGCAGGTAGCCGAAAGAGGAGCGTGCCTCATCGACATCAATCCAGAACCGAACCCCTTCTCGGAATTGGCACAAAGGTGTGAAAAAGGAACGGCGATCTCGGGGAAGGCCTCAGAGAGCCTTCCCCGGATCGCCGAAATTATTTTACGAAGTTAGGCTTCCCGTCTGATACCGACGAGAAGGAAGATCGCGACAAAGCCGAGGAGACTCATCAGGAGAGTTCCGCCCTGGCTTCCCGCAATCGACCCGCCGCAATTCCCGGAGCTTCCGCCATTGACGACGGGGGCCGGATTAACAGCGCCTGGAATCGTTACTTTGTAATCCTCGACTTCTCCGGTGCTGAAGGTTCCCGCGGAATCCCCATCAAGAATGAGACTTCCATCCCAGAGACGCAACCGAAGTCGGGTGGCCCCGGGAACCGCATTCGCAGGAACCGTGAAGGTTGTGGAGAAGAGGTCTCCGTTCCCGGTCATATCCATGAGGAGAAGGGGACTTTCATCGCTGAAATCGATATCGCTATTCCAATCGATCCAGGCCCAGCAGACGTACTGGGCCGCCGTGTTGGTAGCATCAACGTTGAGAGTATAGGTCTGACCCGGCCGGAGCTGAACGTCGAGCCCGGGGGTGGTCGTGAAATCACTGTAGCCGCTGTCACCGGAATCGCTGATCAGGAGGTCGGCTCCCGTCAGATCCTGGATCTGGACGGAACTGATGTGACCGGTTCCGACGTTTCCACTGGCGGCAGGATAGCTGGAGCCACCGTTTCCTCCGGTTGTATCGACCGTGAAGTCGATGTCCGCAGACTGGGTGGGCGGAGTTCCGTTGCTGTTACTTCCAAAGTAGACCCAGGAGCCGGCCAGGCCAAGATCGTCCATCGGACGGATTCGCCACTGGTAATCTCCATCCGCTAGAGGCGAGATGACGACTTCCATTGCAGGTTGAGTTGGATTATTTACCGCGTCATAAGGAGCCGCAAAGATACTCTCTCCGGAGAGAGGATTACTCAAACTAAAGGTAGAAGGGAACGCCTCATCGACCTTCCTCACCTCGACCTGAATCTTCACGTTGTTGCTCTGACCATCCGTAACGAACGCCTTGAAGATCGCGGTGACGTCGCTGATCGATTCCGCCAGCGTGATTTCGGTAACCCCGTCACTCTGGAACTGCGCGGGGTTGTTCGTTCCGGTCATCGTGGGGATCACAGGAGCCGTATTCGTTCCCGTGGTGTCGTCATTCGTAATGGTTCCGACACCGAGGTTATCCTGAATCGAGCCTCCGACCGCATTGGAGAGATTCACCTGGAAGGTCTCGTCCGCTTCGGTAAGGGTATCTCCGTTGATCGTAACGGAAATCGTCTTCGTCGTTTCTCCGGCGTTGAAGGTCAACGTTGTGGTCGGAATCGCGACGTAATCGGCATTGGAGATCGTCGCGGTATCATCGGAAGTCGCATAGTCAACCGTGACGGTAGACGTGGCAACAGGAGAGAGGGTAACCGTGAAATCCATCTGGGAGGTTCCGGAGTTCCCTTCCGCCATACTCATGTCATTGATCGTAATGTTCGAGGTTGTCGTACCTCCCCCACCAACCGTGTACTCGATGATTCCATTCCAAACACGGGGGGTGAACGCATATCCGCTCGTTCCATCCGGCTGGAAGTCGGCCGATCCGTGCCCTTCGTAGATAATCAGGTTCGCATCCTGGCCGGCAATCGCACCTACCGCGGTACCGTTGGTGTAAGCGATATTCGTGCTGTTGGAAAAGAAGAGGGTGTGAGATCCAGCCGAGAGGGAGAAGTTCGTTGTGAACGACTGCTGACCGCTCGCCGCGATCGAAGAGGTCGCCACCTGACTCCATCCGGTGGAACCAGGAACCGTGCCAACAACTCCTGCACGAGCCCAAACTTCAACGGTGCCCGCAGCGGAGAGATTCCCGCTCATCGAAGTGACGGTGATTCCGCTGGCGGGGGCCACATCGACCTGGAAGTAGTTGCTGGCAAATCCGTTTCCGCCGGCGAAGGTCGTCTGGACCTGGTTGCCGGTCGGAGGGGTTGTACTGTCATCATCGGTGATGGTCGCGGTATGGCTGTTTGGCGTACCGAGCGTTGCATTGACGGGAGTTCCGATCGAGAGAACGATCGTTTCATCCGACTCGGCGGTCGCGTCATCCACAATCGTGATCGTCAGATCTGCGGTCAAATCCCCCGCAGGAATCTGCATCGACGTCGAAGAGAGCGTATAGTCCGCAGGGTTCGAGGCGGTACTGTTTGCCCCAATGCCTACATCAAAAGTAACGTCGGAGTTCGAAGTGGCCGACAACTCGGCGGTAACCGTTAGAGTTCCCGATTCGGAAACACTGGTCTGACTAGAGGTCGTCCAGGAGACCGTCGGGGTCGTCGGGGTCGTTCCGCCGCCTGTGGTGTACTCGATCGTTCCGTTCCAGACACGGCCGGCGTTCGCGTAGCCGCTGGCTCCGTTCGGCTGAAGGTCCCCGGTGCCGTATCCCTCGTAAATCGTCAGGTTCGTGTCCTGCGCCGCTACTGTACCGACGCCGGTCCCGTTGGTGTAGGCAAGGTTCTCACTGTAGGAGAAGAAGAGTGTGTGCGATCCGGCCGCAAGGGAGAAATTCGTCACGAAGGACTGCTGACTGGGGGTGGACCAGGTTGTTCCCGCCGGAACCGCGATTGCCGCCGTGGCCACCTGAGTCCAACCGGTTGCGCCGGGAACGGATCCGATGACGCCGTCCCGCGCCCAGACTTCCACGGTGCCCCCGAGGAAACCATTCACGTCGCCGAAGTTTCCGGTCATCGAGGTAACGGTGATACCGTTGGCAGCCGAGACATCAACCTGAAAATAGTTTCCAGCATGGGAGTTTCCACCGGCAAAGGTTGTCTGCAGCTGGGTATTGGTCGGAGGTGTCGTGCTGTCATCATCGGTGATGGTCGCCGTATGTGTATTGGGCGTACCGACCGTTGCATTGACGGGAGTTCCGATCGAGAGAACGATCGTTTCATCCGACTCGGCGGTCGCGTCATCCACAATCGTGATCGTCAGATCTGCGGTCAACTGCCCCGCAGGAATCTGCATCGAC
>PVBE012605089.1_pt1 | contig 21412 bp, 22 predicted proteins | sample 1631181 | NCBI WGS metagenome assembly PVBE01 (sample SAMN08397723, study PRJNA350692) | Marine metagenome, whole genome shotgun sequencing project. | isolation source: water | place: Pacific Ocean | collected 2012-04 | reverse complement strand
TAATTTTTATATCTATTATTATATTTATTATTATATTATCTAGTCATGATTTCTAGAGCATCACGATCTTTTAATTGATAATCTTTTCCTACTGCCTGTTTTGTTCTCGCATCTATGGCTTTTATGAAGTTTTTTCCAAAATCTGTATGTAAATGATATGCGAAATCCAGGGCTGTAGATTTTTCTGGAAGTAAGAAACAGTCTGGTAAAATATTGCCTTTACTATCTGCTAGTCTATTTGCTGATGCAGGGAATATTGCTATGTATTTTAGTAGGTTGAAGATAGTATGATTTAGAATTTCTTGGACCCCTGTAGATTTGTAAGGTTTTAATACATTTTCTTTGATATTGTTTAGCGCTGTTTTTTGTTTTTCATTAAGTTTTTCTGTTTCCTTGAAATCTTTGTCTCCTGGAACGTATTCAATAAGTTTTGCTTTTGATGCTTCTCTTAATGCTAGTTCAGAATCTGCGCTACAAGGCATTATTGTTATATCTGGATAGTTGGTTTTTAGTTTTTCTAAGTTTTCCTTAGAATTTGGTTTGTCTATTTTGTTTGCTGCGATTATCATGGGTTTTGTTAAATGGCGAAGTTTGTGTGCAAATTTTTTTAGTTCTTGATCAGTCCAGTTATTTGGTTTTTCGATATTGAAATCTCCTGAACGTAGAACATCTTTGATATCATCTTCAGTTACCTTAAGTCCTGAAAATTGTTTAGCTACTGCTTTTGCAAAATCTGATTTTGTGTTTTGAACAGTTCTTGCAAATGCCCCCCATACTTTTTTTAATATTCCTAAATACCACAAATCCAATTCATTCTCCAACATTTTAACATCTTTAGTCGGATCATAATTTTTAGTTTCTTTCCCTTCCTCATCTGTTTCTCCTGAAACATCTACTATGTGGATGAAGGCATCTGCGCTAGTTAAATTGTCTAAGAATTGGTTTCCAAGACCTTTTCCTTCTGAAGCTCCTTCTACTAGTCCTGCTACATCCATTATTTCTATTGGAATGAATCTTTTGTGATTTATGCAATATCCTTTTTGAGGATTGCAATTAGTATCAAATTCTTTATCTATACAGTCTATTTTTACGTGACCAACTCCATGATTTGGTTTTATTGTTGCAAATGGATAACTGGCTATGAGTACATCTGCCATAGTTGCTGCCTTAAAAAAGGTAGATTTTCCACAAGATGGTTTTCCTACAAGTCCTATTAACATATTTGAATCAGAATTGAGAGCTTTAAAAATCTTTACAAGAATGTAAGCTTATTTAAGATTGAAAATTTATTTCTTTTTAGAATCTTCTTTTGTATCTTCCTTATCTTTCTTTTCTTTAGGTTCTTCTTTTATTTCTTCGAAGAGGTCAGAATCGTCTTCTTTTTTATCTTGAGTAGATTCTATTGTTTTTGGTTTTAATGTTTTATAGAATATTAATATTAATAGTATCAGGATTAATAGTAAGGTTATTTCTAGAATTATTAATAAGGGGTTGTTCATATCTAAATTTCCTATGACATTTCCAGTTATTTTTGAAGATTCTTTGTTCGTAGTATCTATTTCTTTATTTTCAGGTTCTTCTTTTATTTCTTTTAGTTTTAGATCTACTGAGGTTGATTCTCCAAATCCATTATAATTATCATCATCATTTTTATCTATGCATGCAAAATATTTTCCACCTATGCCCTCTATTTTTATTTCACAAGTGTTTGATTTTAGAGTGCATTCTTTAATATCTCCTGTTGCTACAAAACATTCATTAGATTTTAATCTTATTTTTTTATCATCGCATCCTGTTAATCCAGTAATTTTTGCAATAACTTCTTCATTTGAAGTTATGGGGTTTGGAGTTAATTCTAGAATTGTTTCTCCAAGACAAGATTTTTTATCTACAACATTCATAGTATTTGATTCTAAAGGGTTACCAAAGAAACCTATATTTTTTTCAGATAGGGTTCCAGTTCCAGTTATTGATAGTATTTTTATGCTATATTTTCCGTTAGGTGTATTTTCATTGTTGTTGAATACAAATAAGAAATTTTCGTCTATATCTTGTCTTATTTTATAATTTAATGATATTATCTCTGATTTTTTTGCAGATTCTTTTTTTGTTATTAATTTATCATTTGTATCTAGTATTCCATTGTTATTTGAATCAAAATAAATTTCTATATTTGTGGTTTCTTGTGGAGATTTTATTTCTAAACTAATATTTTCTAATTGGATATCTTCATCTATTGCTAATAGTTTTATTTGGAAAAATTCTTTTGATAATATTGGAGTTTCTGGATCATATTGCCATTCAAAATCTTGAGGGTTTTTATGTCCTGCAGTCATTGAGCCTTGACCTTTTTTTGGAATTATTGAAAATCCTTCATTATATATCGGTTCACTTGATTCATCATAGGCTTGATTTTCATTGCAATCAACAATTAGATCATAGGTTCCTGTTTGAGGATTATTCCATATTTTTGTATTTGAGAATTTTGAGTTGGGTATTTCATTAGGTTCTCCTCTAACATCTTCAAAGGGATCTCCATTATTCCAGTTTTGTTTATGTTCTACTATGTGTATTTTTACTTTTTCTGGAGGATTTTGTGAACGACATAAATTATCATTAACCCCAACAGTGCTTAACACATAAACTGATTCTTTTGTATGGTATGTTTTTTTGTTTGATTTAATGCTAGCTGAAACTGCAGTTATTAGTAATATTGTGATGAATATTGTTAAAATTAGTTGCACACTTCTTTTTTTCATAATTTTCTAATGGAAAAATCTTATTTAAGGATTATTACATTTTAATTGATGTTATTGAGTATAATTGGCTTTTATTTATATAAATATAAAGATTTAAAAGTGGAAGAATATTCTCAAAACTATTGAGAGCCTATAGCTCAGCCTGGTTAGAGCGCCTGTCTTATAAGCAGGAGGTCCCAAGTTCAAATCTTGGTAGGCTCATTAATTTAGTTAGTAGTAAGTCGGTTGTAGGTTGTAGTGATGATAATGATAGTAATGAAAAAAATCTCAATGAATTTAATGATTCTTTACAAGATTTATCAAGAAACAAATTAGAGAACTTGATGAAGTGTATTTCTAAGGTTAAGGAAAGAAAGTATAGAAAAAAGTCAGAAACTAAGTATGGTAACTTAAATAAGGGATTTACCGAAGGAGAATTAAGACATTTCTTTAATTGTTGTAAAAATTCTAAGGCACATTTAGCATTTCAGTTAATGGCAGGTTTAGGTTTAAGGGTTGGAGAAGTTGTTAATCTTAGAATTGATGATATTAATTTTCATAAGAATACAATAAGGATTGAGACTGAGAAAGCTAAAACTATTGATTTTATGCACTTGCATGTTAGGGTTCGAAAACTCTTACATTCTTGGGTTCAAAAATTCCAAAACAGAATTTTAGCTAATAATGGTTATATCTTATTTTCAGACAATAAACTCAAAGCTAATCAGAGTCAATTACATATAAGCCCTCATTGGTTAAGGAATGAATTTAGAAGTATTTGTTTCTTAGCTGGGTTAAATGAAAATTATGGAATTTCGGATGAGACTAGAAAAGGCAAAAGACAAAGGAAATTGTATAGATTGACAACTCATAGTTTGAGACATTATTTCATAACTAAGGTTTACAAAAATTGTAAGAATCCGCTACATACCCAAAAACTAGCAAGGCATCAAGATTTTAAGTCAACACAAAATTATATTCATATTAATCAGGAGGAAGTTGATAAGGTATTGAAGATATAATTCTTACCAGTAGTACCTAAGAAATTTAATAGTTATATAAAGAGAATTTTGATAAAATTAAAATCTGCTCTATTTGGTGTTTAGAAATAAGGTAAAAGTTGACTTTTTATGAATTTTAACAGAAAAAATTTCATAGTTTTTCAATATGTTTTTTAATCTTTTCGTGAAGTTCATTTAATTTTTCCTTATTTCCAATATAGTAAACTGTTTTCTGAATAACTTTACCATTTTTCTTTTCTCCTTCTGCTAAGTAATAGTATTCTTTATCTTTAACTATTCTTTTTATTACATATACCATATTAGTTATAACAACTAGCTAATTAACCCTTTTATATCTTTCGCTAATTTAATATATTAACAATTAGAGTATAATTGATTTATAGAAGGGACTATATGGCTTTCTCAGTTTGTTTTCCGTGAAATGAGATTTTATTAGTGACCGAAAGGTTTATAAGTTATAACAACCTTTAGTAAACATAATAATCAAATAAAAAAGAATGAGGAGCCGAAGCTCCTCTTGCCCTCATACTCTAATACAAAGACAAAATGAAAAGTAAGTACAACTATAAAAAGATTCTCTTAGGAGGTTGCTATGAAAGTTAAAACCTACAAAGAGTTGGAATTTTTCTTAGATATGTTTCATAAAAATAATGCTGAACTATTGATTATAGAATCAAGAGGAGGATTAGGAAAGTCAAGGCTAGTAGAAGATAAGTTTAGAAACAATCGCTATCTAAGGAAGGTTTAAATAGTTTATTTTCTCGTTAATCTAATGAAAAGAGGTCAGGTTACTGTATTTATAATAATTGCAGTTGCAATAGTAATAGTTATTGGAGGAGTTGTTTATTTTAATGCTGTAAGTAAAAAAGGAGGATCAGGTAATATTGGGTTACAGGCTCATCCAGTTAATGCTCTTGTTCAATTCTGTCTCGATCAAACTTTAAAAGATGGTATTGATTTTATTGGATTGCAAGGAGGGTATTATGATGAACCTGTTTTGAGTAAGTATTATCTCTTTCATAATATTCCTTATTATTGGAATGAGGGAGAAAGTAATATTCCTGATATGGATATTGTTCAAAGAGAACTTTCTGAATATATTCAAGATAATTTGATTATTTGTGTAAATAATTTTGAAGTTTTTGAAAATGAAAATTATGAAGTTAGAACAAATGAATTAAAAATAGATTCTTTGAATATTTTAGAGGATAGTGTGGAAGTAGATGTAACTTATCCTGTTGTTATTCAAAGTGAAGAAAAAACTGTTGAGTTTAAGGATTTTGAATCTTCTGTACAAAGCGAATTAAGAAAAGCTTATGATTTTGCTAGTCAAATAATTGAAGAACAAAAGAGGACCCCTAATCTTGTTCCATTAAGTTTTATAATGGATTTATCTTCAGATAATAATTTTAGGTATGAAACTGTGCAATTAGAAGATGATGATATTTTGTATACTTTATTGTTAGGTAGTGAAGATAGACCTTACATTTATGCGTTTGTAGCTGATTATGATTGGGAAAATCAAGAAAAATTTGGAGAAATAGAAATATGAGAATCAAGAAAAATTTTAGTATATTTGGGGTATTCTGTTTATTATTTTTAGTACCATTAATGAGTGCAGCTTGTCCAGAAGTTATTGAAGATTGTTCTCAAGAGCAAATTAAAGATTTGAGTTATAATCAACTTGAGAAATTGAATGATGGACAGATTGAAAGTATGTTGAGAGAGTATCCTTTTTCAATGGAAGATAATGAAAATGTTTTCCAATTAGTTGATGATAGAGCTAAGAAAGATGTTTCAACATTAAATGATTATGATTCTATTAAGGAGTCTTGGTTTAAAAAACAGGGTGTTGAATATAGTGATGTAGAAGTTAAAGATTATAAAGATGGTATTGTAACTGTTGATGGCGATAAGTATAGGACTCTTATTCCTATAAAAGATCCAAATCTGAAAAAACTCAATCCAATTCTAACTGAAGATGGTAACTTGATATTAGGTTATGAATCAAAGTTTTGGCCTGGAACTGGTGTAAAGCCTGGAGATACTATTGTTCGTGAAGAAGGGGTTAAGGGTCAAGATCCTACATTCAGATTTAATTCTGAAACGAAAAAATATGAGTCTGTTAATTATCCTGGTAGTTATGAATCAATGACTGCTGAAGAATTTGAAGAATATAAAAAAGGTAAGGAAACTGAAGACTATGGAGAGTCTGCTAAGAGTATATCTGTATTTGGTGAAGTAAATGTGAATAAGGATGGTTCTGTTAATGTTAAAGGTGGAGCAGAGAAATATGGAAAAGATTACAGAGAAATGGATAAAAATAATAAAAAAGGTCTTACGATTAAATTTGAAGAAGACGGAGTTTTAATTCATAAAAGTCATTTTGCTGAATTAGACAAGTCAATTGAACCTGGTAAGACAATAAGAACAGATTATAATACATTAAATGGAGGGGTTAAGATTCTTGGAGGAGATAAGAAATTACTATTAAAAGGAACAACATTTGGTACTAATAGGTTTGTTGGTGAAGAAAAAGTTGGAGAGGAAGTGGTTGCAGCATCAGTTAAACAAGATACTGAATATATTTTAGGAAATAGTGATCCTTCAAGTAAATCGTACATTAAACTGTCTGGAGATAAATTAAGCGTTGGTATGAATGAAGTAGGAAAGAGTGGAGAAAGAGCCCCTGAAATTTTAATGAGAGTGAGTGATCCTGATTTAAAACGGACAATAGAAAATAAAGGAGATGGGAAAATTTATGTTCTTGAAAAAGATGGGAAATCGATGAAAGTTTATGAGGAGGGAAAGATTACTAGTGCTGGAATACTTAATACTGGAGATTCTAATTTTTTAGCTTCTAATGGGCATGAATATAAACTAGGCTCTGATCAAAGTTTTATAAGGTGTAGTGAACCTTGTAAGGAAGTTGGACAAGCATTCAAAAGGTTAGATAATTTGTTAAAAGATAGGACTGAAAATCTATTAGGCAATAAGATAAGATTGGATCCTACATCAATAGTTACTAATGCTTATAGGACTGCTGATAATATTGAAGTTTTTAGGCTTAATGATGGAGAAACTTATATAGTAGATTTAGATGGTAAATCTGTATTAATGAGTAAGGGTGATGGTAATTTTAAGTTTATGAGTGTGAAGAATGGTGAGATTAAACTAACAGATAGAAAAGATCTTATAGGCCCTATAACAACTAAGCTAATTGCTAGTGAAAATGCAGCTGCTAAAAAAGGTGTTTTGCCTGGAGGTGTTGCTACCTTAACCCCTCCAGTTGATGTCAAAATGATAGGTCATTTAACAGCAAATGGTCTTCAAAAACCGAAGGCGGGTGATATCTTTGTTAATAATAAGTGGGCAAAAATAGCTATTTCTAGCCAAGTTTACAGGCTCAATCCAGAAACAGGAAATTATGACTCAGTGTCTGGATCTGGGTTTGGTAAAAAAACTCTAACCCCTAAAGAATTTAGTGAATTAAAGTCCATACCTGGTTCTCAAATTGAAGTTGTTCCCTATAATTATGAATTGCCTCGAGCTTTTCCGAAATCAGGCCCATATATACGTACAATAACAGATTCTAGGGGGAAAACTGTTGGATGGATTTATGGAGAAGGTCCATCTGAAGCTGGTGGTGAAAGAAGAAGTTTACTTTATTCTTCTGAAGAAATAGGCAAGTATGATAGTTATTATGATGCAGAAGATAATAAAGAATTAAAGAAAATTGGGACTTATAAAAATTTAAAAGATGCTCAGAGCGCATTTGAAACTAAGGCATTGCATGAATGGTATTCTAAACCTAAACTAGAAAATTGGGCTGAGGGATTTGCAGATGATATTCAAAGAGCAAGGGTAAAAGTTAATCAACAAACCATAAATCAATTTAAATATGAGGGGACTAGAAATTATTTATCTGACTTAACTCAAACACAAGCAAATCAATTAATTAAATTGCAGAAAAGTCATGGCCTCCGATTTAAAGAAGGGGTTTCAAGATCTAATGATATTTTAGTTTATGATTCCAGAGGAAATTTAATTTCAACAAGGTATTTGCATTTTAATAAGAAGTGGGCTGACCAAGTAATTTCTGATATTAATAAACATTATAATAAATAATCTTTTAGGTAATCTAAAAGAGTATCTAATAAAGAATAATCTATTGCCATAGTTTCTCAAATTTTGCTTGCCGAAAGGTTTATAAGACGATTTAATACCTCTCAGTTATGACAGAATCTAATAATGGGAGTTATAGGGAAAGGTTAAGAAGATTAGTGGAAACTGTGCAAGAAGTTAAATCTGAAAATGAATATCTTATTGGTAGCCAAGATGTATGGAATTTATTAAAAGAAAGAAAATCTGTTTGTGAACTCCCTATTAGAAGTGCAAAATCTATTAATCAGGGATTAGAAGCACAATTTTCTAAGATAATTTATAAGTCAACTCCAGAAAGATTAAATGGGTTAAACGAGTTTTTTGAATCAGATGGCATGTATGATGGTTCGTCTCCTAGAGGTCTGATGGCACTATCTGGTATAAAGTTATTTGATGATAACAGTATTGTTGATATAGATGTTACAGAGAGTTATCGTTCAATTTTTGTGAATGCGAATAGGGCACAAATAACTTTTGATGATGAGTTAGGAGGTATTGTTGCAGCAACTATTCAAGAAAGTTATGATGAAAAAAGGTCTAAATTGGATAAGAAAAATTTGGAAGAATGCGATGGGTATGTTAGAAAGAAAATGGATGAATCCAAAGCATTTGATTGGGTTAAGGGGTGTTCGCTTGAAGAATATTCTTCTTTTGAGAGAAGCCATTTAAAGAGCTTAGCAGATGGTGAAATTTATTTTGTAGAGATGATTGAAAGAGCTCAAAATGAACTTGTGGATCATAGGTTACATACTAAGAGGGCTATTTTAAGTAATTATCTTTCTAGGGAAGGAGGATTTATTGGACAGCTAGGAAAAGTATTTGGATTTTCCCCTACATGGGAGTCTATTAAATTAGAATGTGAATTTAATATGAGAAGTATTAGTGATGACCTTAAAAATCCTGAGAGGCCTCATAGAGAGATGAAAGAGCTTAATATTAGCGAGGATAAAATTATAGATGTAATGAAAGGTAAGAGAAGAACGCTTAATGCTTTAAAATATCTTAGGCAGATTATTGGTTCTGAAAGAAGTTGGATTGAAAAAGTTTTAAGAGATTAGAAATTATATTTAGTATTCTCAACCTAAAAATTCAACTACTTAACCTCATTCAGTATCACTTTCTTTAGTTTGAGATAAATCTGAATAATAAACATAATAAATTCCACCTTTCTCTCTAGGCATATCATCATAATTAACTAGATTTTGATTCCTTATTTGTTTTAAATGATATTCAATAGTTTTTTCCTTATACCCTCTTTCACTAAAATACTCAATAATATCCTCACTAATTAATTCATCATTTGAGTTTCTTACAAATTGTATTATTTTAAATGTTAAAGAGGAAAAACTAGTGGGGTTAATCATGTATGGGACTAAACTTTTGACTAACATTAAATCACCTTTCTCAACTTTATCCCTTTTATTAATTAAAGCACAAGCCATACACAGTTTTCTAATATCAATTGAAGCTCTTGCCATAAAACTAGAGTCTCTTCCCTTCTTTAGCAAGTTAGCTAACTTAAAGGTTTCATCAGTAAGAGAGCTATTCCATTCTATCTTCTTCTCTTTTTTTAACATTGGTAGTTTTCTCCAGAATTTAGAACAATCTAAGATTATTTCCAATGAAGATATTTGGAATTTACCCAGAAATAAAATTGAAGTTTTAATGAAAAATCTTTCTAAAATTAAAGAGAAAAGATTTAGAAAAAAATCTGGTAAGAAATATGGAAATTTAAATAAGGGATTTACCGAAGCTGAATTAAGACATTTCTTTAATTGTTGTAAAAATTCTAAGGCACATTTAGCATTTCAGTTAATGGCAGGTTTAGGTTTAAATAGTGATTATTCCGTATAGAGTTATGAAAAAGAGTGTTATTTTAGCAATTATAATATTAGTAGTAATAATTTTATTTGGCATCCTATTTTTATCTGATAAGATTTCTGATAGTAGGTTAATTGAACCTGTTAATGATTCTATTGTTGAGGAATTATTTGGTGTTGGTTTGGCTTGTGAAACAAGTGCTGATTGTAGTAAGGGATTAGTTTGTGATTTGACGGGAGTATGTTATGATGCATGTACAAGATGTGCTAATGGTTGTAGTATTCTTGGTCCAAATGCTGGAGCTTGTTTGGATCCTACAGAAGAATTTGATTGTAAGCTGATTAATGGGGTTTGCACTAGAGTATAATTAGGCGCATACAGGTAGATTGTGAAAAAAGAAAATAGCAATGAGTATGATAATCTCATTTATCAGCTGGTGGAGTTTTGTAATACTAACAATTGCTAAACTCTCCTAAAATTTATATACTAAATCCACTTAAAACAAATATGAAAAAAAGAGATGATAAAGTGGAGCTTGATAAAACATATAAGACTTACAAAAAATCTGTTAATATGACTTATTCTCAAATGAAAAAATGGGCTGAAAATTCTTGGTCAAGAAAGGCAAGTCTAACTAGAGCGCCTGTCTTATAAGCAGGAGGTCCCAAGTTCAAATCTTGGTAGGCTCATATTTGAACTTGTCCCATCCAGAAATTAAAAATTTCTGGCCCATTCGATTTCATATAAATCTCAGGAGTTTAAATCTTGGTAGGCTCATTTATAAATATAGGATATATGTATTTATATGGCAAAAAAAACAAAAAGAATTGGTGATGATGATAAGAAGTTGTATGCTTTTATCTCTAGTTTTTTTACCATAGTCGGATTTATAATTGCGTTGATATTATGGAGAAAGGATAAATATATTATGCATTATGCTAAGCATGGATTGGTATTGTTTATTGCTCAGGCAGTGATAATTGTTTTGGGACCTTTTTTGTATTTTTTGAGTTCTGTTTTATGGGTGTTATGGGTAATTCTTTGGATAGTGAGTTGGATGAATAGTTTTTCTGGAAAGATTAAGAAGACTTTCTTGATTGGGGACTTGGCTGATAAGATTGTTCTTTAGTATTAGGAAGTTTTAAAAAGCATTTTTTGTTGTACATTTTATGCCCCGATAGTGCAGCGGCCAAGCATCCGGCCCTTTCGAGGCCGTGACCCGGGTTCGAATCCCGGTCGGGGCATTTTTAGGGCATCGAAGTATTTATAAACACTAGATGTCTCTAACTTCTATGAAAGAAGTGAAAAAAGATATTTACAATAACAAAAAGAAATATTTATCATGGAAACATGAAGTTGCCGAATTTGGTATTGATGGAATTTCTAAAATTAATGCTGATCTTATTATCAAATATATAATTGATATGGAAGAGGGAAGAAATGTTGCTAAGGCCTCTAAAAAGGGTGCTAGAAGCTATACAAGACTCAACACACTCCGAATTAGGCTAATCTTCGTTACTAAGATACTTGAGAAACGAGGAGTTAAAGACTTGACTAAACTAGATGAAAAAACAATTAATGATTTGTTTAATGATATGAGAAATGGAGTAATCAAAACAAAAGATGGAAGAGTCTACAAAAGTGTTCTTGATTATGTAAAGGTGTTTAATGCCTTCTGGCATTGGTGGATCAAAATCAATAAGAGGGAAGGCAAAGAAATTTCTGACATTACAGAAGAAATAGACACAAGTAGAGATGAAAACAGTTTTGTTTATTTTACTGAAGAACAACTTAAAAAAATGATGGAATATTTTTCTCAAGATGAGCAAGTGAGGATGTTGTTTATGTTTGATACAATTATTAGATCACCTACAGAATTAATGAATATCAAATTACATGATCTAACTCCAGATTTTAAAGAAGTAACTATTAGGGAAGAAATTTCTAAGACTTATGGGAGAACCATTAAGTTATTGTTATGTTCTGAAGAATTAAAGTCCTATGTTGAGAGGAATAAGCTCGAGGATGGAGATTATTTATTTGAATTTTCAGCTCCTATGTTTAATCAGAAACTAAAGAAGATAGCTAAAAAACTATTTGGAGATAAAATGTCTAAAGGCGGAAAGCGATATTCAGAATTAACTATGTATGATTTTAGACACTCTGGAAGTTGTCATTGGAGAACGGGAGGATATAGAACTAAAATAGATGCTTTAATGTATAGGGGTGGTTGGTCTAATCTTTCCATGCTTAATTATTATACTAAAAAAATTGGTATGAAAGACTCTATAGAGAAAGATGATTTATTAATTGAGGTTGATAAACATGAACTTCAAAAAGAGATTGATGATTTAAGAGAAAAAGGAGAAGCTCAAAATAAACTATTACACTTATTGGCTAAACAACATCTTTCAAAATTAACTAAAAGAGAAAGGGAGGCTATAGAAAAAGAGATTGAAATTGCTATCTAAAAAAGAATATGAAAGAATATTATGTTGAAACGTGCATCTGGCTTAACTTCTTCAAAGAAGAGGGGGACGCAACAAAAGGTATTCCGTATTGGAAATTAGCAGAAGATTTTATTGATCAAGTTGGAAATAAAAATGAAAAGATTATTGTTTCAACTATTGTGCTTAAGGAATTATTTTTCAATGCAAAGGACAAGTTTAATCAAATCAGGAAATTCTTCAAAGATTCAGAATATATTGAGATTATTAAGACAAATCCTACAGACTACGAGTTAGCAAGAAAATGGGAAAAAGAACATGGCCAAATAAGTTTCTATGATTACATTCATTTAGCTATTGCTAAAAGGTTAAACATCCCATTGATAACTAGAGATCAAGATTTAATGGAATTCGCTAAAGGTCATGTAGAGGTTTTCAAACCAGAAGACTTACTAGATTAATCAGCTAACTTGTTAATTTCATCTAAATCAAACTTTTCTTTAGATAACTTTTTTCTTGCTTCTTTAAGTTCTTTTACACTATCTCCTTTGTTCGGAATAATACCTACTAATTTATCAAGAACCAACCTTCTAACAGCATCTCTTAACACATCAGATCTGCTTGAATAGACTCCTGTCTCAACTAAATCATCTATTCTTTCCACCACTCCGTGGCTTAATCGTACTTGAATTGTGTCCATTACCATTGCAATACTATAGTAATTATAGGTATATAAGTATTTGTATGGTTGATTTGATAGAAATAATAGGGAAAGTAACTAACCAATCCTTACAAGATCATACACCCCTCCAGGTTTAACAGCTTTGAATGTGTATTCTGAAGCTGTTCTTAATTCATCATGAGCTTTCATTAATCTGTTCAGAAAAAACTGATTACCGCTATTCTCACCAACCTTAACATCTTTCTTTGGAGAAGCAACTCTTTTAGTTGTTTCTTTATCATCTTTATATCTCACTTCAAATGGAACATGAAATCCGGGGAAGTTGTCAACAGCATCTCCGCTATGAGTTCTTGCAAGAGATATTAAGTTATATTTTTCAGATGAATGTGTTCCTGAATGTATTACAAATTCCCCATTCCTTTTTACAGATGGCTGATACCAATCAGATTGAGGTAATGATTGATATTGCACTTGCTTGAAATACTTTCTATCACTTTTCTTAGGAATGCCTTCTAATTCAACATCTTCTCTAATTATACCAATTCTAAATGCTAGTGAACCTACATCAACATCTAATGTTCTTGGAAGCTTTTTTTCTGAAGTATCAACAGAAAAGGCTGCATATTCACCAATCTCTCTATTTTGTACATCATAATCTTCAAGATTTTGTCTAACTTCTTCTATCAATGATTTTTCTAAAGGTGCGTTGCCTTGTGCATAAACAGGTAATACTAATACTGAAGCATCTCCGTTTTTAGTTAAAACTGCTTCTAATTCGTGAGGAGCACTAATAACATCATCTAGTCCTACAACTTTAGATCTATTTCTATCTAGGCCTCTTCTTATTGCATCTCTTGTTGCAGATGCTCTTGCCTTACTTATTTCTTCTTTAATTGACATTTTAATCAGAACTCTTTTCCCCAATAGGTATGTAAAATCAACAATATACCTACTTAAAAACCTATCGCTTAGGCGATTTTTTGAACTAATTCCCTGCCATTCAGGGAATCAACTAACGATTCAGCTCTTGATCTATTTAATTGAAATCCTGCCTTATGGATGAAGTAATTTGTTAATCTTTGTGCCATAATTGCTTCAGCTTCTTGAGCATCCATTACTCCAAGTGTAGACATATATTCTACAAATAAGGGAGCTGCCTCAGTTACAAAATCATCATTTAATGCGTTATTTTGACCAGGAGTTGGAAGCTTAACTGCTCCAAGACTCAATCGTGGAACACTTGCCCAACCCTTCCTCATACTTAATTTAGCTTGTTTTAATTTATCTTCAATTTCAGTTCTTTCTGAACCTGTAAAAAGTAAATCTACAGTAGAGTCAATTACTTGTTCTAATTCTCGTATATTTCCATTTTGAGAATATATCAATGGATTGTGCCAATCTTCCTTAGGGGTTCCTGACCAGACTTCAAATATCCTATGCATGTAGGGTCTGAAATCTCCAGGCGTTGATAATTTTTCCAACTGCTTTGCATCAATGAGTTTTCTCCCAAATCTATTGCTCTTAGGATTTCCAAACTCAAGATGACTAAATCTGCCTCCATTCTTATCCTTAACAACGCATACATATACATCATCATAACCATCATATCCATCCTCATGAGATCTAACATATCCAAATTGAAATTCTAATTCTCCATCATTTAATTCAAAATCTTCCAATCTTCCTGTTTTCAAATTGAATGAATACTTATCTTTACCTTCCAAGATTTCTCTGCTATTTAATCTATCAGGCCTATCTCCTTTTCTAACTTCGTTTTTTCTTTTCATTAAGATGTTTATTCCAACATCTCCGTTATCAATTCCCCTATTTACTAAATCTCCAGTATGAATAAAAAAGTCAGTCCAACCATAACTTTTTCCATCAAATTTTTCATTTCCAAGACTTAATCTTATCCCTAATTCTTTTGATTTTTCTCTCATAAAATCTAATGGATCTCCAAAATCAGCTCTTTCCTCCAGGTTACTTCCATCATTTGAGTTTAATCTAATTGGCTGACCATCTGTATAAACAGTTGGGTTATGAAGTTCTGAATTATCTCTACCTGCAAAAATTTCAATAGCTCTCCTAAAATAAGGTCTAAAATCATTTTCTCCAGTATTTCTTACATCTTCAAATAAAGGATAGAGTTTGTCATCTTGAAATTTATCTCTTTCTGAACCATCTGGATCCCAAGGTAAATCAATAGTATTGAATGTATTTCCTTTCATTGGCGAGATAAAGAAATCTACTCTAGATTCTGTTTCTTTATTACGGGTATTTGCAAATATTTCATAACTTAATCCAATATTTAGAAATTTTAGATATCTTCCCAATTCTGAGACACTTCCTTCTAAATCCCAATCTCTAAAATGTTTTCCTTTAATTTCTTTCTTGTTACCTAAGTAATCTCTCAATCCTTTTGATGCTTCATATAAATCACAATCTATTTCTGGATCACGTAAATGCAATGATAATCCTAATCTTTCCTTTTCTTTGTAATCAAAAGATACATCGCCATATTTTGGAAAGCTTATCCACATTAAATTACAATCGCCCTTGTAGGGAGAATGATTAACCCTTTTCACTTCTCCATCTCTAGCAGAAATCCCATTATCTTCTAAAGCCTGTCTAATAAATAAAAAAGGGTCCTTTAATTGTGTATCTGAAACTTCATATCCTGATAATCTCATACTTCCAGTTCTTCCGTAAATATTTGTTGTAGGTCTAGCAATCCCATCGGGAAGAAGCATTCTTTCAGAAGTTTCAGCTATCATTTAAGCCACCTCCTCTAAAACTTGTTTATCTTCTTTTCTTAATTGCCCAACAATTTCTCTAGCAGTATCTCTATTAACTTGAAAACCGCCATTATGTATAAAGTAGTTAGTTAGTTTTCTAGCCATTAATTCCTCTGCTTCTTGTTCAGTCATCACACCTAACGTTGACATATACTCAACAAACAGAGGTGCAGCTTCTGTTACAAACTTATCATCTCTAACATTCTTTTGTCCTGGGCTTGGCAAACTTACAGCACCTAAACTTAATTTAGGAACTGAAGCCCATCCTTTTCTCATTCGAAGTTTTGCTGTTTCTAACTTTCCTTCTAAAGCTGTTCTTTCTTCTCCAGTGAATAATGTTTCAAGGGCAGTGTTTACCATAGTATCTAACTGTTCTTGGTTAGAGTCATGTTGAGTGTATATTGATGGGTCGTGCCATTGATCTTTTGATATGCCGAAATGAACTTCTATTATTCTGTGAAGATAGGGTCTAAAATCGCCTTCGATAGCAACTTTTCTAATTTGGTCAAAACCTGTTCTTTTCATATCTTTAGCAGTTATCTTATCATTTTCCAAAGAATAAGTTTTTTTAAGATAAGGATGTCCCCTATCAAATAAAATTTCAACACCGATATCATCTATTGCTCCATCTCCTCCATTTTCCCAATGCAAAACTGCTAATTCTAAGTCAGGTAAGGACTTGCCAAAATATTTTGTTGAACCATTACTTGCTGAAAACTCCTGTTTCTGCCATTTTCTATCAAGAAACCTCATAAACTTTTCATCTTCAAATTGCTTTGTGTGATCTAATTCAACATTTAGTACATGTTTTGGGAAACCGTCATTTGTTGATTCGTTTCTACTATGGCCTTCATAAAATGTATTATATCCTAAATGACCTTCTACATATTCTGAATCATTATGTTTTTCTTCATCTATTAATTCCTTATCTAACCTTCTAGCTATTTCTTGCATAAACTTTAATGGATCAACTTCTCTGAAATCCTGAGTTGTCATGTCTTCTCCAACATACATTTTAGGGTTATGCCATTCTAATTCTGGCACATTTGAAAACATCTCATAAGCTCTATGAACATAAGGTCTGAAGTCGGTCTCGGTTGCTTCTCTTACATCTTTGAAACATGGAGCAAAAGTACATTTTTCTTCTTCTTGAGAACACCAATTCAAATAATCTAATTCAAAATTTCCATCATCTCCTCTCACAACACTAATCATAGCAGTGGACTCATCATGAGGTTCTTTTCTATATTGAGTATAATGAACTGATACTTCTAAATCCTTGACATATCGACCTAAATCACTAACATTTCCAGTTTCTATATGTAAATCATCAAATCTTTTTCTTTTGAATTGTTTTCTATCTGTTAAAAATTCTTCAATAGGTGTCAATTTATTTGGCCATTCAGCTAACGGATAATGATTTCCTTGAGAATCATGAAGCCACAATCCAGCACTTATAGAATGTTCATACTCACTTCCGTTTTGAAGTGAAGGAGTATATCCATAGCTAGAATTGCGACTTATATCTCTAGTAAGTATTGGTCCCCAATCTGAATTCTTTCCTAGAATCTCATTTTCTTTGATTCTGTATTCCTTACCATTTGCTAGATCAACATCATATTCCCTACAAACAACTTGTATAAATCCAAGTGGATCTTTTAGATATTTTTTAGCAGTTAAATTTGCCATCTTACCCAACAAAAACCTCCCGATTTAGATAAAATGATAAATCTTTTCCAAGAGATTCTCTAACATCTTCTGTCTTTTGATATCCTAAAATATGTACACCATTTTTCATGCCATTATTTTTTGTCTGATTAGGACCTAAATATAGATTAGGAGTAAATCCATACTCAGGCATATTTTCATTCCATCTGTTAATGACCTTATCATCAATACTGCAAGGTAAGGCTAGCATTAATCTTCCATCATCTTTCAAGATTCTATTCGACTCTACAATTGCCGATTCAACTTCATTTCTTTGTTCATCTTGTCCCAAGTAGAAAATAGAATAGGCATTTACAACTACATCTGCAAGATTATCTGGCAAAGTTGTATCTGTGGCTGAAGCATGAACAAATTCATAGGGAATCTTTTTCTTTTCACAATCTCTCTTTCCTTGCTCAAGCCATTTTTTATCAATATCAACACCAATCGATGGTCTATTAGCAGCTCTTGAAAAATAAGCCCTACCGTCTCCAACACTTACAACAACAGGTTCATAACCTAAATCTTCTTGAACTTTATCTACTAATTTTCCCAAAACAACATTTGTTGCCTGACTTGCACTTCCATCCCATCCATCTTCATAAAGATTTCTCCATTTTTTCCAACCCTTACTTTTTACTAAACTCTCAAATTGGTCTTCTCCTAAGTTTCTCCATCTTGTTTGGATTAATGATGAAAGCTCAAATGGTTGCATATCCTTAAATACACTTGGTTTCACTAATCCTTCTAAATGTGTAACTGCCCTATCAACTTCTGATGCATCATAAACACTTTCTTCTCTTTTTGTTATTCTATCTCCGCCATATACTTTATTTACAATGCTATCTTTAGCCCTTCTCATTCCTAACATATCTACATCAATGGTTCTTGGTCTAAACTTCTTTGGGACTTTTATCCCATGCTCATCTGCTAAAGTTTGCAAATATCCTCTCATCATTTGATTAAGAGTTTCACTTTGTGTAACAAAAGTTGCATGAGTAACTGGAGCATTTTGACCTCTACGATAACCCCTACCTGAAAACTGATTAAACTCTCTAGGATTAATCTCTGGCTCATATGGAATTAGTGTTAGAGGGGTATCTCCTGTTGTTAAGTCAACACTTTCTTCACCTACAGATGATACAATCAATACCTGTTTCTTTGGATTATTCTTAAATTGCCAGAATAATGGGTTCCTATCACTTCTTTCAGTATCTCCTATAACTACAAGCGGATCATGACCCACAGCTTCAACTAAATCATCAAGAATACCAGTAACATAATTTGTTTTAAGAATAACTTTTTCTCCATCAGCTACTCTTTCATCAATAAATTCTGTAATTGCTTCAAGTTTTGAGCTTCTTCCACTAAATGTTGCTCCATATTTTGATAGAGCAGGATTATAAAGAGTTTTTCTCAGCTCTGTTAGTCCTTGACCTAATGTTACACAATCTGCCCATCCCTTAAAATATATTTCTGCTTCTTCATCAGAAAGATTAACTGGAATCTCCATTTCATCAAATTCTGGCAATCCTATTTCTTCTTTTAGATCATATCTTGTTAATCTAAACCATGATTGTCTGTCAAGTAATTCCTTCATAACTTCTGGAGGTGTATGAGTAAACATTTTTGGATTTTGATACTTATCTGGATCAAGCATATGAAAAATCATTCCTAAATCTCTATATTTATTTGGGATAGGCGTTGCTGATAAAAGCATTAATCTATCTCCATTAATTCTTTGAGTAATTCTCTGCATTGTTTTCCCCCTTAATGAATTTGTTCCCTTGGCACTATGACATTCATCAAGAACTGTGATTTTTGGATCTAAAACTCCTAATGCATAATCTAATTTTCCCCATCGTGCATCATCTTCTCTAACTGAAAGTTTTTCCCAGTTTAGTACTGCAAAATCAGTTTCTGGAGTAATTTTTTCTAAATCTCCATACTTCTCAACAGTTATAGTATTTTGTTCTGGCATATCCATTATTCCAGCATATCTGTCTATTTCTTTTGGAGACCAAGCATTTAACAGCCCTGAATTTGGAGCAATTACCAATGTAGGATGTCTTTCTCCTTCCTTTTTATCAAGGGCTAGTTTACTACCAACTGCTGTAAAAGTTTTTCCATTTACCCCCGTATCATCTGCAACCAATATTCTTTTATTATCTATTAACGCTTTCATTCTCATAGACTGGCTCCATGTTGGCCAACCAGGTTCAGCATCCTGAGTGATACTATCATAAAACTGTAAATAACTATCTAATGTCTCCGCAACCTTTCCGAGTAGTCTGTCTTTAACTGCATCAGAATTATTTGATTCCTGTTTAGCTTTAGCTATCATCTTCCTCCTCCTCAAGAACGTCTAAAGTTACTTCTACGATAGTCCCAGGTTTAATTTTTTCCTTTAGCATTGCTGGAATTGTAATAATAGCTTGGCTACCATGTTTTGCAACTCTCCTTGTAATTCTAAATTTTTTCTGCATTTTACTCATGTTTTATGTATAAAATGCACATAGAATTGCTATTTAAACCTTTTGGTATTGTTACTCTTTTATAATGGTGAATATATTATTATTTATTAGATTAATTTAGTCTGCCTAGATTTATCTGATTTATTCTTAGATTTTCTTAAATCTAGTTTCTTATAAAACTCATCCAACTTCTTTTTATCTGTCATTAGTTTTAACCCTTTATTTTTCCAACACTTATAACAAGCCTCTCCATAATAACTTCCATTTTTGGATGTGCATGGATTCAACACCCAAACTTCATCTTTGCAAATAGGGCAGAACATTTCAACCTCCTATCCAAGATTTGGGAGAGATTTCTTTTTCACAATCTCTTATTAATCTCCAATACAACTCATTAGGATCTGGCGGAGACATATGAGGTTTAGTTAAATGGCTATTTTGTATTCTCCAAACTTCATCCTTATCATAATAATATTTTATATAATCACCACAACAAGGGCAAGATTTAGGGAGGGGTTTAGGAATCTTTTCATTTCTTCCGTTAAAACAACCTCTAGTTCTTATGAACATTCTTTTCTTTGTTACAACTATGAATTCTGCTAAATCTTCTAGATGTTTAAAATCTGATTTATCAACTGAAATATATTTTAAAACATAGTTCATACATTTTATTGAATCTTTTATTTCTTCAACCCAAATGTGAACATCTGCCTTGCTTGATTTTTTATATTCTCTTACTAGCCTGGAATCTTCTCTAACAATTACATTCTTAGAATTACATTTTCTATTTGCACAGAAAAACTCTTTTGAAGAATCTTGTTTCATTAAATTTTGATTACAATCTAGACAACTTCCTCGTATCCTATTATCTAAATATTTACTAAATGCTATAATATGAGCATGAATATTCCATCCCGTTTCTAAATGATGTCCTAATAATCCACCTTTCTTATCATAGTAAGGATCTCCCTCATAGACTTTTTTACATTCTATAACTATAAGAGAACCTTTAACTCTTTCTTTAAGATATTTTCTTTCAAGAAATTTATTTAGATCCTTGCAAAAGATATCAAATCCTTCATCCAAATAAGGAAATGTTTTAGGAGATATTGTTATGAATTTTGAAGAGTAAGTTCTATTTGATTTATATTTTTCTAACAATGGAAGAAATCTTCTAAATACTCTTTTCTTTCTCTTTTTTGAACATGTATAACAAGTTCTAAGATTACAAGTCCATATAAATGGAATGGTCTTTTTGCCACAAGTATCACAATCACCAATAATATAATCGTTATGAAAGCCACATTTCATAAAAGATTTTAGTTGATTCAATGCATAATTTGCTCCATACAATTCATTACCTAAAACTAACTTGAAATCAACATCGTGATTTGTTTTGAAATATTCTAAGTTTTCCTCAACTAGATTTAAGAAACCCTGACTTATTGCCTTAAGAGTAAATAAAGAGCCTTCGGCTCTTGTTGTGTTAGTCATTGTTAAACCTCCCAATTTCCCCCATTTCATTGAGGGAGAAATTGGTCGGGGAATGTGAGAGATTATGG
>PVBE012314118.1_pt1 | contig 21413 bp, 14 predicted proteins | sample 1631181 | NCBI WGS metagenome assembly PVBE01 (sample SAMN08397723, study PRJNA350692) | Marine metagenome, whole genome shotgun sequencing project. | isolation source: water | place: Pacific Ocean | collected 2012-04 | reverse complement strand
TGCGAGATCCGCTCGGAACCGACTTTGAGCTGAGCGCTTGGTTCGGCCCGCGCGCTCCCTCTCGAGTGGATGGCGTGACCGCGCGCCCTTTGCTCGACCGGCTCAAGGATCAACAGTCGATAGCACTCGAGCAGCTCGCCCAGCGCGCGTCGGCGCGGCGCCAGCAGCCCGAAGGCGGCAAAGGTGCCGCTGACGAACATCTGCTTGCCGCCGCCGAGTTGCTGGGGCCCTTTCGCGCGGGCGTCTGCCTCGGTGTTTACACTCACGAGGGCGAATTGATAGGTATCGTCGTCGTGGTCGATGATCGCGTGAGTGACGCCTTTGCCTACGATGACATCGGCCTGCTTGAGCAGCTCGCAATCCGTATTGGCGTCGTCATCGAGAACTCGCAGCGGTACCAGCGAATGCACGAACGCGACCGACTCGCGGCGTTGGGCCAAATGGCTGCCGGGCTCGCTCACGAGGTGAAAAACCCGCTGGGCGCGATCAAAGGGGCAGCGCAGCTTCTCGCGGATCCGGGGGCGCGGATGGTGGGAGAGCCTGGGCACGAGTTTTTGGGGATCATCGTCGAGGAGGTGGAGCGTCTCGATCGCGTCGTCACGTCGATTCTCGACTACGGCCGGCCGAGCCCCGGCAACCCGGGACCGGTCGACGCGAATTCCGTCGTCAAGCGGACGCTTCAGGTGCTCGAGACGGATCCCGACGACAGATGTAACGTGCACGCGGAGTTCACGCCGGACTTGCCTCTGGTCCAGGTTGACCCGGAGCAGTTGCGTCAGGTCGTCATCAACTTGGTACGGAACGCGATGCAGGCAGGGTCCGACGACGTCGTCGTTGAGACACGCCTAAGGGCGCTTTCTGCGGAAAAGGACGGCGTCGAAATTGCCGTCCGCGACGACGGTCCGGGGATCGCGCCGTCGGCGTTGAAGAGTTTGTTCATTCCCTTTGTCACCACGAAAGAGCGCGGAACGGGCCTGGGTCTGGCCATCAGTCAACGCGTGGTGGAGCGCGCGGGCGGCAGGATCGAAGTGTCCTCACAGCTCGGTCAGGGCGCGACGTTCTCCGTCGTATTGCCGACGGCGGACGATCCCGTTCCGGGACTGCCAGCGTCGGCACGAATCGCGACCCCTGCGCCGCCACGCTAGGGGCCCATTCAACAGCAGCTACCGGTTTCAGCGGAACGTGGCCAGCCAGGTCCGTGTGGTCTCCGCACGCCCGCCTCGCGCCACCAAACTCCGGTTCTGTTGGTTCGTGGGCGCTAAACGAAAGTTCAGTCCTAGTCTTGGACGGCGAGCTTTCGCGCGTCTAAGGCATGGAACCGTCAGCGTATTGGCGATCGGGGTGGCGCTCCTTGACCGTCCCCGCTCCGGGGCCATACCCTTATTTGACAGTCCATGTCTCTAGCGCTTCGATTCATATCCGGGCGGTATCAAGGCGGCGAGTTCCGCCTGGAGCAGGGCAGAGAAGTATTGCTGGGGCGCTCCAGCGATTTGGACATGGTTCTCGTCGAAGAGATGGTGTCGCGCCGACACGCGCGGATCCTTTGGGCAGGCGATGACATTTCCATCGAAGATCTGGGCTCCACCAACGGGACTTTCGTCAACGGCGAGAAGATCGAAGAGCGCCGGATCCAAGAAGGGGATCGGATCCTGATCGGGACGAGCATTCTCAAACTTGTTCCCGCGACCCAGCAGGCGACGACAGGTGGCGTCGAATATGTCCGGCGTCCGGAGACGCCGCCGGAGCGCGAGGGGCCGCCCCGCATGACCGGCAGTCTTTCGGAGGTGCCTTTGCCGGATCTGCTTCAGCTCTTCGCCGCGTCTCGCAAGACGGGCGTGCTGCTCGTCTCTGCCGACGGGCAGCGCGGGCACCTTTATCTGAAGGATGGAGATCTTTGTTACGCGCGCATCGAGGGCCGCGCGGCGCTGGCTCCGGAGAAAGCCGTGTTCCGCATGCTGGCTTGGGAAAACGGGCACTTTCAGCTTGATCCTCCGAACGCCGAGGAGTTTGACGACCCCCTCACCCTCTCGATCCAGGAGGTCCTGATGGAGGGATTCAGGCAGCAGGACGAAATGGCTCAGTTCGCCGAGCGCCTCCCCAACGACACCGCAGAGTTGAGTCTGCCGACACCGCTCACGCTGCCGCTTCGAGATCTGAAGCCCGAAGAACTCGATGGCGTTCAAGCCTGCCTCAACGCGCGTACGTTCGGGGCTACGCTCGACGCGAGCGCTGACACCGATCTCGTTACGGCGCGGATGATTGTCTCACTGCTCGAACGCGGCTATCTCACGTCCGAGTAGCGAAACCTTCGGGGTACCCTCCGACCCGCGCCGGATTACTTTCGCTCTTTGGTGCGGATTTCGACGGCTCGCGCGTGGGCGTCGAGTCCTTCCAGGCGGGCGAAGGTCGCGATATGCACGCCCTGCTTTGCGAGCGCCTCGCGGGAGTACTCGAGCGTCGAGGTCCGCGACACGAAGTCGTAGACGCCGAGCGGCGATGAGAATCGAGCCGCTCCGCCGGTGGGCAGCACATGTGACGGACCGGCGAAGTAGTCGCCCGCTGCCTCAGGCGTGACCGGCCCGATGAAGAGCGCGCCGGCGTGGTGGATGGCGTCGGCTATCTCGCGCGGGCGTTCGGTGTGTATCGCGACGTGTTCGACGGCGAGCCGATTCGCCACGGCCGCTAGCTCCGCTCGAGTCTCCACGCAGAATGCGAAACCGTTCGACTCGAGCGATGCAGTCGCGATCTTCGCGCGCGGTAGATCGGCGAGTTGACGTGCGAGAGCGGCGCGAATGTCGTCGAGCAGCGCCGGCGCAGAAAGTACGAGTAACGCATACGCGGCCTCGTCGTGCTCGGCCTGCGATAGCAGGTCGGCCGCGACGTCCTCGGGATCCGCCGATGCGTCGGCCACGACCAAGATCTCGCTCGGTCCCGCGATACTGTCGATAGCGACTTCGCCAAAAACGAGCCGCTTGGCCGCGGCAACGTAGATATTGCCCGGGCCGACGACTTTGTCGCATTTCGGAACCGACTCCGTGCCGTGCGCGAGCGCTCCGATAGCTTGGGCGCCGCCGGCGTCGAGAATTGCGTCCACTCCCGCCAGGTGAGCAGCGGCGCGGACGTCTGGGTTAGCGTCGGGCGTTGCCAGGATCACCTCGCGTACGCCGGCGACCTTTGCGATCACCGCGGTCATCAAGACGCTGGACGGGTAGCTGGCTTTGCCGCCGGGTGCGTAGACGCCGACTCGCTCGAGGGGGCGGACCCGAGTGCCCAGTCGCACGCCATCCTCTTCGTACTCGAACGAAGCCAAGGACGTCTTTTGGTGCTCATGAAATCGGGCGATGCGTTCCGCCGCCTGCGTCAGCGCCGCTCGGGCAGGGGCCGCCAGCGAGTCGAGCGCTGCCTTTCCGCCGAAGTCGCGGATGAGCCCCTGGGTGTCCCGTCCCTCAAACTCGCCGACGTAGCGAGCGAGCGCCGCGTCTCCGTCCTTCCGAACGCCGTCCAGGATCGCGCGGACGGCGGGCTCGACTCTAGCCAGGTCCGTCTGCCCGCGCGTTTCGAGGCGCGTGAGTTCTGCCTCAAAGGCAGGGCCGGGCGCGCTCACGGCGCGCAGCTCTGCCGTCCCGCTGGTCATGACCTACGTCCAGTGGCCGGCCTTGAGCGCAGCCGGATCGTATTCTCGAATCCGCGGACCCAGCGCCTCGCGGAAGACATACTCGTCGTCAACATCGAACGCATCCTCCGCAAAACCTTTAGCAACCTTCATGGTGATCGCCAGAATTCGGAGGAATAGCTCGAAACTGCTGGCGCAGAGCTGTGGCTTCCACGTGTCGGTGCCGCTCATCGCGGTGTAGACCGGACAGTCGCCTTCTGCGTCGCCTTCGTTCGTGTCCAAGAAGAAGGGATCGCCGAGCAGCGTGCTGTGCCCGATGATGACCCAGCTTGGCCTCCAGCCGCCGGGCCCCGGCTGCGAGCGCAACTGGCCGTCGTCGGTCGTGCAGAAGCCGAGCTGCTCCTGCTCTAGTTCCGCCGACGGAACGAGCCGAACCCGTTCTCCGGGCGTGACGGTTTCCACGTCTACCGGATCCGCGTTGAGCACGAATTCGCGATAGCGTCGGGTCAACGTGAGACGTTCCGCTGCGGCGCGCACGAGCTGAGGGTCCGCCTTGCGGAAGTCCGCCGGCTGGCCACGATCAACGAAGGACTCTTTGAGGGCCGAAATCGATTCGGCCAGATCGGCATCCACTGCGACCCCACCTATCCGAATGGAGCGCCCTGAACGGGCGTTGCGACGCTCACCCAGCACGGGAAAAGCCGTGCTCAGCCTAGTCGAAACCCACCCAAAGTGGCGCGGAATTGTCATCAATCGGCTAATGGGCCGATGCGGGTCTGTCCCAGTCCGCTGGCATCTGGCTCGGCTCCGGCTAGCGTCCGGCTGGGCTCAGCCTAGCTCTTGGCGCGCCGCGCGCGAGCGGCCCTGTTGCGCCCGCCCCGATGTTCTCTGGCCAGCGCGATGTAGTCCATGGCCGCGGGCGTGTACTCAACGTGCGGCCGCGCTGCTGTATGTTTGATCGCGGCAAGGGTGGCTGCCAGCTCGTCGTGGGCACCGATCTCCGGCGCGTAGCGCTCCAGATCTGCCTGGAGCCGCCCGGGGAGCTCCTCGGAGAGCGCATGTCGGCGACCCAACTCCACGAAGCTACGGGCCAGTGCGTCTGCGTCAAATCGGAAACGTTGGACGAAAGTGCTGGCAACTCGGAGCGCTGCAACCGGCTCGATGAAGCCGTCATCGACCATGAGCAGCGCTGCCTGAAAGTAGTTGTAGAAGGGAACCACTCGGTCGCCGTAGCGCTCGAAACTGCTGGGCGGGCTTTGGCGATCGAGGTGGATCAGTATTCGCCGCACCGTGGGTCCGCGGCGCATTTCGTGCAAGGCCCGCTCGGCGATATCGATCCGGTCCTGGTAGACGTCGCCGGCGCGGAATACGCGGACGAGCTCCGCATCGCTAACACTGCCGCTGCAGATGTCGGCGTAGAGCGAGTAGACGAAGGCATCTGCCTCCGCGTCGTCGCCGACCAGTACTTCTGGAGGTGGATCCGAATCGAGGTCTTGTGCTGCCACGCGCTCCTTCAGCAGCTCGGGCAGCTTGTACCCCAGCTGATCACGCGTCGCTTTGAATCGCAGCCGTAGGATATTGCTGACGTTGGGCTTCAGCGTGAGCGAATCCCAGCGCACGCGGTCGATGCGTAGTTTTTCCTCGAGGTTCTTGCGCATCTGCCGAGGACTGCCGCTGAGAATGTGGATATGGGCCCCCGCCTTGCCAAACTCACGCAAGAGCGCGGCGGCCCCTGGCACGGAGCGCTTTTGATCAGGACGCTCAAACGCCGTCCTGAACAGCTCGCCCGGCGTGTCAAAATCCGTCCGGAGGTAGGTTTTGTCGAGGTCCCAGCGCGCGATAAAGGGCGTCACGATGCCCATTGCCGGCGCTCGTCCTCGATGGACGTGATGAGGTCATAGAGACCCGAATCTTGCGCTAACTCAAGGGCCTGCTCCAGGTAGCGGAGCGCTTCTTCCTGGCGGTTTCGCAGGTGCGCGACACGCGCCAATCCGTGCAAGAGCCGCGCTCGCTCTGGTCCCACGGGTCCGGCGAGGTCCAATGCTTCGCGCAGTACTCCGGTGGAGTCGTCGAATTTCCTGGCCTCCGTGAGGGTTTCGCCGAGCTTGCGCGAGAAGATCAGAACCGCCTTGAGCGGATCGTCTATATTGCCACGTGAAAATTCCTGACGGGACATCTCGAGTCCTCGCCTAAGCGCCAAAATGGCGGCCTCCGAATCACCGTTTAGCCGCGCCCGGTCCGCCACCTGCTCGAGGAAGAAGAGCGCCTGGAACGTATCTTGGGCGTGATACGCATGCTCGGCCCGAACCTCGACTGCCGCCGAGCCACAGACCTCGCAAGCCACTTCGTGCAACTTCCGGCGCACGGCGGCGGGAATCGTAGCGAGTGCCACGTCGCGAATCAGCGGGTGCCGGACGCGAATCGTATCGCCGGGTAGCGTCTTCACCATGCCGACTTCGCGCAGCGCGGCGATAGCCACGTCGACGTCTACAGACTTGGAGAGCATCTTCTCGACGGCTTCACGTTCCGCCTCGTCGCCGAGTACGCAGAGCGCTTGCAGCAGTCGTCGCGCGTCGGGGGGCAGCGCAGCCACCCGGTTGCCGACGAGGTCAGCGAGGCGGCGCGGCACTTCGTCTCCGCCCTCCATGGCGTGTCGCACCGTCTGCTCGGCGTACATGGGCAGGGGCGCGGTCATCGAGAGCAGGATCTCTGCGGGCCTTCCCGCCAGCCTGGTGTGATCGATCAAGGTCTGTAGGTCAGGGCGTAGCAGTCCTTGCAAGTGGCGGACGGATGCGGTCTCCGGCCAGTTTGGATCGAGATCCGGCGAGTGCGTGCCGACGATCAAAGCCTTGCAATTGGGCGGCGCCGCGAGCAGGTCAGCGATGGCCCGCCGGCTCGGAAGGTCCATGCTGTGAAGGTCGTCGCCAAGCAACACGACGCGCCGGGTCTGGCTCAGGCCGGCGGCACGGGCCACCGCCCACGCCAGCGCTGCGCACACGTCTGAACGGTTCGTCTCAGACTTGGGGCTGGGTTGATTCCCGAAGACGATCCGCAGCCCCCGATCTGCGGCGGCATCGTCCCCTTGCAGACTCGGGGGCGGCGTGCCCTCGTCGAGTTGGATCAAGTCCGCGATAGCTGTGCGGATGGCTTGGTACGCCACCTGGCAGCGACCCGGGTCGGGCAGCGCCCAGACGACCCGATCACCCTGCTCGAGCGCTCCTTCTCTGAGTTCTTTGAGCAGACGTGTTCTTCCGGCGCCCGCAAGGCCGACGATGCGTGCTCCGACGACTTCGTGCGCTGCCTGGCTGTGGCATTCGCCGAGCCAGGTGAGCTCCGAGGAGCGTCCCGTTAGCGGAAGCGGGAACACTCCTCGCTCCGAGGGCGGTTCGGACTCGCGCAGCGGCTGGAGGGCACTCCCGCATTCGCCACAGAATTTTCCTGGAAAGACGCGCGCATGACACGAAGCGCAGGTAATGAATCCTTCGGCTCTTGGGGTCGGTGTTGCCTGGACGTGGTGGGCCAACGCCGCTTCCAGTGCGTCGGCAAACTCCGTGGCGTCTTGATACCTCGCGTCCGCAGACTTCTCGAGCGACCTAAAGAGGACCTTCGTCAGTGCGGGGTGCAGGGGTCGTTGAGGTGCCGCATCGCGCGGGTCCGGCACCGGCGCAGTGAGGTGCATCATCACGACCTGGGTCGGGTTCTCCCCGTGGAAAGGCAAGCGACCCGTGAGTAACTCGTAGAGAATGATGCCTACTGCGTAGAGATCCGCACGCCCGTCTATTTCGTCGCCGCGCCCCTGTTCTGGCGCCATGTAGTCCGGCGTCCCGCAAACGATCCCTGGGCTGGTGACTTTGGTGTCGAGCGTGCTCTCCTTGAGCTTCGCGAGACCGAAGTCGACGACCTTGACGCGATCACCGCCGCGGCGGAGGGCTTCGACGAGGATGTTCTCCGGCTTGAGGTCGCGGTGAACGATTCCCAATTCGTGGGCATCGGCGAGTGCCGCCAAGACTTGATGGAGGACGTTGCTGATTCGCGACAGAGGCAGCGGACCTTCGTCGTGAGCGATCCTGCCGAGGTCTTTGCCCTGCAGGTACTCCATCACCAGGTAGGGCTGGCCGTCGTCGGTCCGCCCGAAGTCGATGACGCTCACCGAGTTGGGGTGGTTGAGCATGCTCGCGGCCCGCGCCTCGTTCATGAAGCGCATGGCGGAGCTCTCGTCCGAGAGCAGGTGCGGATGAATGACCTTGACCGCGACCGTGCGATTCAGCATTCGCTGCTCAGCGCGGTAGACGCGACCCATGCCGCCCACGCTGATGAGGTCCCGGATCTCCAGCCCACCGGGCAGCACCCGCCCGACCAAGGGATCGTTCGCATCGGGCTCGGCTATGGCTTCGCCGCAGCGCGGACAAAACTGGTCGTCCGCACCGAGCGATGCTCCGCACTGACGACATGCTGCTTGTGCCGATTGATCCATCTTAGGAACTGCGGGCGCGACCCCGATTGGAGCCAACCCCCGCGTCAAAACCTAACCCGCCGCCGCCGCTTTGGCAGCCGCGCTGTGCCAATTTGGTCAGAGTCGCCGCAGCGGCCGTTCACCTAGTCACGCCCTTGGACTGGAGCGCTTCAATCTCATCGGAACTGAATCCGGCCTCACGCAGGATGGCCTCGCCGTGCTCCCCCTGTGCCGGGGCGGGCCGTGGGCTCTCGCCCTCCGCCATCCGAGGCGTTACCGGAGTACGGTATTGGCCGACAGGGCCCGCCGGCGTGTCTACCTCAAAGAAGAGGCCACGGGCCTTGAGGTGCGGGTCGTCCTTTATCTCGTCGGGGCGAAGCACGGGCTCCAGGCAGCAATCGTGCTCGTCGGCGAAGGCTTCCCATTCGGCCCGTGTGCGCGACTTGAATACCTCCGTCACGCGCGCTTTGAAGGCTTCCTGGTGGGGTCCTGGGAAGACGACGCTCGCGTCAGCGTCGATGCCGGCTCCCTTCAGGAACTTGCTGGAGAACTTGGGCTCGAGTGCCCCGATAGCGATGGCCTCGCCATCTTTGGTCTCGTAGGTGCCGTAGATGCCGCTGCCGCCCGTCAGCACTTCGTTGCCGCGTTCGGGCATCTCGCCGCCAAAGAGCTTGGCGAGCTGCACGGTCGCGAAGGGGATCACTGAGTCCACCATCGCAATGTCGATGATCTTTCCGCGGCCCGTATGCTGGCGCTCTTGGAGGGCCGCCAGGATGGCGATCACGCTCCAGAGTCCGCCGCTTACGTCGGCGAGTTGGAAGGGGGGGATCTGAGGTGCGCCGGTTGTTGGACCCCCCAGTCCCAAGAGCCCTGATCGCGCAAGGTAGTTGAGATCGTGACCGGCACGGTCCCGTAGGGGGCCATCCTGGCCGTATCCCGTGAGGGCACACACGATGAGCTTTGGGTTGAGTTCGAGCAGCGATTGATGGCTGAGCCCCAGCCTATCCATCACTCCCGGCCGGAATTGCTCGAAGAGGACGTCGTACTCGCACGCGAGGCGCTGGAGCGCCTCCACGCCCTCCGGCTTCTTTAAGTCTAGGATGAGGCTGCGCTTGCCGCGGTTGAGGCCCTGAAAACCAGCCCCCATCGGACCCACGATAGGTGGAGACATTCGGAAGTAGTCGCCCATGCCGGCGTCCTCGACCTTGTCCACCGTGGCGCCTAGATCGGCGAGCACCAAGGTCGCCAGCGGCCCCGGCAACAAACGAGTGAGATCGAGAACGCGGATACCTTCGAGTGCCGACATGATGCGCCGCAGAGAACCACGACCCTTGGCTCCCTAACAAGCCAAACTGCCCGTGGCCTGGAGTTGGTTGATGCGAACTCGATTCCGACGGGGATGTATTCCGACCTGGTGCTACAGGTGCCGCGGTGTTGCGACGTGATGTGTTGCCGTCGGAGCGGCACTGGGAGTATTCGCGAAGTACACGTCGGAGGCGGTTGGGAGAGCATGAGCGTAGTGCACACGGACCGGACGCGGGAAGAGCCTGAGGTTCTGAGCGTTTCGGAGATCAATTCGCGGATTCAGCGCTCGCTGCGGCAGGGCTTTCCGAGCGTTTGGGTTGAAGGTGAAGTCGCCTCCCTGTCCCGACCTGGGCATTTTTACTTCTCCCTCAAGGACGAACGCGATGATGCGGTCATCCGTTGCGTGATGTTCCGCACGGATCAGAGGCGCGGCGGGGGCCATATTGCTGACGGCGCGAGGGTGATGGTGCGCGCAGTGCCCACGCTCTTTTCGCCTCGTGGCACTTTGCAGCTCAGGGTCGACGCCGTGAAGCCGGCGGGTCGCGGCAGCCTGCTCGAGGCTCTCGAGCGACTTAAGCAGAAGCTCCAAGCCGAGGGGCTTTTCGGTGGACCCAAGCGCGATCTGCCGGGCGAGCCGCGCGTGATCGGCGTCGTGACCAGTGGGCAGGGCGCGGCCATCGGCGACATCTGCCGAGTCGCGTTTCGTCGGGGTGGGGCGCATATTGTGCTGGCTTCCGCGCTGGTCCAGGGGGCGGGCGCGCCGAAGAGTATCTGTGACGCTCTCGATCTCATCGAGCGTCACCCCGACCTTGACGTTCTCATCGTCGGCCGCGGCGGAGGATCCAAGGAGGATCTGATGGCTTTCAACGACGAGTCGGTTGTTCGTCGCGTCGCCCGCTGCCGCGTGCCGGTGGTCAGCGCGGTCGGCCATGAAATTGACACTTCGCTTACGGATCTGGCCGCAGATCACCGAGCGGCGACTCCGTCACAGGCCGCCGAGTTCGTAATTCCAGACGCTGCTGCGCTGGCGGCGCGCCTTCGTTCCGTGCGCGGGCAGCTCTTGCGGGCCACTGAAGCGCAAATGCATCGTCACGCCGCTTCCTTGAGCGCGCTTCGAGCGCGACTCGGCGACCCGCGCTACCTCATCTCATTGCGACAGCAGCGGGTCGATGAACTCAGCCACCGCTTGGCGCAGGAAGCATCTCGCGATGTGGCCGCTCGCCACCGCCGCCTCGGCGTTGCCCACGGCCGCCTGCTTGCTCAGCATCCTCGGGCGGTTCTGGAGTCTGGCCGTGCCCGGCTCGCGCCGCTCACCGCCCGCTTGCAGGCCGCAGCGGTCGCACAGACGTCGGACCGACGCCTGAAGCTCGGCGCTTTGGCGGCCAGCCTCGAGGCCCTCTCGCCACTCAGCGTTCTCGACCGTGGCTACGCGATCGCGACGCGCCGAGACGGGCGTGTCGTGCGGTCGCCGCGCGACATTCGCACGGGTCAGCGATTCACGCTGCGCGTCGCCGGCGGCCAGATCGAGGCTCGAGCGGTCGGTGACTCGTCCGCTCAGGAGGAGCTCGATTTTGGCGAATGAAACGCCCTGGCGCGAGCCGTCCGCTCTGGTGCGCGCCGCCTGCTATAAGGCACTGACGTGAGGGGACGATGCCGACAGATGCGGCGATGCGGTCGCCAGCAGGCGAGGTGCGAGGCATGAGCCTGGACGCCGTGCGTTTTGTTCTGATCGGTCATCCGCTCGGGCACTCGCTTTCGCCTGTCATGCACGAAGCGGCGTACCGGGCTCTGGGCCTTCCGCATCATTACGAACTTGCGGATACCCCGGACGAGTCGGCCCTCGAAGGGCATTTCGACGACCTTCGTAAAGGCGCGCTCGGCGGTGCGAACGTGACGATTCCGTGGAAACGTCGGGCGCTCGAGATGGCGGATGAGTGCGAACCAGTCGCGCGCGAGACGGGTGCAGCCAACGTCTTGACCCCGATATCGCGCGGGCGCGTGCGGGCGTCCAATACGGATGTCCCGGCGCTCGAGGACGAACTGCGCGATGTGGAGTCTCGTGGCACGGCGCTCATTCTCGGTGGAGGTGGGGCCGCCCTTGCCGCCGTTCAGGCGAGCCGCCGCCTCGGGTTTTCGGAGGTCATCGTTACCGCGCGCGGCTGGGGCGGGGTTGGGCCCGCCGCATGGCCGGGTGCGGAACGCTTCGCCAAAGCAGGTGCCACGCCCCGAGGCTGGCCGGAGCTCGACGACGCCGCTTGGCGTGACGCTGTGGGCCGATGTGGCGTGATTATTCAGGCGACGAGCGCGGGCATGTCAGGCGCTGATCCCGGTCATGAACTCGCTGCTCGCATTCCTTGGGGTGCGCTCGATGCTTCCTCGCTTGCGTACGACGTCGTCTATAATCCGGCTGTGACGCCCTTCTTGGCTGCCGCGGACGCGGCGGGATGCAGAACGCGCGGTGGACTCGGGATGCTCGTCGGCCAGGCGCGGCACGCGATGCGCGCGTGGTTCGGCTCGGCGCCGTCGGCCGGGATCATTCGCGCCGCGGCAGAGGAGGCGCTGGGCCAACGCACAAGCCAGGCCGGGGGGCGCCGACCGTGAGCCGCGACAGCGACCGCGTCGCCGGTGGGACGCGAGCGGGGCGCACGAAGCGACCGCAACCGAGCATCGACTCGCCGTGGACCCGCGTCGAAACCGGCGGAAAGCTCGAACCGGCGGAAGGCGAGTGGCTGCTTACGAACGCCGCCGGCGCCTACGCGATGAGCACCGTCGCGCTCATGCACACCCGGCGCGAGCACGGCCTGCTCGTCACACCCACTAGCGATAGCGTCGATGGCCACATGGTCATCCTTAGCCATGCCGAAACCGTCGTTCAGGCGCAGGGTAGAGCCTATCGGCTAGCGACCCACCGCTTTCCCGGCGTAGCGCCGACCCTCGGCTACCAAAAGCTCAGGCAATTCGATCAGGATCCCATTCCGCGATGGACCTACAAGCTCGGACGTGGGCGATTCGAACGCACGCTAAGCTTGGTCCGTGGCGAGAACGCGCTCGTTCTCGGCTTCACTTGGCACGGCGCGAAACCCGCGAGCATGACCTTGCGCCCGCTCATGGCTATGCGGCCCCACGACGCGCTCATGCATGAGCACGATGGCGTGCTTCAGCGGGTGACGCTCAAGCCGGGGTGCGTGGAGGTCCAACCCTACGAGCATCTTCCCTCCGTTTCTTTCGGCCACGAGGGCATCTTCGTCGGCTCTCCGGAGTGGTGGCGTCGATTCGAGTACTCCGCCGATGCCGCGCAGGGCGAGGACGCGGAAGAGGACTTGTGGACTCCCGGTGTTTTTGAGCTCCAGTTGCAGCCCGGCGAGCCGCAGCATGTCATCGTGTCCGTGGGATCCGTGCTCCCGCTGCCTCCCGCAGCGCTCGTGCAGCGGGTCACCGAGACCTTGCGCGCCCATGACCCAGGACCGACTCGCCCGTTGCCGGTCCGCAAACTCTTCTTGGCCGCTGAACAATATTGCGCCGAGCAAGCGCCGCGCCCCCTCGTGCTGTCGGGCTACCCGCCGCAAGGGATTTGGCTACGCGACATGTTGATGGCCACGCCGGGGCTTTTTCTCACGCGCGGCCGCGTCGAGGAGGCGATGGCCGTCATCGGTACCGCCACATCGACGATGCGCGACGGGTGGCTTCCGGAACGTCTTGGCAACTCGGCGCCGCGAGCCACGGCAACGGGCGCGAAGCCGCATTCGACATCCAGGCCTGCGGGCGAGGGCGCGCCGTGCGCTGACGCTACGCTTTGGCTCTTCGAGACGGTTCGTGCGTTGAGTCATTGGACGGGCGCAGATGACGACTTCATGCGCGAGACAGCGTTCTGCGCCATGAAGCGAGCGTTCGAGGCGATCACGGCCGGCGCACCGCCGTCGACCGCTTGGATCGACGCTCGCGGTCTGGTCTGCGTTGCCCGCGGCGCGCGTCCTTCGACGTGGATGGACGCGACTCACGAGGGGGAGTCGGTGACCCCCCGCGATGGCGCCGCCATCGAGCATCAGGCCTTGTTCGCGCGCGGCTGCCGGCTGCTAGCGTGGCTCGCCGAGCACTATGGCGAGTTGGCTCTCGCGGAGCGTGCCACGCGGGTTGGCGAAGCACTCAGTGCTGCCTTCGCATCCCACTATTGGAACGAGGACAAACAATACCCCTACGATCACATTCCTCTGGCCGGCGCGAAGGGCAGAGCGGACCCGGACCCGGCCATTCGGCCCAATGCCGTGCTCGCCCTTGCCCTCGCCCCTCGGCTCTTTCAGCCGTGGCAGGCGGCGTCCATTCTGAAGACGGCTCGCGAACGACTGCTCACTCCCCGCGGGTTGCGAAGCCTGGACCCTCTCGAGTCCGACTATCGCGGAGAATTCGGCGGTACAACCGAGGCTCGCAGCTACACCTTCCACCAGGGCGCCTCGTGGACGTTCCTTTTGGCCGCCTATGCCCGAGCCTCGGTGCATCACGCTCCGGAGGACTTCGAGGTGCATGCGGACCTTCGCCACCTCGCGGAGGGGGCGCTCGAAGGGGGACCGGTGCTGGGCCAGGTTGCCCAACTCTCAGACGGCGACGCGCCCTATCGGCCCCAAGGAACTCCCGCCCAAGCGGCGAGCGTCTCTGCGTTGCTCTGGGTACTGGCCGCCGAGCTCGGGCTTTGAGGGCGCCGTGAATTCGCCGCTGAGCCAGCATAACGTGCTGATATGTTAGGTTTTTACTCTGTTGTCGGGCTCCCCGGGAGCGCAATCTGGGGCGCGATCCTGCGCGGAAACGTGCTACACCGCGCCCTGTCGTGGAACCGAACCTACTGCGTTCGTACTTTGCAACCGTCTACGAGCTACCGACTGAATCAGGAGTGATTCGCGTGAGCTTGGACGGCGAGATCGTGTCTGATCCCCAGACACTGCCCGATCTCCTGCGTGAGAATTTCGCCGTCCTGACGGCTTACAATCCTCGCTCCATGCTTTTGCCCAAGCGTGTCAACGAGGGGCGACACCAAGTGATGCGCGATCTGCTCATTTTGGGCTGTTACCGCGTCCAACAATGCGTCGGCTACGATGAGCAGCCCAACAGCCTGTGGCGAGAACCGGCGTGGCTCGTCCTCGGCGTCGAGCGCGAGGAAGCCATCTACTTTGGCAGGACATTTCGCCAAAACACCGTCCTTGTCTGCCAGGATGCCCGCCCGGAGTTCATCGTGACGGACCCCACCTGCGAAACGGTGGGAAAGACCTACACCGGAAACTGGCGGCTCCGGAGCTAGCATTCTGGCCCCAGCCGTCTGAGGCAGATCTGCCGCCGCGGTACCGCGAAGCCTTGTCTTCTGGTAAGCCCGCCAGTAATCAGTAGCGCGCTCGGCGCCTGGAGCAGGTGGAATATGGGTTACGGCGATAACGGATGGGACCAAGGGGGCGGTGGCGACGGTCCCGATCTTGGCAAGTTGGCGGAGGAGTTCTCCAAGCAATTGAAAGAGCGCCTGAAGTTGATCATCGTGGTCATCGTCGGGATCGTTGTGCTGATCCTCGCGTGGACGAGCGTCTACAAAGTGAACCCAGGCGAGGTCGCCGTCATCCGCACCTTCGGCAAGGAGAGCGGGCAGGCGGACCAGGGTCTGCACTTTCGTGTCCCGCTCGTTCAGGACGTCGACGTCGTCAACTTGGAAAAGGTGAGGCGTATCGAGGTCGGTTTTCGCGGCGTTCGCTCGGAAGAGACCGAATCTCTGATGCTCACCGGTGATGAGAACATCGTCGACGCGCGGATGATCGTTCAGTACCGCGTTGCCGATCCAAGCCAGTTCCTTTTTGAGCTGCGCAATCCCGAAGCCGTCTTGCGCAACACTGCCGAGGTCGCCCTCCGTGGCATCGTCGGGAAGACGAGCATCGACGATGTGTTGACGAGCGGCAAAGAGAAGGTCCAGGCGGAGACGCGGGCTTTGCTCAAGCAATTGATGACCCGGTACGAGAGTGGGCTCGATATCACCGAGGTCAAACTCCAGGCGGTCGACCCTCCTGAGCAAGTCAAAGAAGCATTTCACGACGTGGTCCGCGCTCGAGAGGAAAAAGAAAAGCTCATCAACCAGGCCTTGGCCTACCAGGCTGAGGTCGTGCCCGTTGCACGTGGCAAAGCCCATCGACTCGAGCGCGAAGCGGAGGCTTACAAAGAGCAGCGCGTCCTTCGGGCGACCGGCGACGCAGAACGCTTCAAGTCCGTCGTGACCGAATATAAGAAGGCGCCGCGCGTGACGCGGGAGCGTCTCTATCTAGAAACCGTGGAACGCGTGCTCGGCCGCGTGCCCGACAAGACAATCGTTGACGACAAGTTGGCAGCCGGCACCGTGCCGCTGCTCAAGCTCGGAAGGACGCCGCAAAAATGAAGGTCAGCAGCGGAATCATCATCGCGGTCGTCGTTGCGATCGTTATCGGGTGCTGGATGAGCTTTTTCGTCATCAACGAGGATCGCATGGCGATCGTGACGGAGTTCGGAAAGTTCAAGCGCGACGTCAAGGTACCCGGCATCTACTTCAAGACGCCGTGGGAGGAAGTTACGCGCCTCGACGGCCGGATCCTCAGCAGCGATGCGCCGCAGGACGAGCTTCTCACCCTCGACAAGAAGCGTCTTGTCATCGATCCCGTGACGCATTGGCGGATCGCCGAACCGCTGATGTTCTACAAGACGGTGAACAACCCGGGTCAGGCGAAGCTTCGTCTCGACGATATCGTCTTCAGCGAACTGCGCCGCGTTATCGCCAGCCATGAGATGAATGATGTCATCGGCGGTGGACGCTCCAAGCTGATGGAGATCATCTCCACAGCGACGCGTGAGAACGCCAAGAACTACGGCATCGAAGTCGTCGACGTGCAGATCAAGCGAACCGACTTGCCCCAACAGGTTCAAGAGAGCGTGTTTCAGCGGATGCGTGCCGAGCGCGAGCGCGAAGCCAAGCGATACCGTTCCGAGGGCGCCGAGGAGGCTGCGAAGCTCAGGTCTGACGCCGACAAGGACAAGACCGTCATCGTGGCCAAGGCCTACGCCATCTCGCAGAGGTTACGGGGTGAAGGCGACGCGCAAGGCAGCGCCATTTACGCTGACGCTTACAATACGGACCCCGAGTTCTACGCGTTTACTCGGAGTCTGAAGGTGTACGAGAACACCATCGATAAGAACTCGGAACTCTTCCTCTCGACGAGTTCGCCCGTCTTCAAATACCTGAAGTCTGGTAAGAACTGAGTCTCGCTCACGGAGACGTTGGGTTACCCCAGCCGGGGCGTGTAGCGCGCGACGGACTTGTATTGGTTCGGCCACTCGAGGTCGTAGCTTTGGTCCTGGGCCGCGTGTCGGGTCCAGTAGGGATCGAAGAGGTGCGCCCGTGCGAGCGCGCATAGATCCGCGCGGCCCGCCGCGATGATGCTGTTGACGTCGGAGTACGAAGAGACGTTTCCGACCGTGATGGTGGGAATGTTCGCTTCGAGCCGAACGCGTTCGCTGAACGGAGTTTGGAAGAGTCGTCCGTACTCCGGCTTCTGTTCGGGGGACGTCTGACCCGCGGAAACATCGATGATGTCGCAGCCGTGAGCTTTGAGCATCTTGGCGACTTCGACGGCGTCGGCGGCGCTTTGTCCGCCCTCGATCCAATCGACGGCGGAGATCCGCACACTCATCGGTTTATTCTCGGGCCACGCGCGCCGGACCGCGGCTACGACTTCGAGCGGGAAGCGCATCCGGCCCTCTACGGAACCGCCGTAGCCGTCCGTTCGCTGGTTCGTGAGTGGTGAAATGAAGGTCGCGAGCAAGTAGCCGTGCGCGCCGTGCACCTCGAGCAGATCGAATCCGGCTTCGTCGGCGCGGCGTGCGGCCGCCTCAAAATCGCCGATTACGGCCTCCATGTCGGAGCGGTCCATCGCTTTCGGAACCTGGCTGTGTGGCAAATACGGAATCGCCGACGCGGCGAGCAGGGGCCAGTCGCCGCGCTCGAGCGGTTCGTCGGCGCCTTCTCCCTCCCAAGGGCGCCGGGTCGCGCCCTTTCGGCCCGCGTGAGCAAGCTGCATTCCGATCTTAGCTTGGCTGTTCTCGTGGACGAAGCGCGTGACGCGCTTCCACGGTTCGACGTGCTCGGGTTGGTACATTCCCGCGCAACCCGGCGTGATGCGGCCGTCCGCTGAGATGTCGGTCATCTCGGTCATCACCAGTCCGGCGCCGCCCACGGCTCGACTCCCGATATGCACGAGATGCCAGTCGTCAATCGAGCCGTCCGTCGCCGAGTACTGACACATCGGCGATACCACAACGCGATTGGTGAGGATGAGATCGCGCAGCTTGAAGGGCGTGAACATGGGCGGGGTGTCGGCCGGAACGTCGACGCCCGATTGCGCGCTCGCCTTCGCAGCGACCCATGCGTCCACCTCGCCCATGAGTTTCTGGTCACGCATCGCGAGGTTTGCGTGGTTCACGCGGAGGCTTCGGGTCAGGAGACTGAATGCGAATTGGAGCGGCTCCATTTCCATATACCGCTCCGTCTCCTCGAACCATGAGAGGCTCGCTTGGGCTGCGCGCTGCAGGGACTCTGTTCCCGGACGGCGCGCCTCCTCGTATTCGGCGAGTGCCGTTCGGATGTCGCCCTGGTGAGCGAGGACTGCGTCCCGGACGGCGATGGCGTCTTCCATCGCGAGCTTGGTCCCGGAGCCGATGGAGAAGTGGGCCGTATGTACGGCGTCGCCCAGCAGCACGACATTCCCGTCATGCCAGCGGCCGTTCTTAACCGTAGGGAATGCGCGCCAGATCGAGTTGTTCGAAATGAGCTTATGTCCCTGGAGCTCGTCGGCGAAGAGGTTCTCGCAGTAGGCGACCGTCTCCTCCTCAGTCGTCTTGTCGAGCCCGGCGCTGCGCCACGTCCCGTCCGTACACTCGATGATGAAGGTCGAGTGTTCTTCTGAGTACCGGTAGGCGTGGACTCGGAAGAGACCGTGCTCATTGGACTTGAAGTAGAAGGTGAACGCGTCGAGTGGCACCGTTGAGCCGAGCCAGACGAAATGGTTGGGGCGGAAGTCGATGTCGGGTAGGAAATGCGCTTCACGGGCGCTTCGCGTCGAACTGTTGATGCCGTCAGAAGCGATCACCAGATCGGCGTCCTTGAACTCATCAAAACTCGAGACCTCGCGATCGAAGTAGAGTTCGACCCCAAGCTCGCGGCATCTGGCCTGGAGGATGGAGAGCAGCTTCTTTCTGCCAAACCCGCAGAATCCGTGACCCGTAGACACGATGGTCTGGCCGCGGTGATGAATGTGGATGTCATCCCAGTGGGAGAGGTGCTCGTTGATCGTGTCGTTGACCTCGGGGTCCGCGTCTCGCAATTCCGCCAAGGTCGCGTCGGAGAACACGACGCCGAACCCGAAAGTCTCGTCGGGTTGGTGGCGTTCGTAGACCCGGACGCGCGAGTCCGGTAGCGCGCGCTTGAGCAGAATGGCCGAGTAGAGGCCGCCGGGGCCGCCGCCCACACACACGATATCGAGGTTTTTCACAGATATTCTCGCACACAGGCCCAGGATCGGCGCCCTTGTAGCAGTGTCCGGAGCGCGCTGGGGCCGGACAGGCGCCCGTCGCGCGTTTTACGGCCATCGCGCGCTCTTGGTCCGGCCCCTGGCCCGCGAGCTGCCCGGTCGGGTGGCGAGGACGGGCGGCGGCACGGAGCTACAAAACGGCGCGGCGACCAACGGGAACTCCGCCAGTCGCCGCAAGTTGCCGGCACGGGTTCGGGCTAGGGCGCCGATGCGATCGGCATAATCGTCGTCAGATCCATCGAGTTTCCGAGACCGCCGAACAAGATGATGTTCTGGTCCGAAGCGACATCCACCGAGGCGTGTAGCCAGGGGACCTCGATGCGGCGTACCTGAAGCGCAGGCACCAGGGCGACCTCCTGGTCGTTCTGTGAGCTCACGGTGACCGTCGCGTCGGACGATGTGGGGTTTCCGATCAGCAGAAAGACGTTTCCGCCGCCCCGGGGCACGAGGAATTTATTGCCTTGGGCAACGGATGCCTCGGGAATGCTAAGCACGCTCCGCTTGCCGTTTGCACGGGTTACGAGCACCAGTCCGGCCTCGACCGGTGCGTCGATATGCACGAGCGTTCCACCCGAGCCTGCTTCGAGCAGTCGGCTCGGCGAGCGTCCATATCCCGTGATGGCGTCCGTCGTGATCTGCTGATTGGCATTTCCCGACTTGAAGACGCTTACTTTGAGGAGGCGCTCGACGCCGCTGGGCTTGACGGCTGCGTGAAGTCGGCCAAGCGTACCGGAGGCGTTCCCGGGGTCGTGAACCATAGTGTAATAATCAGGCATTTATCGGCTCCTAGTTAGGCGAGGCAACAGGTTATTTCAGTCGGAATCGATGCTCATGAGTTTCTCTCATGTTTCGATCTACTCCGTCTTTCCCTCGCGGCAGCGCACGATAGCAGCGGGCTTCCGCAGCTCGCAATCTCTTGCAGAAAATGCCCTAGGACACTGATCGAGATTTAGTTGCCAAGTTCGCGCGTCTAGGCGCCCGTCTGGCAAGGCGTAGCGACGAGGAATACTGCAGTATTTTGAGGAGCTAGAACACAGCCAGGCGGGATGGATAGGCGCGCGAGCTGGCAAGGTAATTCTGGTCAGTGTCCCTAGAAGCGTCCCAATACTCCTGCGCCAGCGACGCCAGGAGCCAGCATGGGGAAGCCAATGACATTCGCTTCATCGCCGGTGTCTTCGCCGTCCGCGTCGAAGACCAAGAGCACGATCCCGGTTGCGGCGAATACCCCGCCGGCCACGAATGCGACGTTGGCTGCCGTCGCGGCATCGTTTGCCTCGTCGCTGTCCTTGCCGTATTCGTCCCGGGCCGAGGCCGCGCGCAGTCCGTAATACGTGCCAACACCGAAACCGATGGCCCCCAGGCCGAGCGACGCGTATCCGCCGACATCCTGGGCCGTTGTACTCGCGTGCTCGCCGGGCAAGCCCGAGGGACCGAGCTTGAACGTTGCTCCTTCGGCGCGTGGCGTCCCGGTACTTACCTCGAACGGTTCGGGAGCTAGCGCGAGAGGCGGAACGGTGACCGTCCGTATGTCTCCGGCCGATGCCAGGAACGTATCGGTGAACGTTTCGCGTCCGCGGGCTCTCGCCTCCACGACGTGCTCGCCCGGATCGAGCGGAAGGTGCGTGCCCCAGGCTGCCGGCGAGAGTTCCGTGCCGTCTAGCGTCACCGTGAGTCCCGGCACGCGCGCGGCCTCCGGCACGGTGATCAGTGCGCGGGGCAGTTTGGGTTCGATGGCGGCGATATGCTCGAGGGCGAAGCGCACTCGGTTTGCGTTGTTGTCGGCTCGAGCCCACGCGAGGGCCTCGTGGAATTCGCTCCACGCGGTCGCGGTCTTTCCTTGCAGTTCGTGGCACGACGCCAGGTTGAGCAAGGTGCCGCCCGCGGGGTCGAGGCGCTGGCTCTCCGCGAACTTCTCGCACGCTTCGTCGTAGCGTTTTTCGTCAATGAGATTCCGGCCTTCGCGAAATAGGGTCTCTGCGAGCGAACCGGTCGGACTGGCCGAAGTCGTTACGGAAAAGAAGACGGCGGCGAGCGCTGCCAGCCCTGCGAGCGCGACGATCAATCGTCTGGTTTCGTTCGCCAAGAAGGGGCGGGCCCTGCGGGTCTTGCACTGAACTCGACGGTAGAGCACGGCACGGACGGTCGCGCACTCATCGGTTGAACGCAACCCGGAGCGGATTCTCAGCGTCTGTCTTCCAAGGGATCCCGTTGGATTTCGGTCCTGCGCGGCGGTCGCTCGGGGCGGTCGCCACGCTTGGGGCTTGGCGCGCCTTCCCGAGCGCTCGGCGCTTGGGCTCGCCCTGTGGCCGGAACGGTTTTGCTGCCCCGTCGCCGCTTCGTCTCGCCTTTGACTCTCACTGCGGTCGGTGGCGGCGCCGCGGCGGTTGGCCTGTTTGCGGCGTCCTTGGGCGTTCGCGGCGTTTGCGGCGAGTCGGCGGAGCCCACCGTTTGCGCTCGCGTCTCC
>PVBE011833624.1_pt1 | contig 21416 bp, 19 predicted proteins | sample 1631181 | NCBI WGS metagenome assembly PVBE01 (sample SAMN08397723, study PRJNA350692) | Marine metagenome, whole genome shotgun sequencing project. | isolation source: water | place: Pacific Ocean | collected 2012-04 | reverse complement strand
TGGTCGGCGACGCCGCGCTGCTGATCGACCCACACGATCCCGCGGCGCTCGCCGATGGGCTGCGCCGCGTGCTGACCGACGCCGCCCTCCGTGAAGACCTGCGCACCCGCGGTCTGCGGCGCGCCCGCGGCTACTCGTGGGACCGTTCGGTACGCCGTATCCGGGAGATCTACAGCGAGGTCGCCGAGCAAGCATGAGCTCAGGCGGGAACGGTCCGGTGCGAATCGCCCTGGTACACGACTGGCTGACCGGGATGCGTGGCGGAGAGCGCGTCCTGGAGGTCTTGTGTAGCCTGTTCCCGCACGCCGAGCTCTTCACGCTGGTGCACGTCCCCGGGAGCGTCTCGCCCATCATCGAGCGCTGCCGGCTCCACACGTCGGTCATCCAGCACCTGCCCTGGTCGCACCGGCTCTACCGGCACTACCTGCCGCTGTTCCCGATCGCCATCGAGCAGTTCGACCTCGACCCCTTCGACCTGGTCGTCAGCACCAGCCACTGCGCAGCCAAGGCCGTCGTCACGACCGGTCGGGCACGGCACCTGTGCTACTGCCACACGCCCATGCGCTATGCCTGGGACCAGTACGACGCGTACTTCGGGCCGGCGCGGATCGGCCGGCTGCGCAGTCGACTGATCCGACCGGTCATGCGGGCGCTGGCGCGGTGGGACGCCGACACGGCCCAGCGGGTGGACCGTTTCGTCGCGAACTCCGGGCATGTTGCAGGTCGGATCCGCCGATACTATAATCGGCGAGCCGCGATCGTCCCTCCGCCTGTCGACGTGGCGTTCTTCAGCCCGGATGACACGGCGCCGGGCCGGCACTTCCTCGTCGTCTCGGCCCTGGTACCTTACAAGCGCATCGAGGTGGCGATCGAGGCATGCCGCAGCGTGGGGGCTCGTCTGAAGATTCTAGGTCAAGGCCCTGAATTGGAGCGCTTGCGCCGTGTCGGCGCCGGTGACGTCGATTTCCTCGGGACCTGTTCCGACGAGGGGCTCCGCCAGCACTACCGAGAGGCGGCGGCCGTCCTGCTGCCCGGCGAGGAGGATTTCGGCATCGCGCCGGTCGAGGCCCAGGCCTGTGGTCGGCCGGTCGTGGCGCTGGCGCGCGGCGGCGCGTTGGAGACGGTCGTCGATGGCGTGACCGGGATCCTGGTCGCCGACCCATCGGTGACCGGGTTCGCGGAGGGCCTCGCGCGGGTGCAGCAGACCGCGTTCGACGCGGCCCGACTGCACGAGCACGCTCTGGCCTTCTCGCGCGACCAGTTCGCGGCACGAATGCAGGCACAGGTGGACGACACGCTCGCGGCCCCAGCGGGGCAGCTGCGATGGTGAAGCGCTATAACCGCTTGCTCGTCGCCTTCTACGTCATCACCGACGTCCTGCTGGGGATGGCGTCGTTCGTGGTGGCCTACCTGGTGCGCTTCGAGAGCGGGCTGATCGAGGTCACCAAGGGCTTCCCCCCCTTCTCCCAGTACGTCAACGTGCTGCCGTTCATCGCGGCGCTGGTGCCGCTGTCGTTCCACGTCCAGGGCATCTACCGCCTGCGCCGCAGCCGCACCCGGGTCGACGATTTCTTCGCGGTCTTCGTCGGCACCATCCTGGCCGTCGTGTTGGGCGTCGTCAGCACGCTCTACTTCCAGGCGTACTACGTGTCTCCCGAGCTCAAGGCTCGGGGTGTCTACGAGGTTTCGCAGATCGTCTGGGCCCTGTTCCTCGGCTTCAACGTGCTGCTGACCTATCTCTCCCGGGAACTGGTCCGCGAGGTGCTCGAGCGCCGGTGGCGAGCGGGCATCGGGCTCAAGCGTTTGCTGATCGCGGGCGCGGGCGAGCTGGGACGCCTCGTCGCCGACAAGGCGCTCGCACACCGCGAGCTGGGCTACCGGGTCGTGGGCTTCGTGGACGAACGCGCGGGCGGCGACCGGCTGGGCCACCGGGGCCTGCCGCTCCTCGGCACGCTCGACGAGACCGGGGAGATCCTGCAGCGCGAGAAGATCGACCAGCTCTACGTGGCGCTTCCCCTCGAGGAGCACGTCAAGATGCTGGGCTTGATCGAGGCCGCGAGCCGGGAGTGCATCGGGGTCAAGGTCGTGCCCGACCTGCTGCAGTTCATCGCGCTCGGCGCGCGACTTGAAGACCTCGACGGCGTCCCGATCATCAATATCAACGACGTGCCGCTCAAGGGGATGAACAGCGTCCTCAAGCGGTTGATCGACGTGGCCATCACCGCCGCGGCCCTCGTCGTCCTCGCGATCCCCTTCGCCATCATCGCCGCCGTCATCAGGACCACCTCTCCCGGCCCGATCTTCTACCGGCAGGAACGAATGGGTCTCGACGGCAAGCGGTTCCTCGTGTACAAGTTCCGCTCCATGTTCCACGACGCCGAGCGGGAGACCGGCCCGGTGTGGGCCCGCGAGGACGACCCGCGACGTACGCCGGCGGGGCGGCTCCTGCGCCGCTTCAGCCTCGACGAGCTCCCCCAGCTGTGGAACGTCCTCCGGGGTGACATGTCGCTCGTGGGGCCACGGCCCGAGCGCCCTTTCTTCGTCGAGCAGTTCAAGGAGCGGTTCCCCCAGTACATGCTCCGACACAAGGTGAAGTCCGGCATGACGGGCTGGGCGCAGGTGAACGGGTGGCGGGGCAACACGTCGATCGAGAAGCGGATCGAGTACGATCTCTACTACATCGAGAACTGGTCGGTCTCGCTCGACATGAAGATCCTCTGGCTGACGGTCGTCCGGGGAGTCTTCCACAAGCACGCCTACTGAGGGCGCGGGGCGCTCCAGACAGAGGCCACGCACAGCCGCGATGCCCACGGAGGGGCACCGACCGCCGGCCCCGGGCCTGGCGTCAAGAAGCTCATGAAACCTCGCGTCGTCATCACCGGTGCCGCCGGCTTCATCGGATCGCATCTGGCCGAGACCCTGCTGGACCGCGGCTATACGGTGATCGGCATCGACAACCTGCTCACCGGGGACACGGCCAACATCGCGCACCTGGTAAACCGCGACTTCCTCTTCATCAAGCACGACGTCACAAACTACATCCACATCGAGGGCCCGATCGACTTGGTCCTGCACTGGGCGAGCCCGGCGAGCCCCATCGACTACCTGGAGCTGCCGATCCCCACGCTCAAGGTGGGCGCCCTGGGTACGCACAAGGCCCTGGGCCTGGCCAAGGCCAAGGGAGCCAAGTTCGTCCTGGCCTCGACGTCGGAGGTGTACGGGGACCCGCTCGAGCATCCGCAGGCCGAGACCTACTGGGGCAACGTCAATCCCATCGGGCCCCGCGGGGCCTACGACGAGGCCAAGCGGTTCGCCGAAGCCATGACCGTGGCCTACCACCGGTACCACGGCCTCGACGCTAAGATCGTCAGGATCTTCAACACCTACGGTCCCCGAATGCGGATCAACGACGGGCGTGCAGTGCCGACGTTCATCTCGCAGGCGCTGCGCGGAGAGGACGTCACGATCTTCGGGACGGGTCAGCAGACGCGGAGCTTCTGCTACATCAGCGATCTGGTGGAGGGCGTGCTGCGCCTGATGGAGTCGAGCACGAACGAGCCGGTGAACATCGGGAACCCCGAGGAGATGACCATCGCCCAGATCGCCGAGTGCATCATCGAGATGACCGGCTCGACGAGCCGCCTGGTGTACCGGCCCTTGCCCACCGACGATCCGAAGATCCGCCAGCCGGACATCACCCGAGCCCGCACGCTGCTGGGCTGGGAGCCCAGGACCTCGCTCGCGGACGGGTTATCGACGACGATCGACTACTTCCGGTCGAAGATGGACATCGGCATCGAGGGCTAGTCGCTCCAAGCTACGCGGTCTTCTCGCCCTCCTCTGACGGCTCGGTCTTCACCCGCAACCGCTTGATCCCGCGTTCGATCCGCTCCGCCAGCTCGCGCTCCGCCTGGAGCGAGCGCAGCGTGGCCTGCGCGCGCTGCATGATCTCGTCGAGCTGTCCGATCTTGCCGGTCACGTGGTCGATGATCGCCTTCTGCTCGCTGACCATCTCCAGATTGACCCGCACGTCTTCGAGCACGTTGACAATGGCGTTGGACTTGAGCTGCACCACGTCAACCATCTTCTTCTGCGAGTCGATGACCGCAATGCGCTCGTCGATCTGACTCAACGCACCCAGCACCTCGTCGACCCGGCTCTTGAGCGCGGCGATCTCCGCGCGGCGGTCGGCCATGCCCTGCAGATCGGCCTTGGACCGAGCGGCGAGCTCGTGGACCGACTCGACCTCCTTCTTGACGGAGTCGACGAAGGTCTCCCGGGCGGTGATGGTCTGAAGCTTCCGGTCGATGTCGTCCGCCAGCGTCTTCAGCTCGTCGAGCCGTCCCTCGAAGGCCTCGGCCTTCTTCTCGGCGAACGCCAGCTGCGACCGGCGGCGATCGAGCTGCTTGAGCATGCTGTCCAGACGCTTCTGCTGCTCATCGGCCGCCTCGGACTGCGAGGCCACGTCGCGTTGCCGGGTCTGGACACGCGCCAACTCCCCGACCAGGTCCTCCTTGACCGCCACCGCTCGGCCGAGATCGTCAGACAGCCCCTGCGCCTGGCTCAGCCGTTCGGTGATCTCCGTCCCGAGCTTGCGACTCGACGTCAGTAGCTCAGAGAACCGCCGCTCCTGCTCCGCGAGGACCGACCCGTCCTTCTGGGTCTTGTCGAACTGCTCCTGTGCCTTCTCGATCTGGGTCTTGAGCCGCGAGACCTGCGCGGTGAGCGGCGCCAGCTTCTCCTGAACGCCCATCACCGATTCGATCTTCTGCTGCACGTCCAGCACCTGGACACCGACACCGTCACACGCGCTCTTCAGATTCTCCACCTCGGCACGCCTCCCGAGATGCTCCTCGAACTTCCGGTCGACGTCGGTGGAGAGCGCGTTCAGAGCGTTGATCCTCGACTCGATCCGCTCCACGAACTGCTGTTGTCCCGACATCCGGGTCAGCTGGCGGTCAAGGTCGTCGGCGATGGCGACCAGATTCGCCGCCTTGCGCGCCCCTTCGTCGACCGCCGACAGACGGCCGGAGATGGTGTCGAGCTTGGCGTCCAGCTCGGGCAGCTTCACGCCGAAGGTGCCGACACGATCCATGAAGGCCTCGAGCGCGACGCGATCGGAGGCCAGCTTGTCTCGCAACTGCGCGGCGGCGGCGTGGGCGGTGTAGAACTCCTGGATCTCCGTGCGGAGGGCTTCGACGTCCTGACGACTCTGGCTCAGGCTCTCGAGCTGCCAGGTGCTCTTCTTGGCGAGCTCGTCCACCTGCTCCAGCTGTTCCTGCAGCGACTCGAGCGCCACGTGCCGCTTCTGGATCTCCTCGGTCTGTCCCAGCAGCTCGGGGATCTGCTTGGCCAGCGCGTCGATCTTCAGGTGGAGGGCCCCGAGGTTACGCTCCTTGATGCTCAGCGCTTCCATTCCCTTCTCGATGTCCTCGGCCGTCCGCTGCAACGCCCCGAGCCGTTCGTCGTAGGACGTGAGCTCGCGCTTCTCGATCGTTAGACGATCCCCGTAGCCTTGCACGAACCCCACCAGGTCCTTACGGGTGCTCTCCAGCTTGCCCACGTCTCGCGCGAAGGCCTCCTGCGCCGCCGACGCCGCGTCGAACCGACCGCTGACCTCCTTCGATAGCTTCTCCATGCGGTCGAGCTTCTCCTCCGCCTGCGCGGACTGGCGCATGCCCTCCTGCAGCTTGGCGATCTGCTCGTCCATCTTCCAGACCATCTCGCCGAGGCGGTTGGATTCCAGCACCGCGTGCTCGACGGTCGTCTTCTGCTGCTCGAGGGACTTGACCTTGGTAGTGACGTGCTCGGCGAGCGCGTTCAGAGCGGTGAGCCGCTGCTCCGTGCTCTTGCTCAGCTCCTGGAGGTCCGCCAGCGGACCGAGCTTCTTCTCGACCTCCTTCACCGCATCGACCGACAGGTTGGCGTGCTCGCGTGCCTCGCGCGCCGATTCCCGAATCGTACCGTAGTCCTGGGTGAGCTGCGACGCGACCCCGCGCAGCTGCTCGAGGTCCTTGCGGAGCCCGTCGTACCGATCCTTGGCCCCCCGCACCTCCGTGCTCGCCTGCTGCAGCTCCCCTCTCAGCTCGTCGAACGCATCCTGATCCCGCTTGAGTCCCTCGACGCTCGTCTGGGTCTTCGTCGCCTGGGACGCCAGCCCCTGGATCATGGCGCGGTGCTTCTGCAGCTCGCCGTCCGGCGCCACCAGCTGCTTCACCGCGGCTTCGCCGGAGGCCACCGACTCGAGCAGCGTCCGCACGCGGACGTCGACTTCCTCGACACCGCGCAGCCGCTCGTCCAACTTGCCCACGCGGTCCCCGAGCGCGCCCAGCTGCGTGGTAGCGCTCCCTAGCTGGTCGGTCAGCCCCTGCAGAGTCCCCCCATGGTCGCCACCTTCGGCGCGTGGAGCTCCACCTGCGAGAGCGCGGTGTTCAGCGCGGTCCGCTCCATCTGAGCCGAGAGGATCAGCTCTTTGAGATCGTCGACCTGCTGCTTCACCGCGGCCGAGCTACCTTTCTTCTTGAAGGACTCCAGCATCATGTATCTCCTGATCATCAACCGCGCCAAGGTGCCGGCACAGCCCACCCCCGGCCGTCAGCCGGAGCGTCCGGTGCAGGATAGCGCGAGCACTGCCCCTGAACAACGACAAACGCGAGCAGCCCGTCGTGCATGCGGGCTAGGACTCGCTGACCAGACGCGTGGTCCGGACGACGTAGTGCACGCCCGAGAGCAGCGTGATCGCGAGCGACAGATAGATGCACGCGTCAATGACGATCGACGGCCGTCCGAGGTGGTTGTAGAGCAACACCACGGCAGCGGTCAGGACGTAGATCGCCGTGGCCGCCTTGCCAAGGACGGACGGACGAAACGTGCGACGGCCGACCGCCAGGTTGATGATAGCCGCGGTGAGCACGATGACGACGTCCCGGCTGATGACGAGCACCGTGAGCCAGATGGGGAGCCGGTTCGTCAGACCGAGCCCCGGCACGGTCAGGACCACGAAGGTCGACACCAGCAGCAGCTTGTCGGCCATCGGATCCAGCCAGGCGCCGAGGCGGGTCTTCTGTCCTGCACGCCGAGCGATCAGGCCGTCGAGCGCGTCCGTGATGCCCGCGACGATCAGCACCACCAGCGCCCACCCGGGGTGTCCGTACAGCACGAGCAGTACGAGCGCCGGGATCAGCATGATGCGAAGGAACGTGAGCTGGTTGGCGGCGGTCTGGGCAAACATGTGGCTGTCGGCTCACCGATCTGCGCCCCGGGCACCCGGGAGGCCGGCCACCCGACCCGCGAGGGCCTCGAGACGGTCGACGGTCTCGACCACCTCCGCGCCGCGAACCCGTCGCGTGAGCTGGAAGGTCCCGTCCTCGAGTGCCCGCAGGATGCCGGCGGCCACGGCCCGGGACGCGGCCGGATAGATCGGATGGCCCGAACGTAGGTCGGCGAAGGTGGGGCGCGCGGCCCCCCACTCCCGGGCGAGCGCCGGGGCGCGTTCGCCGATGACACCCAACGTCCGACTCACGACCTGGGCGAGCCCACCGCGGTCGACGAGCGCGTCCGGCTCGAAGGTGTGGTTGGGGTAGACCTCCATCAGGCCCGCCGTCGCCACGGCCATGATCCACGGTGCGGCCCAGTGGCTCCGGGTGTCGGTGAGCAGCGCGGCTTCCGACCCCGCGTTCTCGACGAGCCTACTGAGACGGACGCCGATCAGCGCGGCCAGATGGGCGCGCGTCACCCGGTCGGCGGTGGGGATCCGGGCGTACTCCGCCGGCAATCGGGAGAGCTCGGTCCGGGCCGCGGTGCGCTCGATCCGCGCCTCGAGGTCGACGCTGGGCTCGATGCCGTAGGCACGCTCGTAGGCGTCGATGGCGTCATCGAACTCCTCCCGCGCCTCGTGCAGCTCCCCGATGAGGACCAGCGCCGCCGCGTCGGTCGGGTCGAGCTCGGCCGCCCGCCGCCCGTGCTCGAGCGCCTCGAGCTCCCGCCCCTGACGCCGCTCGACCAGCGCCAGCTCGCGGTAGAGGAACGCGCTCTCCGGGGCCGCCACGAGCGCGCGCTGGTAGGCGGCCTGGGCGTCCGCGTCGCGACCGCCCTCGGCCGCCGCCCGCGCCACCTCGACGTGGCGCTGCAGGCCGCGGAACCGCAACAGATCCACGCGCCGCGCGACCGAGGCCAGCGACGAGTCGACGGCGAGGGCCGCCTCGAAGCTTTCGAGCGCCTCGTCCTCGCGTTCGGCGCCCATCAACGCCTCACCGCGTCCGACCAACGCCGGCACGTACGCCGAGGCACGGGCGAGGACCCGGTCGAAGCGTCCGACGGAGCTGGCGAAGTCGCGTGCCGCGAGCTCGACGTAGCCCAACCCGGCCTCGGCGGGGTAGAAGCTCGCGGCGCGTGCGACCGTGGCGCTGAACTCTTGGCGGGCGGTCGGCAGGTCGCCGGCCTGCAGGAAGAGCCACGCACGCTCGATCTCCGCGGCCAACGCGGTGTCCCCGAGCCCCGGGGGCACGCGCGGAAACACGAAGTCCGGATAGCGCGGCGTCGTGACGACCGGCGGGGGCAGCACCCGCGCCGCACACCCCGCCAACAGGGTCACCACGCCGAGCGCCACGACGCGCCGCACCCAGCGCCGGTCTTGGTGCGACGCAGGACGTTCACCACGGGCTGCTAGAGTCGTAGACATCTGGGTCAGGCAGGCGTGGCCCGCGCCTGCTCGATCTCCTGCAGTAGCCGGCGCGGCACGTCTGCCTCGATCGACACCCGCCCGTCGGACGTCTCGTGTCGCAGCACCCGGCCGTGCCGGTAGAGCCGTGCAATCCGCCGTCGGTCGGACGCGCTGCACCCGTCGAACTCCAGGACCACGTGGCGCATCTCGAGCGTGAGCCGCCTGGTGACGACCTGAAGCAGCTCGTCCACCCCGTCCCCCTCGCGCGCCGAGACGCACACCGCCGACGGGTCGCGGGCCGCCAGGTGTGCGCATTCGCCGAGAGGCACGAGGTCGCACTTGTTGTAGACGATCACCGTCGGCACGGCCGCGGCCCCGACCTCGACGAGCACCCGCTGAACCGCCGTGACCTGCCGCTCCTGGTCCGGACCGGCCGCGTCGATGACGTGCAGGAGCAGGTCGGCCTCGGCGACTTCCTCGAGGGTGGCCCGGAAGGCCGTGACCAGCGAGTGCGGTAACCGATCGAGGAAGCCGACAGTATCCGAGACGAGCAGCTCGCGCCTATCGGGCAGGCGCACGTGGCGCACCAGGGGGTCGAGCGTAACGAACAGTGCGTTGGAGACGGGCGCCCGCTGGCCCGCGAGTCGGTTGAACAGCGTGGTCTTACCCGCGTTCGTGTAGCCAACCAAGGCAACGGTCGGGATCGAGGCCTTGTGCCGGCGTTCCCGGAGCTGGGCTCGTCGTCGCCGCACCGCCTGGATTTCACGACCGAGCGTGCCGATGCGGTGTCGAATCCTCCGCCGGTCGGTCTCGAGCTTGGTTTCGCCCGGCCCCCGCGTGCCGATCCCGCCGCCGAGCCGCGATAGCGCCGCGCCCGCGCCCACCAGCCGCGGCAGCAGATACTTAAGCTGGGCCAACTCCACCTGCAACTTGCCCTCGCGGGTCCGGGCCCGCCGCGCGAAGATGTCCAGGATCAGCTGCGTGCGGTCGATCACGCGGCGGTCCAGGTCGCGCTCGAGATTTCTCAGCTGGGCGGGCGTAAGCTCGTGGTCAAACACGACGAGGTCGACGTCTGCCTCGTCGCATGCGGCGGCCAGGGCGGCCACCTTGCCGCGCCCCAGGAACGTCGCAGGATCGGGCCGGGCACGCTCCTGCAACACCCGAAGCGCCACGCTGACGCCGGCCGCTTCGGTCAGCCCGACGAGCTCATCCAACCCACGCTCCGCCTCACCGCGGCCGGACACCATCACCAACCCGGCCAAGGCGGCGCGCTCCTTCGGGCGCTGGCGCGCCGCGTTGGAGGAGCGATCAGTCATCACGTCCCAGGAATTCTAGCACGCGCGCCCAGGGCACCGCGCCCTCCCTCACGAGCGCCGGCTCCGTGCCAGTGATTCGCACGATCGTCGACGGCCGCCCCCCTGGCGTCGCACCGGCATCGAGCACCAGCGCGACCGTGTCGCCGAAGACGGTAACCACGTCGTCGGCCGTGGTCGCCGGCGGCTCTCCGGATCGGTTGGCGCTCGTGGCACTCAGCGGGTACCCGGCGCGGGCGCACAGCGCGCGTGCCGTCGCGTGGCCGGGAACGCGGACCGCAACCGTCGTGCCCCCGCCCAGCAGATCCGACCCCAACTCCGGCGGCGCGGCCAGGACCAGCGCCAAGGAGCCCGGCCAGAACCGTCGCGCGAGACGGCGCTCGACATCCGACAGACGACCGATCTGTGCCTGCACCTGCTCGAGGTTCGCCGCGATCAGCGGCACCGCTCGCTCCGGGCGCCGGCCCTTCAGGCGAAAGAGCGCCCGCACCGCCCTGCCGTGTCTCGGATCGACGCCCAGCCCGTAGAACGTCTCGGTCGGGAACGCCACGATCCGTCCCCCGGCAATCACCCGGGCGGCCTCGGCCAACGTCACCGGGTCGGGACGAGTCGGAACGATTGCGGCGCGAGTGGTCAGGACGACTCCGTCTTCTTGTGCTTGCGCTGGCGGTGGGGACGCTTGGTCTTGTCCTCGTGGGCACCGCCGCGCTGCCGCGGCAACGGCACGCGTGGCCTGGCTGGGCGCCTGCGGGTCTTCCGGATCGCCACGACTATCGCCGTGTCCCCTCGACCGGAAGGGCGGCGGCCGCCCGGGATCGTGCCGCCGTCTCGGCCGCCTCATCGTGGCCGAGCGTCGGACGAGCATCGGACGGCCGGGGCCGCGCCAGCGTCCGTGAGACGACGACGGCGAGTACCGCGAGCGCCAGGCCGTCCGCCACGAAGATGCTGCGGATGCTCATCGCGGCGAGCGCGCCGCTCAGCATCGGGCTGAGCGCTCCACCGCTCAACAGCGCCGAGGTCATGACGCCGAAACCGGTCCCGCGTGCGTGCGCGGGAATGATGCTACCCGCCGCCGCGTAGGTGGCCGTCATGGCCGTGCCGACGCTGAGCCCGAGGAGGGGCGCCGCGACCAGCAGCCAGATCGGATGCGCGGCCATGGCGAATGCGGCCAGGGGGACGATCGCCAGCACCGCAGACCAGACGATCACATCGCGCGTCGCCAGCCTCTCCAGCGCCTGCCCACCCAGGTAGTTACCGAGCGCGCCGAACGCCGCGATGACCGAGAAGACGATGCCCGACACGAGCGCCACGCGGTCGAACGGAACGCCGATGTCCGCGACGAAGAGCGGAAGAATCGGACCGACGCTCTTGTCGACGAACTGGACGCCGAAGATCACCAGCAAGAACAGGCCGAAATGCTCGAACCGCAGCGTACCGCGCACGGTCATCCGCCGGCGCCCGGCGGAGACCGCGTTCCCGCGAGCCGTCGGCGGCTCCTGGTAGAGGAGCTGCACGAGGACGAGCGCAACGGCGTAGAGCCCGGCCGCCACCAGGAACGCCTGCCGTAGGCCAACGAGCTGCGCGATGACGCCCCCGATCACCGGACCGACCGCCGGGCCGAGGCGCTGGGCCCCCTGCGCCGTCCCGATCGCCGAGGCCATCCGACCCTCGGGCGCCGAATCGGCCGCCATGGTGAGGATCAGCGCCCCGTAGCCCGAGAAGAACCCCTGGAACGCGCGCAGCGCAAGCACGTGCCACGCCTGGGAGGCGTAGGCGGTCCCGATCATCACGAAGATGAAGCTGACCAGCGAGCGCTGGACCATGACCTTGCGACCGAACCGGTCGGCGAGCCGCCCCCACACCGGGGCCAGGAGCGCCGTCATGGCCGGTGTGATCCCGAGGCTCACGCCGGACCAGAGCGCGACCTCCCCCACGTCGGTGACTCCCAGCTCCCGGAAGTACAAGGGCAGGAACGGCATCACGAGGGTGAACCCCATGAAGCCAATGAACCCAGCGACCGCGATGGCGACCTGGTTGCGCCCGGAGGCGTGCGGGGCCTGGCTCATGGCGTGCGCCGGGACGCTGGCGCCACGCCGAGAGCCGCACAGTCGGTCTCAGAACCGAAGCTTGACGTTCTGGTCCTCTCGCACATGAATGCTATCGACGAAGCGGATGCGGTGAGGGTTGGTCTGCATGATCAGGGAGCTCGTGCGGGTGCCGTCGCCGAAGAACCGGACCCCCTTCATCAGCGTGCCGTCGGTGACACCGGTGGCGGCGAAGATGATCGAGTCGCCCGGGGCCAGATCCGCGGCCCTGTAGACCCGCTTGGTGTCGGTGATGCCCATCGCCCGGCAGCGCGCCTCGTGCTCGGGCTTGTCGACCACGAGACGCGCGAAGATCTCGCCGTTCAGGCACCGCATCGCCGCGGCCGCCAGAACGCCCTCCGGCGCCCCCCCGGTCCCCATCACCGCGTGGACCCCGCTCCCCACGACGGCCGCCGCGATACCCGCCGAGAGATCGCCGTCGGAGATGAGCCGAATGCGCGCGCCGGTCGCGCGGATGTTCCGGATCAGGTCTTCGTGGCGCGGACGCTCCAGCACGATGATGACCAGGTCTTCGACCCGCCGCTTGAGGTTCTCCGCGATAGCGCGCAGGTTCTCGTGTACCGGGGCGTCGAGGCTCACCGCATGCTTGGAGGTCGGCCCGACGACGAGCTTCTCCATGTAGATGTCGGGGGCGTGGAGCAACCCGCCCCCGACGGCGGCCGCCAGGACCGCGATCGCGTTGGGCTCGCCGGTGGCACACAGGTTGGTGCCCTCCAGGGGGTCCACGGCGATGTCGACCACCGGATAGGATCCCTCCACCCGCGTACCGGCTCGATTGGCCACGCCGACCTTCTCTCCGATGTAGAGCATCGGAGCCTCGTCGCGCTCGCCTTCACCGATCACGATGGTCCCATCGATCGGCACGGTGTCCATGACCTGGCGCATCGCCTCCACCGCCACCTGGTCCGCGCGATGGCGATCGCCCTGGCCCATGGTGTGGGCACAAGCGATGGCCGCCTGCTCGACGACCCGCAAGAACTCAAGTGAAAGGTCGGAACGCATCTGTACTCCTCGTCACTCCTCGTCGACCTACCCGTCGCCGCTGGCCGGCGCGGAGCACGGGGGCAGTCGACATCGCGCGTCCCGATCGACGCGATAGCCCAGCACGTAGTCGGCTTGCATCAACTTGTGCACCTCACGGGTACCTTCGTAAATCACCGCCCCCTTGCAGTTGCGGTAGAAGCGCCCCACGGGGTACTCGTCCGAGTAGCCGTTAGCCCCATGAATCTGCACGGCGTCGCCAGCGGCGCGCTCGGAGGCCACCGTCGCGAACCACTTCGCCAGCCCGGTCTCGCGCGTGTCGCGGCGCCCCTGGTTCTTCAGCCAGCCCGAGCGCAGCCACAGCAGTCGAGCCGCCTGATAGTCCGACTCCATCTGCGCGATCATCTCCTTGACCAGCTGGTGCTCCGCGATCGCCACATCGAATGCTCGCCGCTCCTTGGCGTAGCCCACGCTCGCGTCCCGACACGCTCGGATGAGCCCGGTCGCCCCCGCCGCGACCGTGAACCGCCCCTGGTCGAGCGCCGACATGGCGATCTTGAACCCCTCGCCGGGCCGCCCCAGCAGGTTCGCCTCCGGCACCGGCACCTCGTCCATCGTGAAGAAGCCGGTGTTCCCGGCCAGGATCCCCCACTTCTCCTTGAGCGTGCCGCTGGAGAAGCCCGGGAAGTCGCGCTCGACGATGAAGGCGCTGAGTCCGGACGGGTCACGCCGCGGCTTCTTCTCGAGGTCGGTCCAGGCGACCACGAGGAAGGTGTCGGCGACGTCGGCGAGCGAGATCCACATCTTCTCGCCCGAGAGCCGGTAGCGGTCGCCGTCCTTGACGGCCACGCTCTGGATGCCTCGCACGTCGCTGCCGGCGGCAGGCTCGGTCAACCCGTAGGAGGCAATGAGCCGCCCCTGGGCCTGCGGCACCAGATAGCGTTGCTTCTGTTCCTCGCTGCCCCAGGTGAGCAGCGAGAGCGAGTTCAGGGCCACGTGTACCGAGAGGATGACGCGGAGCGAGGTGTCGACGTACTCCAGCTCCTCGCTCGCGATCCCCAGCGACACGTAGTCCATCCCCGCGCCGCCGTAGGCCTCGGGAATCGAGATCCCGAGCAACCCCAGCTCTGCCATCTGCGGCAGCAGGCTGCGATCGAACCGGTGCTCGCGATCGAGGTCGTGAATCCGCGGCGCAACCTCCCGCACCGCCCATTCACGAACCGTCTGGGCGAGCAGCCGCTGCTCCTCGGTGAGGTCGAAGCCGATCATGGCGTGGCCGAGCAGACCCGGATCATCTCACTCGCGCGTCACCACGATCGGCGACCCACGGTCGAGGGCCAGCAGGTCCCGGGCGCTCGCCGCGTGCGCGGCGATCTCGACGTGGTCGGTGCTTCCGAACAGGGCGCAGGCCTCCTGGTCCCCCATGTCGGCGTAGGTCTCGACCAACCGACCGATCCGATGCTCTCCGGCCTGGATCTGGATCGACCCGGTCTCGGCCAGCCGCTCGAAAGCCTTGCGGGTGATGTTGGTCACCAGGTTGCCGAAACGATCGACGTGCATGACGCACCCGGCGATCCGATCGGCCTCGACCTCCGGCACCGGAACGTCGATCTGGTAGTAGTCGGGCACCCCGCGTCCCAGCGCCGAGAGCTTGACGCCCTTCGCCAGCCAGGCGGCAGCCGGCGCAAAGCGATCCCGTCCCTCGAAGGTACGGCTGACGGTCGGGCGCGCGTAGCGCCGCTCGGTGATCTCCACGACATGCTTCGGCGGCGTCTCGCGCAGCATCTCGGTGAGCACCCCGTTGTCGGGCGCCACGAAGCGGTAGTCACCGGTGTCGACTGCCACGCCCCGGCGCGACGACCCGACGCCCGGATCCACGACGGCCAGGAACACCGTCCCCGTCGGGAAGTAGCGGTAGCTGGCGGCCAACTCCAAGGCCGCCCCCAGGATGTCGTGTGGCTCGAGGTCGTGCGAGATGTCGACGAGCGTGACCTCAGGACAGATCCCCAGGACCACGGCCTTCATGGTCCCGGCGTAGTGGTCCCGACTGCCGAAATCGCTTAGTAACGCTATGACAGGTCGCGCCATGCATCACAACCAGTTGGACACGAGACGCCGGTCCCTCAGAGTGTCGTGCGCATCTCCGGGGCGTAGACCGGTTTCTGGAACAAGATCTCGCGGGTGTTCATCTTCAACAAGAACGAATCCGAAACGACCAGCCCATCGAACATCTTGATGATTTCCCGATTCAGCATCACCGGCTGACGACCGCGTGTCGCCGGGTAGGAGCGATGCCGCAGGCTGACGTCGTCGACGACGAGATACTTCGTGTACTGCAGGGTGGGTGTATCGAGCGTCGCGAAGAAGCTCAGCGCCGCGCCACCGGGCCGCAACATGCGCGAGACCTGCTGCCCGACCGCCCGCGCCGCCGGACGCTCGAGATAGTCCAGGAGGTCCCAGCAGAGGATTCCGTCCACGCTGGCGTCCGGCTGCGAGAGGCGACCCTCCAGATGCTTCGGGAACTCCCCGAGCTTACCATCCCGCGCGAAGCGCTCGAGCTCGGCGTAGAGATCCTCGACGAAGATCTTGCAGCCGAGCTCCTCGCCGAAGTAGGTGACGTTCGACCCGACCACTGGACCGAGATCGATCAGAACCGGCGCGTCCTGGGATTTGAGAACCGAGAGGAACTTCCGAAACGCCTTCGTGGGAAAGACCGGATCGGCCACCGCCAGCGGGCTCACCAGCTCCACCGCCGGCGCGAGGTGGTCACGCCGGGCGACGCGGCGCGAGAACAAGTCGGTGATGGCACGTGATGCTCCGTCACCGGGCAAGGCGTCTCCTCAACTAGTGCTCCCACGATCGGTTGACCGCGGTGTGGTTCGTCAGGGGCGTCCGGAAGGTCGGCGCGGTGGGCCCTGAGCCGCGGCGACGGCTGGCTTGATCTCGGATCGGTTCTCGGCGGGACGCCCACCCGCGGACGGAGCCCGCTGCATGTCGATGCTGCCGCGGAAGTGTGCACCCTCGGCGATGGCCACTCGCGGGGAGACGATGTCGCCGTCGACGGAACCGTTGTCACGAATGTCCACCTTCTCGCTCGCGGTAATGTTGCCGGTGATCTCCCCGAACACGATGACCACCTTGGCGAACACCTGCGCACGGATCTTCCCGTGCGAACCGATCGTCAGAACGTGCTGGCGCAACTCGATCGTGCCCTCGACCTGCCCCTCGATCGTCAGGTCCTCGCTGCCGTTCAGCTCACCCTTGATCACGACCGACTTGCCGATGTTCACCGGACTCTGACCGAGGCCGGCGGACCGGGCGCCCGGAGCAGCCGCCCCGGCAGCGGGTCGCCCCTCGGGCACGTGCCCTGCAGGCTGGCCAGTCGACCGTACCGCCTCGTCACGCTTCCACATCGCCCTCTCCCACGCTGCGGGTTGGCCAGCCCCTGACCAGACCTACCACCGGGGTCAGTATACGGAAGTCGCCAAGGCCTGTCTAGTCCTTTTCTTGCTGACACTTAGCGGCAATGGTAACATTGCGCGTGGGCGTGCAATCGAGCCCCCTCCCGCGATGCGTATCTACCTAGATCACAACGCGACGACCCCACCGGCCGAGGCGGTCATCGAGGCCGTCGCCCACGCGCAGCGGGAGCTGTTCGGCAACGCCTCGAGCGTGCACCATTTCGGCCAGCGAACGAAGGCCGCGCTGGACGAGGCGCGCGCCGCCGTGGCGCACCTGCTGGGCGCGTCCCCGTCGGAGGTCGTCTTCACGGCGGGTGGCACCGAGTCGGACAACTTCGCGGTCCGGGGCATCGCCGAGGCGACCGAGGCAACTGGAAGGCGCCACCTCGTGTCCAGCACGATCGAGCACGAGGCGGTGCTGCAGGCCCTCAAGGCGCTGGAGCGGCGCGGGTGGCGCGTGACGCTCGTGCCGGTCGATTCGTGCGGTCTCGTGGATCCAGAGCGCCTGCAGCAGGCCGTGAGCGACGACACCGCGCTGGTGTCGATCATGCACGCCAACAACGAGATCGGGACCGTGCAGCCGATTCCGGCGCTTGCCCGCGTCGCCCACGCACGCGGTGCACTGTTCCACACCGATGCCGTGCAGTCGGTCGGCAAGATTCCGGTGGCCGTCGGCGAGCTCGGCGTCGATCTCCTCTCGATCTCCGGCCACAAGTTCTACGGACCCAAGGGGACCGGTGCCTTGTGGATTCGTCGCGGGGTGCGCCTCACCCCGCTGCTGGCCGGGGGGCGTCAGGAGCGCAATCGGCGCGCGGGCACCGAGAACGTCCCGGCGCTCATCGGCCTCGGGGAGGCGGCGCGGCTCGCCGCGCACGACCTCGCGTCGGGCGACGGGCGGCTCGGTGCGCTGCGGGACCGCCTAGAAGCCGAGATCCTTGCGAACGTCCGGGGGACGCAGGTCAACGGAGGGCCCGCGCCCCGCGTGCCCAACACGACGAACGTCAGCTTCGAGGGCGTGGAGGCCGAGTCGCTGCTCATCGCCTTGGACCTGGAAGGGGTCGCCGTGTCGACCGGGTCGGCCTGCTCGTCGGGAACCCTCGAGCCGTCCCACGTGCTGAAGGCCATGGGCTTGGCCACACACCGCACGCAGAGCTCGATCCGTTTCAGCCTGGGCTCGGGGAACACGACGGAGCAGATCGATCGCGTTGCGGAGCTCCTGCCGCGCACGGTGGAGAAACTACGGAGCCTGACGCGGCCAACCGCACGCGCGTGATTCGCGTGCGCGCCTCGGCGGGGGCGTACCCGGGTCCTCGCCTCGAGGCCGAGCACCAGATAACCCCTCATGCTGTAGCACGCGCAACATGCGTAACATGCGTATCATGGTCGCCATGTCGGGCGGCGTCGATTCATCGGTCGCCGCCGCCCGACTCCTCGACGCGGGCTACGACGTCGTGGGGCTCTCGATGCAGCTCTACGACCGGCGCGGCGGCGGGGCTGAGTTCGGGACCTGCTGCGGCCCAGACGACCTGCAGGACGCGCGCCGCGTGGCCAACGCGCTCGGCATCCCCCACTACGTCTTGAACCTGGAGCGCGAGTTCGAGCGCTCCGTGATCGACGACTTCGTCGACGAGTACACCCACGGCCGAACACCGATTCCCTGCGTGCGCTGCAACAGCGACTTGAAGTTCAGCTCGCTGCTCGATCGCGCCCGTGGCCTCGGCGCCAGCCACGTGGCCACGGGACACTACGCCCGCCTGGGAACCGACCCGACCACCGGCCAACACGTCCTCAAGCGCGGTGTGGACCAGACCAAGGATCAGGCCTACTTCCTGTTCTTGCTCACGCAGGCGCAGCTGGCGGGCGCCATGTTCCCGGTCGGTGACCTCTCGAAGTCCGAGGTCCGAGCCTACGCCCGCGACCGCGGACTTCCCGTGGCCGACAAGCCCGACAGCCACGAGATCTGCTTCGTGCCGGACGGGCAGCACGCCGAGTTCGTCGAGCGTCGAGACGGGGAGCGCGCCCAGCGCCAGGGCGTGGTGGTCGACGCGGCCGGGCAGGTGCTCGGCCGCCACGCGGGCGTCCACCGCTTCACCGTAGGCCAGAGGAAGGGGCTCGGCGTGTCTGCCGCGATCCCGCTCTACGTGCTCCGGCTGGACGCCGAGCGCCGGCGGGTAGTGGTCGGGCCGCGCGCCGCGCTCGAGCGGCCCAGCCTGTCGGCCTCGGGGGTCAACTGGATCGCCGGGAAGCCGCCGGCGACGACGGTGTCGGTCACGGCACAGATCCGACATCGACATACGGCGGCACCCGCACGCCTCACGCCGCTCGACGACGGCGCGCGCGCCCACGTCGAGTTCGACGAGCCCCAGGCCGCCGTGGCGCCCGGTCAGGCCGTGGTCTTCTTCGAGGGGGAAACGGTGGTCGGAGGCGGCTGGATCGAGACGCCGCCCGGGACGAACGCACACCGACCCGAGTCGATGATCTACGAGGCGGTCGCCGCCGCCTCGCCCGCGTGCTCGGGCAGCGACTCTAGGTAGCGCTCGGTATCGATGGCGGCCATGCACCCGGTGCCGGCCGCCGTGATGGCCTGCCGGTAGACGTGGTCCTGCACGTCGCCGGCCGCGAAGACCCCCGGCACGTTGGTCCGGGTGCCATCGAGCGTCCGGATGTAGCCGTTCTCGTTCATGTCGACCTGGCCGGCGAAGAGCTTCGTGTTCGGCGTGTGGCCGATCGCAATGAACACGCCGTCGACGTTCAGCTCCGTCTGCTCCTGCGTGTGACGATTGCGGATGACGATCGAGCTGACCTCGCCCTTCTCGACGTCCTTGACCGCCACCAAGTCGCTGTTCCAGACGAACGAGATCTTCGGGTTGGCGAACGCCTTGTCCTGCATGATCTTCGACGCACGGAGCTGGTCGCGCCGGTGGATCACGGTGACCTCCGTCGCGAACTTCGTCAGGAAGATCGCCTCCTCCAGGGCGGAGTCCCCGCCGCCCACCACAGCGATCGGCTTCTCGCGAAAGAAGTAGCCGTCGCACGTGGCGCAGGTCGAGACGCCGTGCCCCATCAGCGTCCGTTCGCTCGGCAGGCCAAGGAGCCGCGCCGAGGCCCCGGTCGCGATAATCAAAGCACGGGTCTTGAACTCGGCGTCGGCGGTCGCGAGGGTGAAGGGACGCTGCTGGAGATCGATCGCCGTGACGTTGCCGGTCGTGATCTCGGCACCGAACCGGGTCGCCTGCTCGCGCAGCTCCGCCATCAGATCGGGTCCCATGATCCCGTCTCGATAGCCGGGCCAGTTCTCCACCATGGTGGTCAGCATCAGCTGCCCCCCGGCCTCCAACCCCTCGATGACCAGGGGGGCGAGGTTCGCGCGCGCAGCGTAAAGCGCGGCGGTCAGGCCGGCCGGCCCGGAGCCGATCACGATGACGTCGCGGACTGCGTCCATGGTCTGCTCTCTCCTCTGCGGCACGGGTCGCGGCGCGGGACCCGTCGCCAGCACCCGTCAGCTCACAGATGCTTCTCGATGACGCCCTTCAGCTGCTCCTTGTCGGCCAGGCCCACGACCGACTCGACGGCCTCGCCGCCCTTGAAGAGCAGCAGCGTCGGGATGCCTCGGATGCTGAACCGGCCCGCCGTCCCCGGGTTCTCGTCCACGTTCAGCTTGCCGACCAGCAGACGGCCGTCGAGGTCCGACGCCAGCGAGTCGACGATCGGCGCCAGGCGCCGGCACGGTCCGCACCACTCCGCCCAGAAATCCACCAGCACCGGGGTCGACGCCTTGATCACCACGTCTTCAAAATTCGCGTCCGTAACCGTCTGAATGTTCTCTGCTGCCATTGCTTCCTCTCGCTCTGATCGTTTCTCCGCTGACGCGCCCGCAGCGGTGCGGGGTCACCCCACGGCCGGGGGCGCATCGGGCTGCGCCGCGGCACGCCCGGCCCGCGGCGACCGCATCGCCCGTTCATATACTTTGACATATTCCCGCGCCGAAACGTCCCAGGAATGGTCCTCCCTCATGCCCGCGACCTGCAGTCGGCGCCAGACCGCAGGTCGGGCAAAGGCCTCCAGGGCCCGTCGGAGCGTCTGGAGCAGCGCCTCAGTGGTGTAGGACTCGAAGGTGAAGCCATTGCCCTCGTCGGTGCCCGCGTCGTGGTCCCTCACCGTGTCGTTCAGCCCGCCGGTCGCCCGGACGACCGGCACCGTACCGTAGGCGAGGCTGTAAAGCTGGTTGAGGCCACACGGCTCGAAGCGCGAGGGCATCAGGAAGATGTCCGAGCCGGCCTCGATCAGGTGGGCCAACGCCTCGTCGAACCCGATGCGCGCCGCGATCCGTGTCGGGTGGCGTGCCGCCAGCTCCGACCACAGGGCCTCGTACCGCGCCTCCCCCGCTCCCAGCAGCACGAAGGTCGCCCCGAGACGCGGCAGCTCGGACCGGAGGTCGGCCAGCAAGTCGAAGCCTTTCTGGTCGACCAACCGGGAGACCATGCCGACCAGCGGTCGATCGAGAGATGCCGGCTCGTTCGGGAGCCCCAGGCGGTGGAGCAGCGCCCGCTTGGCCTCGCGTTTCCCGGCGAGCCGGTCCACGGAGTACGGCTGGGGCAGGTGCGGGTCGAGGTGGGGGTTCCAGCGCATGGTGTCGATGCCGTTCAGGACGCCGACCAAGGTGGATGCGCGGGCGCGCAGGATCCCGTGAAAGCCGAAGCCGAGCTCCGGCTCGAGGATCTCCTTCGCGTAGGTCGGGCTCACCGTCGTGACCATGTCGCTGAGGACGATCCCGGCCTTCAGGAGGCTCATCTGGCCCCAGTACTCGACCCCACCGGGGCTCAGCAGCGCATCGTCCAGGTCGATTGCGGGTGCCCCGCTCGTCGGGAACAGCCCCTGGTAGGCAAGGTTGTGG
>PVBE010276990.1_pt1 | contig 21425 bp, 22 predicted proteins | sample 1631181 | NCBI WGS metagenome assembly PVBE01 (sample SAMN08397723, study PRJNA350692) | Marine metagenome, whole genome shotgun sequencing project. | isolation source: water | place: Pacific Ocean | collected 2012-04 | reverse complement strand
TTCTCCATATCCATAGTAATCGAAGGATCAGGCCGCAACTCTACTCTTTTCTTAATATCGTCAACTATTTTCTTGATTAATCCACCATTATCTAAGAAAAAGTCTTTATCTTTAGTATAAAGAACAATGTTTGCACCCTCAAAACCTGCATCGCTAACTTTGTTATCAGGTATGTGCTTCAAAATTGTTTTAATTATTTGGCTCATTTAACTAGTTCCTAAGAATATTTTAGTTTTTCAGAATAACTCCTACATACTTATAGTCATATCTAACTCTTTACTAAATACTTTCTTTAAACCATCTTTTGTTATGGCTACAACATCTATTCCATTACCAGATGCAATATCTCTCTGTACAGCAGCATTTACTGCTTTTACACCCAATTTAATAGCCTCATCAACAGACATATCTTTTTTATATAGTGTTTCAAGAACTCCATATGCCATTACAGAACCAGAACCTGAAGAAACATAATCATCTACTTCAGAAACAGAACCATCTGCCCCAACATCATAAGCGTGACTTCCCTTCTCATCCTTTCCACCAACAATAAAGTGAGATATTCCAGGAATTGTACTAAATTTCCTTATATTATTGTATACCATATTTGAAAGTAAACTAACGGCCTCTTTAACACTTAAATCTCTGTTTATTCTTATACTTTTTAGCTTCAATTCAGCTCTAATTAACTTAATTAATAGTTGAATATCAGAAACAGTTCCAGCAGTAGTAACAGCAAGATTGTCAGTAATCTTAACTATTTTCTCTACCTTTTTGTTTGCAACTAAGTATCCTGCTGTAGCTCTCTTATCTGCAGCAAGAACAACACCATCACTACACTTAATAGCAACTGTTGTTGTACCAGTCTTCATTATGTTTTTAGCTTCTACCATTCTGTTTAAGAATTCACCAGAATTATTATAAATTGATGATGTTAGGGTACTATTTAAAGCTTTCGTTTTCTAATGGAAAACCATTGGATAAGCCTTAACAGCTCTCCAATCTACACCCGGATGTTTTTCATAATCTTCTACAAATTGCCTAGCTTCCCTAAAAAACTCTTCATTATTTAACTCATAAAGTCCATTTGATCTCTTAAAACGTGCAAGAAAAACCCTTCCATCATAACCCATACTTCCTAAGAATTCTGAAGTTTTCAATAGATGGTCCACATTCCCTTCTCTTAAACCAGCTATAACATTTAGTGAGAAATTAACTCCTGCTTCATTTAGTTTATCAATCCCTTCAGTAACATCATCTAAAGTTTGTTTTGGAAAATGTTCATCCAATATTCTTTGATCAGCAGACTCTAAACCAATATTTGCCCATCTTAATCCTGCTTCTTTTAATCTTCTTAGATCTTCAACACTTTTTCTTTTAATAGATTTAAAACTCATAAACATATAAGCAAAACCCTCAGTTGTATCATAATCCCCAAACCCATCAAGTCCAATTCTTGTAGGATTTCTGCTTAATCCAAATTCAGCTTCAGCTGTTTGCATAATTTCCACCAATCTATCAGTACCTAACATTAATGGATCTTCTCCTCCCATTAATAGGCCTTTGTAAGTTCTGCTTGTTAATGGATATTCATTATGGAAAAAATCCAATTGTGCTCTAATACTTGAATCATCTGCTCTGTAACCAACCTCACTTCCAATCTCACAGCCAGGACAATCACTATAACAACCTCTTTGAACTATTAAGGGTAATAACTCATAAGCAGACTCAACCGTATCTCCTGGAAGAACTAAACGAGATGTGTCTGTTAATTCAGTTAATCTTGCGTTTTTTCTTTGGGTATTACTACTACTTCCTGACGCCCTAGAGAAGATTTCATCAGGATTGTCCATACATAATTTTTGAAGCTCTCTAGCCACAGTATTCCCAAACAATAATCGCATTTCTTCTGGCATCTCCATCACAAAATAACCAGAACGTAATGAATCAGCATCATCCGAAATAGTAGAATCACGCTCACCTAAATTAGCACTAGCCAAGAAACCATTAACTCTTCCTCTAGCTGTATAAACTAAGTTAGGTGTTTCGAATGGAGTAGTAGCACCAGTAAGATCACCATCTAAATTAAATTTGAGCCTATAATGTTCTCCGATAGCAGTAATCCTATCTCCCCACTCAAATGCACATAGTTGACAATGGGTGTCTTTTCCTCTGTGTATCTCATATTGCATTCAACAGAAGAATTATAATCAATTTATAAATCTATCTTCAATATTAACTTAGAAGTAATAACTAGAAAATCTTACCTATACTCAACTATATCTATCGCCATATCCTTATTATCATCAATCCAGCTTGTTCCATCTCTAGTGTATTTATCAACGCCATTATCATCCATATTAATGGTTTCTAAGAAGAATTTCATATCCTGTTCTGAAGTTACTGAAACATCATTCTCTTCTTCGCTAAATTCTAGACAACTCAGTTTATGTTCACTCCATCCCTCACCAGTCTCAATATCCTCAAATACTTGATCATTTAGCTTGATATCTACTGTTCCAGGTGATGTTTTAAACTTAATAGCGCATGTATTTTGAGGATCTTCTGGAGCAACTGGCCCAAATATTACTCTAAAACCCCTTACATTCCAGAAAGTTTGCTTTACCCCTTGAAAATGCCCAGTTAATTGTTTGACACAGTCCTTTTCACAGTTTCCAACATCCTCAGTTGCCTTTTCGCAGATATTGTTTCCACAACAATTACCGATTGGCACTTCAGTACATTCATTATCACTACATCCCATCTCCATACATTCACTAACTTCACCAGTACAACCAGCTTGAGGACCAGATAATGGTTTATGTTCACAATTTTTTTGCTTATTGCAAAAATCCCAAGTGCACATATTTCCATCATCACAAGTTTTTGGACATTCCTTAGAAACCGCTTTTACGATAAAGACTAAGACTAATACAACAGCAATACCAATAAGAATATTCCGAAGAACCTTATCCATATATTCTATTTTCATTTAATCTAATCTTAGGATGAATTTATTTAAAGGTTTCTATTTCCCCAACATCATTCTTCCTGTTGGTCCATTATTTAATCTGTAGAAATATAATCCTGATGCAGCTTTTTCTCCAAACTCATTCCTACCATCCCAATGAGCTGCTTCATCTTTTCTGTCATAAACACCAGGCTCTCTATGGCCTAAATCTAATGTTCTGACTAAACTTCCTCCTCTATTATAAATGCTGACTCTAACATTTCCACCTTCACCTAACATGAAAGGTATCCACGTTTCAGGATTAAATGGATCTGGATAATTATTCATTAATACTGTTTGAGCAGGAGTTATGTCTTCTGGAACATATCCATCTCTTAATTTATCAAACAATTCCAAAGCTCTCTCTACATCACCTATTGAAACGCCATAATCAGCTCCTTGCTTTATTTCTCCCCAAACCACCAATGCTTTTTCATAAGCATTATCAAATATATGAGGAACCCTTTCACTAGCACTCATTGATGGCGCACCATAAACTTCACCAAAATGCTGAGCAACTAAGATTAAATCCACAATATTAACTCTGCCGTCTCCACTAACATCAGCTGCCCCAGTTGTCATCTTCCCAAAATCCCTTGCAACCAAGATTAAATCAACTATATTTATCAGATTATCACCATTAACATCCCATGCTCTTTGTGGTTGTCCTTGTGGTTCCTGATAATTAGGATTACCAGTGTTTGCATCATCGTATTGGAATGATGGCCATGGATGATCTCTTGCTCTTGATTCTAACCCTAAATCTAAAGCGTGGACATTTCCTTCAGCACTTGCAGCTAATATAGCATGCAATCCATCAACACCCGTATAATGACCTAATGCAATATGTCTTATTGGTGAGCCTAAATCAATTGGGAACGGTGCAACTGGAATCCCTTCCATTCCACCTTCTGCATACCATGCGTAGATATTGCCATCAACATCTGCTTGAACAACTTTTGGAATCCCATCATCTCCAAAATATCCTATTAGAGGGGAACGACTTCTTAAACGTCCTTGTGTTTCCTGAGGGAATCCTACTAGTGGAGTGATAATATTACCATCAAATTCAAATCCCCAAGTGCCTCCATCATAATTACTAGCAAAAATTCTTGCTGTTCCATCTGGCATTTTGAGAACTGATGGTGAAGTTGAAGCAAAATCAGCATCAGCGTTAGCTTCAATAACCCTACCATTTCCTGAAATGATAAGATCATTTTCTACTCCAGTTATTAGATATTGAACTCCACCAACATCAACAACTGCTGGTGAACCTTCTGAGCCATATCTGTCAATCATTGTAATAGGATATGGCGGGAATGGAATTCCATTAGCATTAACAGCTTGAATTAAATCTCCTTGTCCCCATGCCAATTCTAACTCAGGAGAAGTTGGATCTAATTGTCCAATTGCTGGAGATGAGTCCATAGTAGCTCCCATTGGAAATCCTGTTCTTGTAACTGCTTCTAACACTCCCCCACGATTGTGAACATCATAAACATGAATTGAACTTTGTCCTCTCCCACTACCAATTATACTTATCCTTTCTCCATCGAGACTAGCTATAGTTGTAGGAGCAGTAGAATCATTACCATAACTCAAAGAATCCAGAATCTCTCGCCCATCAGGACCAACGACATAAAGCCGATCAGCAGGGATAACTATTGCTCTAATCCCATCAGCAATTTCCCCCATAGCAGGAATACCTACAATAGGAGCATTATTCCCCAACGGGAAAAAAGTTCCATCCGGATTACTGTTTATGGGTTGTCCATCGGTTTCCCACCCATATAATCTTCCCATTCCGCCAGCATAAATCTCAGGTTCTCCATCTTCACCAACAAAATCAGCAGTAACAATTGCCCCAGCATCCACTTGTTGAGGAAAACCTGGTAAAGAAGGAAATGGTATTCCAGTATCAGGAGCTAGTTGAGCCGCATGTGCATTAGTTGCACCAAAATAACTCAATAGAAGATCTAATGATTCATTTCTCTTAGCCATATGGTTTAATGCTGTAGCTCCTACAGCCAGTCCTAAACCTATAACAGCGGCCCTTTTCAGTGGATTCAATATACGTTCTAACATCCTATTAACCATATATAATCTTCCTATATATAAATTTTACTACTTTTTAGGTGTGATTATATCTTTACGTAGAATTTTAGGAGTGATTTGTACTTTTCATCTTTGTCAAGGTCATCATATATAATCTCCTCATTACCTGGACGTTTATTATCCTTTCTAACATCAACATTAAAGACATAAGTCCCTTCTGGAGCACCAGATTCAGGATTTACAGATATTAAAAATTCATCAGATTCAAACTCAGGGATCAAATAAACATCTTCATCTGCACCAGATCTAGAAACCCAAGTACCGGGGGAACCAGAACCACAACCTCCATCACAATCATCATAAGTTACCCTAAACCCAAAATTATTATCAAATCCAGCATCATCAACACTCCCATCATTCATAATCCCCAAAACAACAACACCAGAACCATCAATATTAGTAGGCGAAACAGCAACAGCCTGCCCAGAGTTCAACAACCTAGCAATCTCCTGCGAAGAAGCGGCATCAGCTTCAGCAACTTGTGTCCTTGAAGCAGACATTATCTTAGATATAAAAGAAATACTCAGAATCAATATAGCAATACTAATAACAATAATAACAATAAAATTCATACTCAGTTGAAACCCACCTCTTTTTTTCATCTAACTAATCCTTAACTCAACGCTTATTTAAAGTTTTCTCTAATAAAACCGAAATATATAAATGGTACATACGATAACTCACCATCAATGGATAATTATACAACACGTCCCATTGAAGAAATTAATAAAGTTGATTTTAAAGGTATTCTAACTAACAAAGAGAATAGCATCTCTACCCATGCCCTTGACCATTTAAGCGAAAAACAAAGAAAAGTATTTAAAGAAGAAGAGTTAGTTAACATGATTGAAAAGGAGAGCCCTAGAAAAATATACTTACAATTTAATGGGAGATACGCCGCATATTACCGTAAACCTGAAGGTTATCTGAAATTAATACTAGAAGTTGACGATAAAAAAATAACAATAGTAACTTTTATTAATATACTCGAAATACCTAAACTGGATATAAAAAATGAATAAAGAAAGACATTTAAACGCTTCTGGAAAAGGTGAGTTTTTATACGATTATAAGCATGATATGCTGACCTTTAGAATTAGGGATAGGGATTACAAAATGTCAGTGGAATTTCAAAATTTTATAATTGATTTTGATACAGAAAATTTTATTACTGGAATCAGAATTTTTGATGTTTCAAAAGTATCAGGTCTTAAAAAACTAATATTTAATAACTTAGTTCATGGAGATTTCAAAGCTTCAATTAAAAATAACATCATATCAATTCGATTAAATTTTATCGGAAAATTAAGAAACAAAATTATTCCAATTTTTTCCAGTGAAGAGAACTTTACCCAGCAGATTTCTGCTCCAATTAATCCTAAACACCATATACAAGATTCAGTAGTCACTGTTCCAGAAATAGTAGCATAATAATAATAATAATAATCACAAATAGTCCTTTTATTTATTTCTTCAACTCAACTTTTAAAAAACCCATCAAGCTTCTTCTGCCCCTTCCCAGCCAATATATCTTCTTTAGAATAACCAAACACATCAAGTATCTTCTCAACCGAAGGAACTACTTGATTGTTAATATAGTAATCTGCATCATAATCCTTAGCATCAGATGGCAACACCGCCTTATCCCTAATCCTACCAGCACCAGAACCAACAACATAAGAGATAACAGAACCAACAGCAACCTCTTCACCTTTCTCCTTCATCCTAATTGCAACCGCAACATGCGGACCAACAGAATCATACGAACCAATCTCTTTCTGCAATTGTGTTTTAATAATCAACTTATCAATCTCAACCTCGCCTTTCCTTAAATCATTAACAACTTCCTTAACATACTTAAGAGCAGCAGCAGAATCTTTAGACGCCAAAACCAATCGCAAAACCTTCTCCTGAACCTCTTTAGCAATCACACTCCAATTACGCCTAACTGCCTCAAAACCCTTAATCTTCAACTTACCCTCAGACGTAATCAAAGCATACTTCTTCTTAGCACCACTACCAGAGTCCTTAGCAGAAACAAAAAGTCCGCAAGGATAAAACCCCTCATACTCCATCTCCATAAGGCCAGGCAGTTTAACATTAACTCTATCAATAAACTTCAAAGCATCATCTTCAGTTTTATCATTAAGACTCAAAAAAACCGAATCAGTATCCGAATACAGAACCTCAAAACCAGACTCCGTAGCCTTAGAAATAACATCCTGGATATAAGCCCTACCATAAGAAGTTACTGACTTTGCACACTCCAAACTATACCACCTTGCACCAAAAAAACCTAAATAACCATAAAAAGAGTTAGCAAGCAGTTTCAAAACAGTATCTCTAGCCCTAAGAAAATTATCATCCTTCTTCTTAATAATCTCCTTAATTCTCATTCGACGAGTAATCAACTCACCAATAAGTGTAGGAACAAAACCCTTAACCTTCTTACAAAACCTAAACTTCTCACCAGGAACCTCATCACCAGAACAACAACTACAATTCAACGTACCAGGAGAAATATTATGAGAAGAAATGATAGAAGGATACAAACTTCTATAATCAAAAATAACAATATTGTCATACAAACCAGGTTTCGGCTCAAAAACAAACCCTCCCTTATATGTCTGCATACGTCTCTTACCAATCTCAGTATAATGCGGCTTATTAGGCGCTATTTCATTAAAATCGTAAGCTTGCTTCAACAAATAACCCTCAACCAACTGCGAAAAACCCATCCTATTAACATCATGCATAGACAACCCAACAATCTTAACCAACTCAAGCAGTGTAGGAAGCAACTTCTTACATAAGTCGTAAGTAAGCTTAGCATCCTGCAAATTATACTTACAATACTCACCCAACCCAGAAACATCATTATCCCAAACATCAGCCAATTTATCTAAATCAACAGAATCCTTCTTCTCACCTAACAATTCAAAAGCAACATTATCTAAACTATAAGAATCAGTCTCCAAAGTACCCTTCATAGTCTTAACAATCAGCTTAAACACATCAATGTGAGTAATACCAACAACCTTAACCTTCTCACCCTTAACAATCATCTCGCTAAAATCAAGCCCAAGATCAAGTTTAACCCTATTCTTCACTCCCCTAGCCTTCAAATAAGGAAAATCAAAACCATCTGAGTAATAACCAGTAATAACATCAGGCTTATACTCAGCAACTAACTCCTTAAACCTATTCAACAAAGCACCTTCATCAGAAACTACCTCAATATCATCACCGGAAACATCCTTCCAAGTAACCACTCTCTTAAAACCGTCCCCATAAAGAGCAACCATCAAAATAGGATTCTTCTCAGAATTTATTCCCTTCCCATCAGGATTATAAGTTTCAATATCAAAAGCCAACACCCGTAAGTCTTTCAAAGACTCCCCTTCAATTGTACTAATAGAATCAACCTTAAAAACCTGAACCTTAGACTTTTCATTAATCTCTTCACCAGAAAACTCAACAAGTGTAGATAGCACAATCCCATTATCCACCAAATATTTTCGTGTAAACAGAATGTCATACTCATGTATTGACTCAATTATCTCCCAATCCTTAATTACATCCCTAATAACAGGAACATCCCTAGGCAATTTAACATAAACCTTAATTGCCTTAACCTCCTTACTCAAAAACTTCTTATCAACAACCTCTGTCTTTACAACAGAACTTACTTTATCCTCTCTCTCAACCCTAATATTCGAAAGTTTAGCAGAAACAACATTAACATCTTTTGCCAAAACATAAAAATAAGGCATAAAACTGTCATCAACAGCGCATATCTGCTTCCCATCCAATGTTCTGCCAAACAAAGAAACAATAGCCTTATCATTAACTACCCTATAATTCACATCCAAAGGAAAGAACTGCACCTTAACCATAGAAAGAAGAAAGCACTTATTTTTTAAAAATCTATGCCTTATCAACAACCACAACCAAAAATATCCGCATTAAAATAAAACTAACCACAAAAAGCAATAAACTCAACACAACTAAAATAATGTGCATCTCAGCCAAAAACATCCATAAAGCAGTCAATAAACCCATAACAACTAACATCAATAAATAACTCAAGAGCATAACATCCCATTTACGTATACCCACAAGAAATGTTCTCTTAAATATCTCCTTAAAACTTCTTCCACCAACCAAAGCTAAAGATAAAAACATAAAATAAAACAATACAACAACAAACAATAATGGAATTAAATCAAAAAAGCTAAAATTCTCCAGATTAACACCAATAAAAATAGCTCTTAAAAATAAAAACAAGAACGATAAATAAACAAGAAGAACTCCAGAAAACTTACCAATATAAGAAAAAATCTCCTTAAACTTTTTCTTGCGAATCAAACCATCCATTAAAGCCCAATTCAAACCTTCCAAAACTAAAAACAAAAGCAGTAAATAAACAAATAAGAATATCAAAGAAGATATTATTGTTTTAGACTCCCTGAATATCAGCGTAGGATCATCACCTAAAAACTCTTCCTGCTTCAGCATCTTTGTGGTAACAGCAGCCTCATCAAGATCCGTGCTTTCAACATATTCTAAAATCTTTGAAGCGCTGATTCCAATCTTAACAACATAAGTTGACAATAAAACAGCCAGCAAAGAGAAAAATATCAGTTGAATAACAGCCATAACAAGAAACATCCTCTTATTCTTACTAATTAGTCTAACTACATCCCTAATTGAACTTAGTATTACCCCTTTTTTCATTAAACCAAAAACAATCTCTAACATATAAAAATCTTTGTATTTCAATAAAAATAAAAAACATTTATATACCTTAACAACAAAAACTTAATCATGAATCCAGAAACTCTAAAGAAAGTTCTGCAAGCTCAAAAAAACGAGATAACTGAATATTATATCTACAAAAAACTCTCAGAATCAGTTAAACACAAAAAAAACAAGGTTGTTCTAAATCATATTGCAATTGATGAGCTAAGGCATTATAATTTCTTCAAAAAAATAAGTAAAAGAGATATTGCTCCAGACAAATTCCAAATCTGGAAATTCTCCTTAATAACTAAAATCTTAGGATTAACATTTGGCATCAAACTTTTGGAAAATGACGAAGAAAAAGCACAATTATCATACGAAGAACTGACTAAATTCATCCCAAACGCAAAAAAGATTTTAGAAGAAGAAGAAAAACACGAAAAACAACTCATCAGCTTAATTGACGAAGAAAAGTTAAGATATGTAGGCTCAATCGTCTTAGGATTAAACGATGCTTTAGTAGAACTTACAGGAGCATTAGCAGGACTTACATTCGCATTGCAAAACACCAAATTAGTAGCATTAACAGGATTAATAACCGGGATTGCAGCATCTTTGTCAATGGCTGCTTCTGAATACTTATCAACAAAATCAGAAGAAGGCTCTAGAAGCCCAATTAAATCGGCAGTTTACACTGGAATTGCCTACATATTCACAGTCTTCTTCCTAATCTTCCCATATCTCATATTCAACAGTATCTATCTTCCCTTAGCTTTCACATTAGTCAACGCAGTAATAATCATATTCTTATTCACCTATTATGTGTCAGTCACAAAAGAAGTCTCCTTCAAAAAAAGATTTTTTGAGATGGTCGCAATCAGCTTAGGAGTAGCATTCTTCACATTCATAATTGGGTACTTTGTTAGAATCTTCTTTAATATAGAAGTATAAGAAAATAAAATAGCCCCAGGCAGATTCGAACTGCCGTCCTCGGCACCAAAAGCCGAGATGCTTGACCACTACACTATGGGGCTATTGAGTATAAAGAATTAATTTTAAGTTTATAAAGTTAATGATTAAATCTACCCACCATTATACTTTTCCTCACTTAGAAAGCATATACTCAATCTTCTCAATAAGAAAATCAACATCAAATGGTTTGTGAATAAAACCGACAACATTCTTTGGAGTTAGTAAACCTTCTTCTTTCGCCTTAAGCTTCCTAACAACAGTCAAATAAGAAATCTTAATATCTTTTATCTGTGGAACAACTTCCTTAACTGGAGTTCCAGGCATCATAATATCCATTAAAATCAAATCAGGCTTTCCAATACCTTTAACCTTCTTAGAACTCAAAAACTTCAATTGATCCAGACAATCATCACCATTAACAGCAGTAATCACTTTATAACCATGCTTCTCCAAAGCAACCTTCAGAGTCTCCCTTATATCCCCCTCATCATCAACAACCATAATGGTTTTAGCCATATAAGACATCCTAGAATTAATAATATAAAAATCTATTTATTTATCAGAAATAATCTCAACCACAACATAAACATTTTTAAATAATTAATAATTCCCCAAAACAAAATGGAAAAAACAGTTAAATACGGTTTTGGTGTTCAGGAAGAAGATACATTATTAGACTACGTTAGAGACCTAGCAGAGACTTATGATGTATCTGAAGACGAAGTCTGGGATAACATTAGAACAACTGAAATACTAGTAAGTAGCTTAGTTGTCCCTTATGACCCAGTTACAAGAAGACCAATACCCATCAATGATACATCTCCAATAGACGTAGCAGCATCGATTATTAATAAAATTTCTGAGGTAAATGGAGTAGGAGAAGAAGATGCAAGATATGATGTATTAGTACAAATAGTTGAGCAAAGTGAAGAAATTCCAGATCCAGTTACTGGAGAAAAAATACCTTTCTCCCACATAAAGGCAATTGGAGTAAAGCTAACTAAAGAATTTGAATATGAAGGTAATGGCGCAGCAAATAACGATTTTCTTAGATACTAACTATTTATCAGCAATAATCTCAACCACATCTCCACTCTTCAAGACATGATCCTTACCAACAGTTCTCTTCGTCTTCACATCTACAGCTCTAATAAAACTCTCACCCAAATCAGAGTGTATCTTAAATGCAAAATCTAGCGCAGTAGAACCCTCATCAAGCAAAAAACAATCAGGAAGTACATTACCATCCTGATCAGCAAGCTTACTAACTCCACCAGGAAATATGGGCATTAATCCTAAAACTTCAAAAACAGCAGTATCAATAACATCCTGAGCACCAGTCGAACCAAACTTATCTAAAATATTCTCCTTAATAAATCCTAAAGCGCCCTTCTGTTTATCGCTAAGATTCTGTTCATCCCTTATCTCAAACGCCGCCTCACCAGGAATATACTTAACGAGCTCTGTCTTTTGAGCCTCTTTCAAAGCAAGTTCAGATTCAGCACTACAAGCAACCAACTTATAGTCAGGAAACTCTTCCTTCAATCTCTCAAAATTATCCTTACCTGTAGAAACATCAATCTTATTGCATGCTATGACCATCGGTTTTGTAATCTTCCTAAACTCAGAAGAAAGCTTCATCAGATCCTCTTCCTTCCAATCAATAACTTTCTCAGGATCAAGTCCAACTTTCTTTACAGCCTCAATAACTATCTCTTCACTAACACCAACACCAGACAGCTGCTTAGTCAACGCAACCTGTATCTTTTGATGTGTCTGCTGAACTTCACGAGCAAACTTATCCCATCCTTTCTTGATTATCCTATGGTACCAATGGTCTAACTCCTCTTCTAAAAACTTAATATCATTCGCAGGATCATAACTGCCAGCATCAACTGGCTTTCCACCTTCATCAGTACTTCCTGAAACATCTATAACATGAATTAAAGCATCCGCCTGATTCAAATCATCAAGAAACTGATTCCCCATTCCTTTTCCTTCGTGAGCTCCAGGAACTAATCCTGCAACATCAATAACTTCAATTGGGACAAACCTCTTATTATCAACACAAAACCCAACCCTAGGATCACATTTAACCTTAAAGAATTGGTCAGCACAATCAACCTTAACATAACCAACACCAGAATTAGGTTTTATCGTTGCAAACGGATAATTCGCTATATATACATCTGCTAAAGTCAGTGCTTTAAACAGCGTAGATTTTCCAACGTTCGGTTTTCCAACAACTCCTATTTGCATAACCTATAGAATAAACCTTTTGTTTATAATTATTTTGTTAATTACTTATACTTAACCTTAAAATAAAGGATTGTCAAAGCAAGAACTAAAGTAACAGCATTCGCAAGTATAATCGCAATATCACTTTTAAGAATTCCATACACCAACCACAGAAAAACACCTAAAGAAAGAACAATAAAAGTAATCAAAGAAATATCCTTAGCTTCCTTCAACTTCCAAATCCTAACAGCCTGCGGGAAAAAAGCAGATGTTGTCAATGTTGCAGCTGCTAAACCAATTATAAGTATAAAATCCATGACCCAAAGAACGAATAAATCATTAATAAACATATCGAAAAATAAAAAGTGGGGCTGCCCAGATTTGAACTGGGGATAACTAGGTGTCCATCTCATTATTAGAGCTATGTGGCAGCTCTACTTCAACGACCCCGACCTAGTATCTTAACCAAGCTAGATCACAGCCCCAAATACTTTTTTGCTTTAGATAGGTGCCTTTCATTTGAAAAGCCTATCTGTTTAATATATCTTCTAACTTCATCCTTTTTATACAAGGTAATGCTATATTGAGTATTTAGGATAAATTTTAGGTTAAAATACTTTGCCATTTTTTGTACGTCTCTAAGTAGATTAGATGCCCTATTGTGAAAAGAAACATATAGTTGTTTATCCCGTTTATGGTAGTGCGCACAACCATCTGTATCAATCATCCCCCTTATACAATTCCTTGAGAAAATTTTGTTGGTCTTAATCCATTTAGGTACTCGAACATTCCTCCTAACTTTATTGCCTTGACCCAAACCGTGTTGTTCAAGAAGTATTCTTAGTTTTTTACTATATACATATATGGATAGTGACTTAGATACTTTGCTATGATACACTTTGGGTTCTATTCCAAATAATTTCTTAAATAGTTTTTCTATATATTTTTTATACTCCTGTTCTTCACTGCTTATGGTTATTCTTATAGCATTTCTATAAATATTTCCATCGCCAAGCATTATACCAATAAATTCTGCAAGATCTGGGACCTTTCCCTCAAATTGGATTTTAATAGGCCTAATATATTTTCCAAAATTTCTTTCTGGATGGAATTCTATCTCTGTTAGTTTCAATACCTTTTTAGAAGTTTTACTAATTTTAACTAATAAATCCAATTGACTTTCAGAAATCGATTTGTTTGCATATATCAGGTTCTTTAAATTAGTTTTAATTGGTGTATTCAATAGCTTTTTATAATGTTGCATTAGTAGTTTCCTTATTAAAAAATTAATTTTGTATCTCATACAATTTCAATTTTGGAGATCAAATTTATAAATTTTTTGATAGTCCAAGCTACACTAAGGCCCCATAATATTACTTACATGCTCTTCTTTACTAACCCTAATCACATTATCAACAAACCCTTCTATTTTTGACTCATGCGAAACAATAATCGTCTGCTTCAAATTCAACTCATCAAGCACATCTCTAACCTTGTCAAGTTGCTCAGTACTAAATCCATCTGTAGGTTCATCTAAAATTAATATATCTTTTGTTTTTATATCTCCTATAATGTCATTAATGACCTTATTCAAAGCCAACCTATAAGCAAGTGCAACCGAAGTCCGTTCACCACCAGACAGATTAGCAATAGAAGTTTCATAACCATTCTGCTCAATAAAAGGAGTAAACTCCTCATCCAACTTCACATTTATCCCTTCATCCTCAATCAAAATATTAAACCACTGCTGAAAGTGTTCATTAAATTCATGATAGATACTAAGCATAACATGCTTCTCAATAGTCCCCATTAAATTAACAAAATGTTCTTCCAACCAATTCTGCATCTGAGATAAATAAACGAGACCTTTCTTTACATCTTCCTTCTCCTTAATCTCCGCCCCTAACATCTCAACAATCTTCAAAATAGTCTCCTTCTCCTTAGCAACAGAATTAAACTCTAACTCTAACTTCCTCTCCTCCACCATCCCATCATCAACCTCTTTCCTCAACCTAACAAACTCCCCCTCAACATCCTTCAACAACTCAATCTTTCCATTAAGTTCACTTTTCTTAACATTTATTCCGCCAACCTCTTTCTTTATCTTATCCTGCAACAACAATAGATCCTCCTTCTCCTTAACCTTCTCCGCAAGATTCTTCAGTTTCAACTTAATCAACTTAACCTCATTCTCCTTCTTCCTAAGTTCATCACGTTCTTTCCTCAACAACAATATCTTACTCTCAGCTTCCTTGTGCTGCCCATCATGGGTTTTCAAGTTCTCCTCAAGCTCTTTTAGTTTCCCATCCTCTCGCAAAACAACCTTCTCCTTATAAGAACCATCAACATTCTGCTCACAAGTAGGACATTCATCTAATTTCAAAATCTTCTCCTTAATCTCACCAGAATATTTCTTCCGCGCCATAAACTCATGCACCTTCACAGAAATCTCCTTTATCGTAGTCTCCATTAAAGTTATCTGCTTCTCCTTCTCCCCAATATTCCCTAAAATCCCCTCAACATCAACCTCATCCTTAATCCCAGTATCTTTCTCAAGCTCTTTAATCTGTTCCTCAAACCTTTCAATATTTTCTTTATTGGATTTTCGTTGTTCAAGAATATTTTTTAATTTAAGTTCATTTAATTCTAATTCTTTTTTTAATTCATTGAAATTTTTAATTTCTTCTTCAATTTTCAACAAATTTTCTTTCTTTAATTTCAACTCATCTTTACTCTTATCCAACTTAGGTTTTATTTTCAATGAATTTTTTTCTAATTTAGTGATTTCTTCATTTTTCAACTCAATCCCTTTCTTCTTCTCCTCCAAGTCAGAAATCTTCCCCTCCCCTTCCTTCCGCTTCTCCTTCAACTCACGAACAAAAATCAAAGAATTCTCCTTAATCTTCTTGTACTTATCAATATTAAATGCCTTTCGTAAAGTGTCCAAACGAAGATCCTTATCCTCTAACAATATCTGCTTCATATCTTCCTGAGCAGTATAAACAGTATAGCGATAGATCAAATCACGAGACTTAGTAACCAAATCAGACGGATAACCCATAAGATCAAATATTATAGACTTAAGCTCAATAGCAGTAGCTTCCTTCTTAACCCCATTAATAACAATAAACCCAGTCTCCTGAGAAACATCCTTCTTCCCTCGCTTCAAAACCCGCTTAATAATAATCTCCTTCCCATCAACCTCAAATGCCAACTCAACTTCACCTTGCTTAGCACCATGCCTCAATAAAGAACTCCCAGACAAATGCTTCCTACGAGAACCAAACAACACAAACTCAATAGCTAATAAAATACTAGACTTACCACAACCAATATCACCAGATAACAGCAATGAACCAGTAGGAAAATCAATAACCTGGTTAACATAAGACCTAATATTGTTCAATTTTAGTGATTTTAGTAGCATAAAAAAGAAAAAAGCCTTCAAATTTATATTTTTAGTTGTTCTGCACTAAATACTTCCCAATTCTCTTCAAACCTTCAAGAATTTTCTCCTTATCTATAGCATAACTCAACCTTATACGCTCATTATCCCCAAACCAATCACCTAGATAAGTTATAACTTTATACTTCTCAAACAATTCAAGCATCATTTTACGAGGCTCAGGAACCTTAGGAAAAACATAAAACGCCCCTTCAGGCTTCCACAAATCAAAACCTAACTCTTCTAACCCGGAACATATAATATCCCGTCTTTCTTCCCATATCTTCAACTGCTTCTTAATATAAGAAGCATCAACATTCAAAGCAGCATATGCCATTTCCTGACCCAAAATATTCGTATTCATCGAAGTATGTGTCTTATACTCAATTACTTTCCCAACAAAATCAACATCAGAACTCCAAAGATATCCGACCCTTAACCCACACATGGCATAAGTCTTCGAAAATGAATTAACAGTAATAACATGATCACCTGAAATCAAATAATTCTCCCTCTCATAGATTAGATCCTTGTAAACTTCATCAGAAAGAACATAAACATTCAAATCTCTTGTAATCTTCTCAATCTCTTTCAAAGTTTTGATAGACTCTATCCTTCCAGTAGGATTTGAAGGAGAATTAATAAAAACAGCCTTACAGTCATGAACCTTATTCTCAAAATCCTCAATATCAATCCTTCCTTTAACTAAATCAGTATAAACAGGAGTGTGTCCTGCAAACTTAACAAGATGAGGATAAGAATAATAATAAGGCTTAGGAAGTAAGATCTTACCCTTATCAATAACCCTAAGCGCTAAATCAAGCGCCTCAGAAGCACCATTAGTAATAACAAAATTCTCAGGCTTAGCATTAGGATATTCCCTAACAAGAGCTTCCCGAAGCTTTGTCTCCCCTTGTATCAACCCATACCTAAATACCTTAAACTTAGAAAGTACATCAAAGACCTCTTTTGGTGGTTCCAAATCTGGCTGACCAGAACCAAAAGAGATTAAATCATCTCCTTCTACTCCAATAAACATCGATGGTGATAGTTGTTTTTCCATTTTGAGAAAACCTATAAAAACCTATATAAACTAAACAATGAGAACTAACATCCCGCTATCGCAGTTTCACTTGACATAAACCACCAAAGCCACACACCATTTATAAATTTTCTCAATTTCTGTTATCAATATAACGAAATATTTATAAACTTTAGATTCCAGAGTTATACTCAATGATTAATGAGCTTAACTTCTTTAATTCAGCAGAGCACTTAGAACCCAAGTGCCCTGGCTGTGAAGGTAAGATAGACTACGGAATAACTACCAATTATACACAAAAACACCAAGCACATGTATGTAACGATTGTGGACACATTCTAAAATAACAAAACCTTTATATAGATAATTTCTAAGGATTAGTTTATGCCCTTTGAAAAGTTTGCACCCGCCCCAGCCACATGGATAAGATACACAGGAGTATGGGATATGCAAGAGTTATATGAACATATCATAGACTGGTTTAGAAAAAGAAAATATAAATTCCACGAAAAAATCTACAAACATAAAAGCCCAAGTCCATACGGAGTTGAGCGCCAATACATCTGGTCAGCTGAAAGAAAAGAAAAAGAATACACTCAAGTTCAATACGATGTTTATATCCACACTTATGATGCCCATGATGTCCAAATAACCATGAAAGATGGAACCAAACGTACTTACACAAAAGGAAGAATCTGGATTGAACTCAAAAACGTAATTTTATTTGACTGGGAGGGCAGATGGAATAGGAATTCTTTCTATAAACACCTAAAAAGTTTCTACAACAAATATATTCTAAGAAAAAAAAATTATGTTATTATATTCCCCTAAGTTCAGAACAGAGTTATATAATCTTTATAATGAAATTAATGAACTTTTGAAAATGCAAACAGAGGGCTTTGAGCATCAACATATACCTGGTGTTCATCAAAGGTTATGAAACTAAAAGAATCAGATTATGTAAAAACTCCTACTCCTGCAGTTTACATTAGATACAAAGGTGTTTGGGACATGCAAGATCTCTATTTAAGCATGGTTGATTTTTTTAGAAAGCGAAAATATAAGTTCCACGAAAAGATATACAAACACAAATCTCCTTCTCCTTACGGTGTTGAGCGCCAATACATCTGGTCAGCTGAAAAAAGAGAGGATCAATACATGTTTTTCAACATAGATATCTACTTCCATACTTATGATGCTCATGAAGTACAAGTTAAGATGAAAGATGGAACATCAAAAACAATGACTAAAGGAAGAATATGGATGGAATTCAAAGGCCACATGGCATTTGATTGGGAAAAACGCTGGGAAAATACACCTTTCTTCAAAAAATTGCGAAACTTTTATAATAAGTATGTCATAAAGAAAAGAATGGAGCAGATTTGGTGGGACCAGCTCTATTACAGGGAGATCCACCAACTACATGCTTTAGTCAAGCAAAAACTCAAGATGGAATCAGAAGGATTCGAACATAGATACTGGACAGGAGTCCACAGTTAAAAGAGTGTGAAATTAAATGTCTGACACAAGAATCATCGTAGACCATATGAAGCTAGATTACAAAGGATTATTTGATGCTAACAATTTCTTTAGAACTATTGATGTTTGGCTTTTTGAAAGAGGTATTGAAAAAAAAACAAATAAAAACTTCGAGCAAGTCACCCCAAAAGGAAAATTCTTAGAATGGGAAATCTCATCTTGGAAAAAAATCACTGACTACATAAGATACATATACAAAATCAGAGTCCTAATCTACGAGCTAAAAAAAGTAGAAACTATAGTTGACAAAAAAAAGCAGACAGTAGACCAAGGACATGTAATGATTTACTTTGATGGTTACATTGAGTTTGACTATGAGCATAGATGGGATGAAACACCCATGCTTCAATTCTTCAGAACTTTATATGACAAGTTCATCTATAAGATGTACACAGATAGGTTCGAAAGAAGAATAACTTATGATATACATCAGCTTTATGACCATATTGAGAAATTCTTCAATATGTACAGACACTATAGCATCGTAACGAAAGTTCCTCATTTCGCTCATTAGTAAACCTTTCAAAAATGGTAGAGAAAAAAATACTTGTTGATGGATTAAGATTTAGTTATAACGGCCCTTTTGATATTATTGAATTCTTTAAAACAACTGAGTATTGGATAAAATCAAATGAGATGGAAAAAGAAATAAAGAGAAAACTTGAGCACGTAAACCCCACAGGTAAAAAGATAGAATGGTTTATTGAAGCCTGGAAAATGCATTCTAATTATGCAAAAGGCGTTGTAAGGATGCGAGCCCTGTTCAACAATATCCAAGAAGTTGAAGTTGTTAAGAATGATAAGAAAAGAAAGCTCAATTTCGGAGATGTCCTAATCATATTCGATGGATTCATCGAAACTGACCTAGAAGCCAGATGGCATCAAAAACCTCTGTTCTATTTCATGAGAGCATTAGCCGATAAGTATGTATTCAAATTCTGGACAGGCAAATACCACAATCTGATAAGAAAAGACGTCTATAGCATGCATATGGCCTTAAAAGAGTTCTTCGAAGCTTATAAGTGAGCAAAAGGTTTATATATTGAGTTTTAATTCTAACTACTAACCAGACTATTTATGCGAGGGTAGCGAAGTCTGGTCAAACGCGCAGGAAAGAGCAATTTAGCTCTTTGCGAAACTTAAGACCAGAGCGGCACTTATGGTTGTACCGTAAGATATCCTGTCGGTTAGTCCGTCCGAGGGTTCGAATCCCTTCCCTCGCATTTTTTCTTTTTAATCTTTCTCACACTTTTCACACATGCCCATTAATTCTAGAAATTAGTTCAAGATTTGCTATCTGTAACACTGGTAATCCATCAATACCATCATTAATCACATTACCATCTGCATCATAAGATAATAAATAATTCCCTCCCCTTACATTTAAGTCTAAATAACCACATTCTCTAAGCTTTCTTTCTTCTTTTTCGACACAAGCCCTATAAGTATCAACATCAACAACACCGTTCCTAAGAGCATGAGTTAAATTTAATCCACCATGGTAATCCTCATCAGTCATGCCCATTCCTTCTTCTGAGTCCGTTGTAACTCCCCAAAATGTAATATACCTATATCCTGGTTTTAAGACAGGCTCACCAAAAGGCCCATAGATCCCACCATGTGATTCAAATCTTGATGTATCAAATGATTCTTCATCTAATCCCCCAGACAAAGAAGTCCTGTATATAGCTCTCATGTTAACAGTTGGAAGCCCCATCATTCTTAGCTCCTCAGAAATTGCAACCTCTTCAAATGGACTGTTATAGCCGTGCCCATTCAATAATAAGTCGCGTTCGCTCAAAGGTTCTTCAGATGGAAATTTCCCAACATTAGATGTTTTCCACACTAGATTTATACCATCAGTTGTCCTAGTCATGTAGATATCTCTGCTAGTAGAAAGTTTTGCTCGTGGAGAAATCATCCATTTTTCAGGTAAGAAATACTCGAATAGATCAGGGTCATTACCAACTACCCATAGTTCCCCATCAAAAATCTCAAGTTTACCATAAACATAATCAACTCCTAAAACATTTGATTGCCTGATATTAAGTGGAAAAACTGTTGCAGTTTCTTCGTCCCTATGTGATTGTCTTTGAAAATATTGCCTCCTCTTAGTTCTCCTCATATCCTCAATTAATTCTGGGTCTGGCCTTAAAAGTTCAGAATCTATAAAAATTAATCTGGGATTACCACTACTATCCCTTTCTAATTCTTTTCTACCTAATGGATGTACAACTAGATTTGCAGGTTTATGATCAGCACTCACATAACCTAAATCTTTCAAAGCAACATATGAAGCATCATTAACATTACTTAAAAGT
>PVBE010433651.1_pt1 | contig 21427 bp, 20 predicted proteins | sample 1631181 | NCBI WGS metagenome assembly PVBE01 (sample SAMN08397723, study PRJNA350692) | Marine metagenome, whole genome shotgun sequencing project. | isolation source: water | place: Pacific Ocean | collected 2012-04 | reverse complement strand
CCTGAAATTTCGGACATCGAGGAGAAGAGACTAACTCAAAAAGTGGTACAACTTTAGGGGGAAGGGCAGCCGCCTGACCGGGCTCTACAACCTAAACCCGATAACCGTCACGAAATAGGAAACAAGACCATGGTTGGTTCCATATTTAAATCAAGGTGAGGATTTTGCGAACCATTACAACAAAGAAAAGAGGTCGATTGTTTCCAGCCCCCGGATTGAATTCCGGTTGGGATCTGAGGTCTTGGACACATGGAGAAAAACCCATCCGGGGCGGGGGCGCCGGAAACGGACCCCCGAAAGGGGTGAATTGAGTTCTACCCCAGCGACTTCGCGTACGATACGGCCTCTTCCCCGATGCGGGCCCACGTCCGGGCCGTGTCCTGGAAATTCTTGTAGTGGTTGTAGATCTTCCGGGCCTTGGGGTCCTTCGAGGTCATTTCGTCGAGCACCTCTTCCGAGTTCTTGCGAAACGCCTTGAGCATGTCGTCCGGAAACCGCTTGGGCTTGATCCCGTGTTTGTCCGCCAGCGTTTTCAAGGCTTGGGCGTTGCGGGCGTCGAACTCGGCCAGGGCCCAACCGTTGACGTTGCCGGCGGCGGTCTCCACAATCGCCTGGTAGTCCCGGGGAAGGGATTTCCAGGCCTTCGCGCTCACGGTCATCTCGACGATGGCCGAGGGCTCCTGCCAGCCGGGGTAGTAATAGTGTTTCGCCGCCTGGTAAAGACCGAGCCGCGCGTCCAGGTAGGGGCCCACCCACTCGGTCGCGTCGATGACGCCGCGCTCGAGGGCCGGGAGGATCTCGCTCGCGGGCAGGAGGACGACCGTGCCGCCCGCCCTGGAAAAGACCTTCCCGCCCAGGCCCGGCATCCGCATCTTGAGGCCCCGGATGTCTCCGACGCCCTCGAGGGGTTTGCGGAACCAGCCGCCCATCTGGACGCCGGAGTTCCCCACGGCGAACGGGACGAGGCGATGGGGCGCGTACAGCTCGCGCCAAAGGTCCAGTCCGCCGCCTGGGTCAAGCCAGGCGTTGGTCTGCTGGGCGTTCATCCCGAAGGGGACGTTGGTGAAGAAGGCCGCCGCGGGCGCCTTGCCGCTCCAGTAGTAGGCCGCGCCGTTGCCCATCTGGACGGTCCCGGCGCTCACGGCGTCGAACACGCCCAGGGGGGGAACCAGCTCGCCCCCCCCGAACACCTTGATGGTGAACCGCCCCTTGCTCATGGACGCTACGTCCGCCGCCAGGCGGTCCATGGATTCCCCGAGGATGGGGAAATGGAGCGGCCAGCTCATGACCATCCTCCAGCGAATGCGGACGGCCGCGTGCGTGGATTTTCCCGGATAGGAGACGGCGGCGGCCGCGGCGGCGGCGGTCCCGAGCTTTTGAAGAAAGGCTCGTCTTTTCATCCTGGACCCCTTTTTCGGGTTCGCGTTTTGGGCGAAGGTGGAATTCTGCTATAAGGTGGAATTCCCGGCGCGGCGACCCTCGTGGCGCCGCGTCCCGCGGGTTTTGGTTCGGGCCGTCAACGTTACTTGATTCCGGAGAGCTTGCAAAGTTGTTTTTTTTCTCTGCCGAGGTTCTCGCTCTTCTGACCGCTCTGGCCTTCGCCGTCAGCGACACCTTGATGGGGGCGGGGGTCCGCACCTCGACCCCTTATGCGGGCGCGGTCGCCCTTTCCTTCCTGGTCGGGGCCTGCTACGCCGCGGCCATGCCGTGGGTCCTCCCGGGCCTGAAATTGAACGCCGCGGGTGTCTTCTGGTTCCTCCTGGTGGGCGTCTCCCAGCTCGGGTTGGGGATGTTCTTCTTCTACCTCAGCATGCGCCGCGTCGGCGTCGCCCGGGCGGCCGTGATCTCCGCCTCCGCGCCCGTCTTCAGCGTGGCCCTGGCCGTCCTCTTTCTGGGAGAGCGGCCCACGGTCTTCATCTACATCGGCACGATGGCGGTCGTTCTGGGCGTCATGGCCTCGGCGGGGTGGAAGCCGAGACCGGGGGGGGAGAACCGGCGGCTGGGCCCGGCGGACCTGGCGCTTCCCCTCCTCACGGCCCTTCTGTTCGGCGTGAGTCCGCTCTTCCGCAAGGTCGGGCTGGGGAACATCGCGTCCATCCCCCTGGCGTCGGCGTTGGCGGGGATGGGCGGGTTCGTGACGCTTCTGTTGCTGGGCCCGGTCTTCCCCCGGCCGGAGCGGTTCGCGTTCGAGCGGAGGTCCGCGCGACTCTTTTTCGCCGGGGGTCTCGTGATGGCGGGCGCGCAGGCCACGTTCTTTCTGGCCCTAATGTCCGGACCGGTCTCCGTCGTGGTCCCCCTGATTTTTGTCAAACCCGTTTTTGTCGCCGCCATTGTCTTTCTGACCGGCCGGGGGAGGGAGAAGATGGGCGCGAGCGTCTTCGTCGGCGCCGTCCTGATGGCGGCCGGGGCCTGGCTGCTTTTGGGATTTCGGTAAGGGGGATTTGCGGGGTTTCGGCTCAGGGGGCCGAGGTGTCCCGTCCGAGGAGGAGACGCTTCACCCGCGCGCGCACGTCCGGGCGCACCCAGTCCCTGTCCCCGAAGATCCGTTTTGCGATGAGACCGTCGCGTCCGATGAGGTAGGTGACGGGGAGGCCGTGGACGGCGTACGCCCGCGCCGCCCGGCCCTGGGGATCCAGGGCGACGGGAAAGGTGACGCCTGTCTGTTTTGCGAACGCCGCCGCGTTGCCGGCGGCGGGCTCGTCCGCGTCGATGTTGACGCCCAGGACCATCAATCCGTCTTTCGCGTGAGACCGGCCCAAGGCCTCGAGGGAGGGCATTTCCTTCCGACAGGGAGCGAACCAGGTCGCCCAGAAGTTCAGGATCACCGCTTTGCGGTTCCGGTAGGACGAGAGCCGCAGGGTTCCGCCTCCCAGGCGCTCCAACTCGAAATCCGGGGCCAGCAGGCCCGGACGGATGCCCACGTCGCCCGCCTCCCGCGCGCGCTGTTCGATGCTTTTCGGGGCTTCGGGTTTTCCCTTGAGCCAATCCCACCAGCCGGCCTCTACGCCGGATGACGCGGCCAGCGCCAGAATGCCTGAAGCCAAAACAGCGGAAAGGACTCGGTGCGCGTTCACGGGCGGACGATCCCCCTTCGTGCGGGTGGGCTTGGAACAGTCGCCCTGATTATATGAGATGAATGCCTCGCGATAAAGCGGGGGAGGCCGAGGGTGGCCCGGCTGTTCCGCGAGGAGGCCGCGCCGGGCGCTGTCCGCACCGATTCAAATCTTCGAGCTTTTCGGGAATATTCTTTGAAGAAGACGGTTGTCATGGGTTTATTATTTTTATCAATGATAAGTGTTTGTGAATATTTCCAAGATATGTGGAAATTCGTTACACCCTACTATTTTTGATCAGATAATAATTATCATCCGAAATAAAATCACGACAGGACTGTTTTCATCATCGAGAATGCGGAGGCGCCTCCGAAACCCGTGTTTCTCTCAGGCAGGAGGAGGATAAAGAAGATGAAGAAGCGGAATGCGCCCTTGTGGCTCCTTGCGATCGTCGCCGCCGTTTCGCTGGCCGCGCTGAACGCGGACGGCCTGGCCCAGGGCAAGCTGAAGGGCTTCGGCGGGACCGTTCAGATCGACGTCCTCGAAGGATTCATGTCCGTCGAGCAAATTGTGATCGATCGCGGCACGACGGTCATTTGGCATAACGCCACGGACAAAGCGGTCAACATCATTTTCGGCATCGGCGAGAAGGTCAAGCGGGCCTGCGTCGCCCCGACGCGGTTTGTTCTCCAGGGAGGCGAGTACTGGGCCCAGTCGATTCCCCCGGGCGGCGTGGCCAGCTTGTGCTTCGTCCAGTCGGGAACTTTTGATTACTCGGTGGCCCCGGACGGCGTCCCCGGCGGGGAAGGCTCAAAACCCGCGAGGGGATTGATACCGGTCAGGAACGACAAACCGGCGGGCGCATAAGGGAAAAGAAAAAGGAGAAATGGAGAAGGCCCCGCGGCGGGTGCGCCGCGGGGCCTTTTTTTCGGGCTGCGTTAGATCAGCGAGCGGGACTGCCCGCCGTCCACGTTGAGGCAAACGCCGTTGATGAGACTGGCCGGCGCGGACGCCAGGAAGGCCACGACGCTTCCGATCTCCTCGGGCCGGCCCATCCGGCCGTAGGGCATCTCGGCGCGGACGAAGGCGTCGATTGTCTCGGGGTCCTCCCGGCGGCGCTTCCACCAGGAGCCGCCCTCGAACATGATCGATCCGGGGGCGATGGAATTGACGGTGATCGCGTCGTCCGTCACGGAGCGGGCGATCTGCTTGGTCAGGGCGATCATCGCGGCCTTGGAGGACATGTACGTGGCGTTGCCCCCCCACTCCCGGCCGAAGATGGAGGAAATGTTGATGATCCGGCCCCAGCCGCTTTTTCTCATCCCGGGCAGGGCCAGGCGCGTCAGGGCGACCGCCGAGAAGAAGTTGATCTCGAACGCCCGCCGCCAGGTCTCGTCGTCGCCGTCGATGTTTCCGCCCGGACTGGAGCCGCCGATGTTGTTGACGAGGATGTCCACCCGCCCGAATCGGGCCAGGGTCTCGGCGAAAAACCGCTCGGCGTCCTCCTTCTTTCCGGCGTCCCCCTGAATCGTGAGCGCCTCGACGCCCCGGGCCTCGATCTCTCGTCCGGCCGTTTCCAGATCCTCGGCGCCGCGGGCCATTGTGCTGACGCGGCAGCCCTCGGCCGCCAGGGCCAGGGCGGAGGCCTTCCCGAGCCCCCGGCTCCCCCCGGTGATCATCGCGACGCGGTCTTTGAGTCCCAGGTCCATTTCATCGGCTCCTTCCGTGGCGGATTCGCGGGGTTGAAAGCCGCCGGCGTCCGGTGGGGCCGCCCGCTCGGTCGATACCGGATTTCCAATCAATGACCTATAATAAATTCACGTTGTCGGAATGATCAATCCGGGGTGGGCGCGGTCCTGCCCGGAAGAATGAATCGGTGGGGGGGGAGGAAGCCCATGAAAACCATCCGGACCACCTGCGCGCTGGATTGCCAGGACGCCTGCGGCATTGACGCCGACGTCGAGGACGGGCGGGTCGTCCGCCTGCGCGGCGCCCAGGATCATCCCTACACCGAGGGTTTCCTGTGCATCCGCCTCAATCGGTTTCTCGACCGGCTCTATGGCCCCGAGCGGGTGACGCGGCCGAGGCGGAAGACGAAGTCCGGCTGGCGGGAGATCGCGTGGGACGACGCCCTGGACCTGGCCGCGGAGAAGTTCCGCGCCGCCGTGGACGAATACGGCTCGACCTCGATTCTGTATTACATGGATGTGGGCTCATTCGGGATCTCCAAGCAGTACAACATCCGCTTGTTCAACCGGTTGGGCGGGCCGACCGTCGCTTCGGGCAGTCTCTGTTTGGGCGCGGGGCTCGCCGGCATGCTCCAGAGCCTGGGCCGCGTGTCGGGACATGACCCCTCGGACTTGTTCAACAGCCGGATGATCGTTCTGTGGGGCCGAAACCCGGCCGCGTACGCCGTCCACCTCGTCCCCCTGATCAGGAGGGAGCGGGAGCGGGGGATCGAGATCGTCCTCATCGACCCGGTCCGGACCGAGTCGGCGAAGTTCTGCGACCGCCACTACGCCCCGAGGCCGGGGGGGGACGGATTTCTGGCGCTCGCCATCTGCAAGCACCTCCTCGATTCGGGCAAGGCCGACCAGGATTTCCTGGAAAACCGATCGGCGAACCCCGAGGCCGTCGAGAGAATGGCTGAAAGCTTCTCCTGGGACCGGCTGGCGGTCGGCAGCGGGCTTCCGCCCGAAACCCTGCGGGAGATCGCCCGCCTCTTCGAGCGGAACCATCCCGCCTGCATCCTCATGGGTAAAGGCCCCCAGCACTACCGGCAGGGGACCGAGATCACCCGCCTCATCCTGGCCGCCGCGGCGGTCTCCGGCAACATCGGGGTCCCGGGGGGCGGCCTTCAGTACTCCTCCGATTTCTGGTCGCCCTTCGACCGCTCCCTGATGGGGGAGGCGTTCATCACGAAGCGCCGGACCGCGCCCAAGGGAATCCTGGGCGAGGCCATCCTGAACATCCAAAATCCGCCGACGGGCGGGTCCGTCCCGCCGACGGGCGAGTCCGATCTGCCCCTTCGGGCGGCCTTCATCAACGGCGGAAACCCGGTGACCCAGTGCCCCAACTCCAAGAAGGTGGCCAAGGCCCTCCGGTCCATCGACTTCGTGACCGTCGTGGACCAATTCATGACCGACACGGCCGAGTGCGCGGACCTGTTCCTGCCGTGCGCCATGTTTCTGGAGGAGCGCGACGTCCGGCCGGCGAGCTGGAACCCCTACGTGGGGCCGGTGATCCCGGCGGCGGCTCCCCTGGACGGCGTCAAGACGGACTGGGAGATCATCGGCGGGCTGGCGAAACGCATGGGGGTGGAAGACCCGTATCTGGGAGAGCCGGTCGAGAAGCTGCTCGAAGGGGTCCTGGCGCCGATGGCGGAGCACGGCCTCGACCCCAAGCGGGCGATGAGCGAGGTCTTTCGCAAGCCCAACACCCCGGACGTGGCTTTCGCGGAGGGGGATTTTTCGACCCGCTCCGGCAAGTTCGAGTTCCTGGAAGCGTGGGAGCCGGACGGCCTCGGCGGCGCGAACGGCACGGACTCGCCCGTCGGTGGGACGGACCGGGCCGAAGGCCCCGGCCCGCCGGACGGAGAGGACGACCCGTACCCCCTCAATCTACTCTCGCTGAAAGACCCCAAGTCCCAGGCGTCCCAGACCCTGGAGTCCACGCAGGAGCGGCGGGAGGCCAAGGCGTGGCTTCATCCCGAGACCGCCGCGCGCTTCGGGGTGAAGGAGAACGCGGAAGGGCGGCTGGTTTCCGCGCACGGGTCTTACCCCGTGAAATTCGTCTTGGACGACGGCGTCCGGATCGACGTATGCGTGGCCCGGGCCGGGGGATGGCTGAAAAAGGACCGGGGAGTCAACGTCCTCACGGGCGACATTCTCTCAACATACGGTGAAACTCCCGGCTATTACGAGACGAAGGTCCGCGTCGTCATGGACGCCTGAGCCGTTCTTTTCCGGGGGGCGGGTCCGAGCGGTCCTCGCCCGTTGAAAGGGCGCATTCGCGGCCCCCGTCATCGACCACCATGCGCACCTTCATCTCAACTACGGGCATGACGCCCGGACCGGGACCGGGGACGTCCTCCAGGCGATGGAAGAGGCGGATGTCGCGCACTCGATCATCATCGACGTCTGCGGGATCTATGGCGAGGATTACCGCGAGGGGAACGACCACGCGGCCGAAGCCGTCCGGGGGCATCCCGACAAGCTGATCGGGTTCGCCTATCTTCATCCCCCCTACGCCGGGATCGAGGCCTGTCCGGCGGAGTGCCGACCGTTGCGTCCGGAAGCTGGGGTTCAGGGGGCCGCGGGTCCGTCCCACCGAAGTGAGGGCGACCCGCCTCGATCTCCCCACCGATCACCGTTTCGCCAGGATGTACTCGTTCGCCCGCAGGGCGGCCTTGGCCCCCTCACCGGCGGCCACGACGACCTGTTTGTCCTTGACGTTCGTGACGTCGCCCGCGGCGAAGACCCCGGGGGCGCCGGTCTCGGTCTGACAGTCGATGACGATCTCGCCGGTCTCGTTCACGTCCAGGGCGTCAATGGCAAAGGCGGAATTGGGCAACAGGCCGACCTCGACGAAAACGCCGTCGACCTCGAGGGTGCGCTCGGTCCCATCGGCCTTTGACCGGACCCGCACGCCCGTCACCCCGTCCTCGCCGAGGATCTCCACCGGCGCAAAGCCCTGGAGGATCTCGACGTCCTTCATCCGGTGGACCCGGTCGATCAGGATGTCGTCGGCGATGAGCTCGCCGCGCACGATGAGGTGGACCTTCCGGGCCATGCGGTCTAGCTCGCCCGCTGCTTCCAGGGCGGAATTGCCGGCGCCCACGACGGCGACCACCTTGTTTTTGTAAAAGGGCGCGTCGCACGTGGCGCAATAGGCCACGCCTTTTCCCATCAGGCGGTCCTCGCCGGGGACGCCCAGGGGGCGGGGGGACTTTCCGCTGGCGACGATCAGCGTGCGGCCCCGGTAGCGGTTGCCCGCCTCCGTGCGGACCGCCTTGATCTTGTCGTCGATCTCGATGTTTGTGACCGTTTCGCCGATGACCCGGGTGATGTCGAAGCGGTCGACGTGCTCCTCGAAACGGTCGATCAAGTCCTGGGCCTCGATGTAGGAATACCCCGGGTAATTCTCCAGCTCGGCGGTGATGTTCAGCTGCCCGCCGACGTCCTTGGACAAGACCAGCGTCTGAAGCCCCTTCCGGGAGGCGTAGATGGCGGCGGTCATCCCCGCGGGTCCCAGCCCGATGATCATCACGTCATAGAGCGTTTCCTCGGCCCGATCGCTTTCGCGGCCGAGCTTCTCGTCCAGCACGCCCCAGGCGTTGAGCGCGGCAAGCTCGGTGTAACCGCCGATGATTTCCCCGCCGATGAGGATCTGGGGCGTGGTCCTGCCCCCGGTGCGCTCGATCATGGCCTCCCATTCGGGGGTGTCGCCGCTGACGAGGATCTCCTCGAATTCAACGTCCTTTTTTTTGAGCAGCCCCATGGCCCGGTGGCACCAGGGGCATTGCGCTTGCGAATACGCCTCGACTTTGGGCGGCATGGCTTCTCTCCTTCCGGTCTTCGTCAACCGGCAGGCCGTTAACGCCTGTGTACTCCCGATATCCGCTTCTTCCGAACCATTAGACAGGAATTCGCCCGATTGGATTCATTCAGGGAAAGATATTTCCGTGATCGTTCCCCCCCCCCCTCCTCCCGGGGTTTTCGCTGAAAAGATGAGCGTGTTTGAGCGATCCAAAAATTTATTCGGCGACAGGACGGAGTCCCGATCCCGCAATGACCCCAAACCCCAGCACATCGGTCCCCGGCCAGGAGAGATTGTTCGGCCGCGATTACACCCTCACGGTCCTGGGGACCTTTTTCTTTATGCTGAATTTTACGACGTTTTACCTCCTGCCGCTGTTCATTCAGCAGATTGGAGGCAACGAGACCGACATCGGGTTCGTTTCCGGATCCGGGTGGATCATTTCTTTCATCTGCACGCCGTTTTCGGGTGTCCTGGTGGACCGCTGGGGCGCCAAACGTCTCCTTCTCGCCGGGGCCGCGCTTTTGGGAGTCGGCGCGGCGGGATACCTGTTCGTCCAGCGGGTCGGACCGTTGATTTATCTCCTCCGGGCCCTCCAGGGCGTCGGACTGGCCGCGGGCCTGACGGCCGGATACACGCTCGTGGCCGAATTGAGCCCGGCTTCCCGTCGGGGAGAGTCCTATGGCTTCTATATGGTTTTCACCCTCTCTCCGCACGCGATCGGGCCTTGGGCCGGGGAAGGCTTGGTTTCGATCAGCGGGTTTCCGGCGTTGTTCGGGGCGGCGGCCGCGTATGCGCTCCTGTCGGTCCTCCTGGGGGCGTTCATTCGGGGCCGCGCCGATGGTTCCGACCCGGCCCCGAGCTCTTCCCTTTCGGCCCTGCTGGTCCGGCGCGATCTCTGGCCTGTGATGGGGACGGTCCTGCTGACCGGATCGAGCTTCGGGGCGGTGCTGACGTTTGTCCCCACGTATCTCAAGAGCCGGAGTTTCGAGACCATCGGCTTCTTTTTCGTCACCTACACGGTGGTCGCGGTTCTCATCCGGATCTTTCTGACGGGACTTTCGGATCGGTGGGGGCGGCGGCGGATTCTCCTGCCGAACCTGCTGGGGATGGCGGTCGTTCTGGTTCTCCTGGCCTTGGCGCGGAACGTCTGGGGATTCGCGGCGGCGGCCTTTTTCTTCGGGACGAGCCAGGGGTTTGTCATGCCGACGTTGGGCGCGCTGGTTATCGACCGGGCGGATGCGGCGGACCGGGGAAGGACGATGGGTCTGTTCAGCGGTTCCTTTCATTTGGGGGTGTTTATCGCTTCAACCGCACTGGGCGGCGTCGCCGCGCGCTTTGGTTATCCGGCGGTGTACTGGATCTCGGCCGCCGCGGCCCTGGGATGCGTGGCCTTCTTTGCCTGCCTTGATCCGTCGAGATTCCCCTCATCGACGGACGTCGTTGTCTCTTCCGCCCGTGAAGGCGCCTGAATCGCGATCGGTGTCCATCGAATGACGCAAAAGACCCGCCGGCCCGGCCCGGCCGAACCTCCCGGTGGGCAAGATGGTTTTCACGGGTTCCCGCGTTGGGCACCTTGCGATTGGCCGGAGGCCATTTTCGGCTTACATCGGTAGGCGGATGTGTGGAAAACTCGGGTCATTGACGAGGCCATATGGGAAATGTCGCAGAAACTGTTGGGGGGGGAGGCCGTTTGGTTTCCCCTTTTTTGTGGGGAGGCGGACGGCCCTCCTTGAGTGTTCCACTGTCAAGTGGAGGACTTGCGTGATGAGAAAGACTGAGAGAAGGATGGTGAAGATGGCGGTGGCTTTTGCCATGGCCCTTTTGTGGATGGGAAGCGCCCCGGCCGCGGCGGAGAAGATCACCTTCGCCTTGGACTGGGTTCCCTATGGCAAGCATTCCGGCTGGTATGCAGCTTTGGAGAAGGGCTACTTCAAGGAGGAGGGCCTGACGGTCAACATCGTTCGGGGACACGGATCGGGGGACACCGTCAAGGTGATGGCCTCGAAAGGCGCCGAATTCGGCCTCGCCGACGCGGCCTCATTGATCATCGCCCGGGGCAACACCGGCGCTCGGGTCAAAGAGGTGGCCATGTTCCATCACAAGTCCCTCTATTGCATTTACGTCCTGAAAAAATCAGGGATCCAGGGCCCCAAGGACCTCGCGGGCAAGACCATCGGCTCGGCCATCGGAAACGCCGCCCGGGTCACCTTCCCGGCCCTGGCGAGGGCGACGGGCCTGGACCCCGACACCGTGAAGTGGCTGGACGTCCCGCCTCCCTCCCAGACCGCAAGTCTCTTTGCCGAGAAGGTGGACGCCATCGTGACCTTCGCTGCCATCGGCCCCACCTATTTCGAAGCGGCCCGGAAGTCCGGCAAGCCTGTGGTAGATTATCTCTTCAGCGACTTTGGCGTGGACCTTTACTCGAGCGGGGTCATCACACAGGATGACCGGATCGAGGGAAATCCCGACTAGGTGCGGCGATTCGTCCGGGTGTCGTTGCGGGGGCAGGCCTTCGCGGTGGAACACCCCGACGAGGCCGTGAAGATCTTTCTGAAATCTTTTCCGACGTTTGCCCCGCGGATTGCCCGCCAGCACCTGGACATCGCGATCCGCCATCTCATCACGCCTACCACCAAGAAGACGGGAATTGGCTTCATGACCAAGGAGAAAATGAAGCTGACCCGGGACACCATTGCAAAATACTTCAAGCTCAAGCGGGTCCCGGCCCTGGAGGAGATCTACATCAACAAGTTTGTGCCCCGGATCTTTCCCAAGGCGCCGGGAAAATAGCGCCTCCTTTTGCCAATCTCCAGTAGAGGGCGGAGAGCCGGGTGGGCTCGCCCGGCAGATGACAAGGAGCAAAGAGATGATCACGGGGATGCTTGTATTCCGGGGCCCGCCCCAAGAGTTCGGCCGCGCCCGGGGAGAACTCCTCGGCGGGGCCATCCGCAAGAACCTCGGCCTCTTTTGGAAGGGGTGCAATACCCAGGGTCTTTCGCGGAGTGAGGCGTTGAACCGAGCCGTCCGGGGCGCGGCGCTGCTGTCGCAAGGGACCCTCGAGGAGCTGGAGGGAATGGCCCGCGGGGCTCGGGTCCCCTTCGAAGAGGTGTTGGCCTACAACCGCTATGAGGACGCGATCTATCCGGCCGGCTGCACCGCCCTCATGGCCCTGGGTGAGGCCAGCGCAACGGGAGAGACCATTTTCCTCAAGAACAGCGACAAGTTGGGGTCCAAGACCCTGGAAGGCCCAGGATACCACATGAACAAAGAGATCAACGTGGTGGTCGACATCCAGATCGATGGGGAACCGCGAATCGTGGGTGTGGCGGCGGCCGGCTCCACCGGTCTCAAGATGGGGCTCAACGACAGAGGGGTAGTGGCCGGGAGCAACCTGGCTCGGACGAAAGACCTTGACGAGAAGCGGGTGGATGTGACGGGAATGCGGGCCATCGACCGTGCCCAGCTTCTTCGCGATGGCCTGACCCAGAGCGATGCTGAGGGGGCCATGCACCTGGTGGTGGGGAAAATCGCCTCCGCGCCCATGAGCACGCCCGGAAGCATCGAGTTCGTGGACGGGCGGCGGGGGTTCATTATCGAGGGCTGTTACAACGGGTTCGGCGTGGAGGTGGTGAGAGAGGGACAGGTGGCCGCTCGGGCCAATCATTTCATCCTCCTCAAGGACCTCAACGGAGACCACGACTCGGCGGGGTACTCCCGCTACCGGAGGGCCCGGGAACTTCTGGATGGCAATTTCGGTGCGGTCGACCGGGAGAAGATGATCGCCTTTTCCGCCGACCACGCCAATGGCCCCGGCGGCCACTCCATTTGCCGCCACGCGAGCCACTTCGAGGAAGAGAGCAGCCTTTCGGCCGCGGTCATGGAAGTGCCCCGGGACCAGCCACAGAAGTCACGGATCACCATCGCGCTCGGCAAGCCCTGCCACGCCTGGCGGAGTCCTGCGGGTCAGGTCTCGTTTCGAATGGACTCTCCTCGGGAGGAGATCTCCGAAGGGTTTTACTCGGGAGAGACGTGGAAGACCTTCTACACGGAAGAGCCCAACACGGCTTGACGCCGGGAAAGACGTCGTCCGACTTCGGACCTATAGAGAGGAGAGGAAATATCATGGAAGCCGTTGATATTGTCATCAAGTCAGGAACGGTGATCCTATCCGAGGGGCCGGCCAGGGCGGGCATCGCCATCCAGGGAGAGCGGATCGTCGCCGTGGCGGAGGAGTCCTCGTTGCCGGAAGCGCGGGAGGTGATCGACGTCCCCGGAAAGATTGTCCTCCCCGGGATCATCGATCTGCACGTCCACTTTCGCGAACCGGGGATGACCCATAAAGAGGATTTCACCACCGGGAGCCGGGCCGCCGTGGCGGGGGGGGTGACGACGGTGGCCGACATGCCCAACCATAACCCGCCCCCGACCACGGCGAAGACTTTCGGGAGCAAACTGGACCTGGTCGGAGCCAAATCCTACGTGGATTTCGCACTCTTTGCGGGCGGCATGGAGACGAAGGAATATCCTGCGTTGGCCGAGGCCGGGGCCTGCGGGGTGAAACTCTTTCAGTTCAGATCCAGCGTCAAGGGCTCGCCCTACCTCGATCAGCTTTGCGTCATGGACGAGGGCCAGCTCTACGATGTTTTTGAGGGGGCCGCAAAGGCCGGCCTGCGCGTGTTCCTTCACGCCGACAACCCTCACATCATCAATCCGCTCCGCGCCCGCCTGCAAGAACAGGGGCGTTGCAATCAGTTGGATTATCATGAATTGCGGAACTCCATCGCCACCCGGGAGGCCGTGGACAAGGCCATCCTGTTTGCCGAAAAGACCGGGGTCCACCTCCACTTCGTTCACATCTCCCTCTGTACCCTGGACTGCATGGACTCCGTCCGGGCGGCCCGGGCCCGGGGCCTGCCCATCACCTGCGAGTCCGTTCCACCCATCCTGACCTACGAGGATCACCAGCGTTTGGGCCCCTACGCCCTCCCCTTTGCCTTACCCCCATCGGAAATCGGACAATACTGGGCGGCCATGGTCCGCGGCGACATCGACGCCATCGGCACCGATCACGCCCCCCACACCATTGAGGAAAAAGAGCCCGGCTGGAAGAACGTTTGGTCCTGTCCACCGGGGTTCCCCATGGTGGAAACCTCGCTCTCCATCGTCCTGACAAAGTGCGCCGAAGGGCTCTTGACCCTGACCCGCCTGGCGGAGTTGATGTCCGCCGGCCCGGCTCGGCTCCTGGGGCTTTACCCTCGCAAGGGGGCCATCCGGGTGGGGAGCGACGCGGACCTGACCATCGTCGATTATCCAGTGGAGGCCGTCATTGACCAGAAGAGGCTTCACTCCAAGTGCGGCTGGTCTCCTTTTGACGGGATGACCGTCCGAGGGGCGCCCGTGATGACCATCCTCCGCGGGAGGGTGGCGATGCGTGATGGGGAGATCGCCGGCATGCCCGGCGACGGTCGCTTTGTCTCCCCAGGGTATGGCGGGGAAGACCCCTCCTCGGCCTCGGGGAAATAACGTCTTACGCTTTTTGGAGTTCTTCCGAGCCTCTTTTTTCCCAGTCAAGGATTTGTCAAGCCGACGTTGGGGGCGCCGGTCGTCGACCGGGAGGATCCAGCGGACCGGCGGAGGGCGTTGAGCCCGTTTGCCGGTCTGTCTCATTTGGGGATCTTTTTCATTTCAACCGCGCCGGGCGGCGTCGCCGCGCGCTTTGGCTATCCCGCGGTGTATTGGATCGCGGCCGCCATGGCCCTGGGGGGGTTGGCCTTCTTCGCCCGCTTCGACCCGTCGAGATCTCCCGGGCCGGACCGGCTTGGACGCGTTGCTGCGCCTTGACGATGGATTGCGTTTCGGCGGAGGATCGGGAAGGCGCGCCGTGAGGTCAGGTTCCACGCAAGCCCGACTTCGAGGCGGCGGGGCTTCAGGTTTTTTTATCCGGCCGCCCAAGTTTGTGCGGAAGGGATGAGGGGTGAAAATTCTCGTAACCGGCGGGGCCGGATTCATCGGATCGCACGTCGTGGACGCCTACGTGGCCGAGGGCCATGAGGTCACGGTTGTGGATGCGCTCTTCCGGGAAAGCGAAGAAAACCTGAACCCGGGGGCGGTGTTCCACCGGGCGAACCTTTGCGACGCGGCCGCCCTGCGGGCCGTTTTTGAGCGCGAGCGGCCGGAGTGGGTCAACCATCATGCCGCCCACGTGGACGTCCGGCGGGCCGTGGAAGACCCCGCGCACGACGCCCGGCAGAACATCCTGGGGACCGTCAACCTCCTGGAGCATTGCCGGGAATTCGGGGTCGGCAAGGTCATCTTCATCTCGAGCGGGGGCGCGGCCTATGGAGAGCCGGAGTCGCTTCCCGTCCGGGAGGATCACCCCGTCCGGCCCCTTTCACCCTACGGGCTGTCCAAGTACGTCGGGGAGAAGTACGTCGAGCTTTACGCCCGTCTCCACGGCCTCGATTACACCATCCTGCGCTACCCCAACGTGTACGGTCCCCGGCAGGACCCCGCGGGGGAGGCGGGGGTGGTCGCCATTTTCACCGAGCGCATCCGCGCGGGACGCCGCCCGACGATCTTCGGCGATGGGACCAAGACCCGGGATTATGTCTTTGTGGGCGATCTCGTCCGGGCCAACCTCCTCGTCACCGGGGATGCCGGGCGCCGGGAGGCGTTCAACCTGGGGTGGAGCGCGGAGGTCACCGACCGGGAGGTCTTCGAGGCCGTGCGGGACGCCCTGGGGGCGGACATGGAGCCGATCTATGGAGAGCGGCGCCCCGGAGAGGTCGAGCGGATCTGCCTGGACGCCTCCAAGGCGGAAAAGGAGCTGGGCTGGCGTCCGGAGGTGTCCTTCCGGGAAGGGGTCCGCCGGACGGTTTCCGCGGGCGGGGAGTAGCCGCGGCCGGCGATCTTGAACGAATGTCGCGGCGGGGGGGAGGGGGGGGGATTCGCCGTCCTTCGCCTCTGGACCGGCGGATGGGCGGCGCTGACCGAAAGAGTCGAACGAGGATGGACGCCGACTTCGAAAAGGAATAATGATGAATCGAAGCAACCCGGAGGCCCGATCATGATCCGCTTCAGAAAACAATCCCATTCGCGGGGTCCGAGGACAATCCCGCCCGGGCGCCTTCCGGCGGGTTATGCGGCCGTTCTTCTCCTCATCGCATTGACGGCGGAATCCTGCTCGCCGACGGCGGGAGGCTTCAACGTTCGGGGAAATGCGGTCTACGCGAAAGGCAATTACGACGAGGCGATCAGGCTGTACAGAAAATCCCTGGCGTTGAAACCCAGGCTGCCGGCGGTCAACGCGAACCTGGGATGGGCCTATTTCCATAAGAAAAACTACGACGAGGCGGTCGTCTATCTCAAACGGTCCTTGTCATACAAGCCCGAGTACAAGCACGCGATGCGGGGACTTGCCCGGGCACTCTTCCGGAAAAAGGATTACAAAGAAGCGCTTCGCTATTTCCGGCGGATCGTCGAAGCCGATCCAGGCGCGGTTGAAGAGTTGGATTATGTCGGCTGGTCCCACTTGAACATGGAAAACTACGATCTGGCCATTCCAGCCCATCGAAGGGTCCTCTCCCGAAAGCCTCGGCATCAGTCTGTACAGAAAGGGAAAGTATCAGGAAGCGCTCGGGCATTTCCGGAGGCTGCTCGCGATCAAACCGAAATCGCTCGGGACGCAGAACTGGGTGGCGTGGACCCACCTCAAGCTTCGACAATTCGACGAGGCCATCCCCCGGTTTCGAAAGGTCCTGGCCCGAAATCCCAAGAGTGAATCCGCGTTGGAAGGCTTGGGCCGCGGCCTGTACGCCAAGGGGGACTACAAGGCGGCCGCGGGTCGATTCAAGCGCGCCCTGGAGATCAACGCCAAGAATCGAGAGGCCAAGACGTGGCTCGGGTTCGCCTACTTCCGGGAGGGGAAATTCTCAGAGGCCGAGAAGCTGTTGGGAGGCTTTGGACGGATCGGCGTCGAGATCAAAAAACAGGGGGAAGGTCTCCTGGTTGTGCGTGTCCTCGAAGGCTCCCCGGCCGCGAAAGCGGGTTTGATCGGGGGGGACGAGGTTCGCGCAATCAACGGAGAAACCGTTCAGGACATCCCGACCTTTATCCCGCAGGATTGGGGAGGCGGGAATCGGGGGCCGGGCCGCTCTCCGTATCCGGAGGGGCGGGACGACAATCGTCATCAACGTGACGCCGGAGAAGGATCCCAAACTGGTGCGCCCGGCGTTTGATCGATGGCTCGCAAATCGATACCCCGGCAGGCGGTGGAAATCCGGGACTTCGACGCCCTCCGTCCCGGCCGGCCCGCCCAAGACCGTCGTCCGGGCGACGGAACCGGCCAAAGAGTCCGGATGGAAATCTTTGGGCACGGGCTTCCTCCTGCGGGGCACTTCACACATCCTCACCAAGTTCCACGTCGTCCAGGGCGCGTCGCGCGTCCAGGTGCCGTTCCCCTCGGGCGAGGTCTATCCCGGCCGCGTCGAGGCGAGGGACGCCAACAACGACCTGGCCATCGTCCGCCTGAAAGGGATGCCGCCGAAGGGCGGGGGATTTGTTCCCGATTTGGCAAGCCGGGTGGAGGTGGGAGAGCGCATCCACGCCATCGGCTACCCGCTGGGCGCGGGTCTCAGCCGGAAGCCGAGCATCGTCTCCGGCCAGGTGAGCGCGGAGATCGGCCTCAACGACAACATCGCTCAGTTCCGGATGACCGCCCCCATCAACGAGGGAAACAGCGGCGGCCCCGTGGTCAACGAGCGGGGCGTTCTCATCGGAATCGCGTCCTCGGGGCTGGTCCGGCAGGGCGTCGAGGCCATCCGGTTCGCGACGAAGATCTCGGCCGCGTCCTTGCTCCTCGGCCAGACCCGCCTGGCGCGGAAATTCTCGATCTCGGTTCAGCCCAAGGAAGCCCCCCCGAAGACGCCCCAGGCGATCTTTCGGAAATTCTCGCCCTACGTCGTCCTCATCGAAACCCGGTAGGTCACTGAGCTGGAGATGTGGCGCGCCCCGTTCCCGGGCGATGGGCCGGCGTCATGCAACGTGCGGCGGTTTCAGGCCCCGAGCGTTTTCGCGATCACCCCGGCGATCCGCTGAACCTGCTCCTTAGCCAGCTCCGGGTACATGGGAAGCGAGAGGACCTCCGCGGCCGCGCGCTCCGACTCGGGGAAGTCGCCCGCCCGGCCTCCCTGGTCCTCGAGGGCGGGTTGGAGGTGAAGGGGCGGGGTGTAATGGAGACCCGTTTCGATGCCTTCCCGCGTGAGCGCCTCGCGGAGGCGGTCCCGCTCGGGCGTTCGAATCACGTAGAGGTGATAGACGCACCGCCGCCCTTCAGGCGCCGCGGGAAGCACGAGGGGCAGGCCGTCGAGGGCCTCGCGATACCACCGGGCCGCTTGCCGGCGCTCCTCCGTCCACGCCTCCAGGTGTTTCAGCTTCACCGCCAGGACGGCGGCCTGGAGGGCGTCCAGGCGGTCGTTGGTCCCGATCTCCCCGTGGAGGTATTTTGCGCTCCGGCCGTGGTTGCTGGTCTTGCGCATCCGGTCCGCCGCTTCTTCGTTTCCCGTGACGACGGCGCCGGCGTCTCCGACCGCGCCCAGGTTCTTGCTGGGAAAGAAGCTGAAGCATCCCGCGTCCCCCAAGGATCCCGCGCGCCTTCCGAGAACCTCCGCCCCGTGGGCCTGGGCGGCGTCCTCGATGACGAGCAGGCCCTCGCGGTTCGCGATCTCCAAAATGGCGGACATGTCGGCGGGCAGGCCGAACAGGTGAACCGGCATGACGGCCTTGGTCGCGGAGGTCAGGGCGTTTCGGATCCCTTCGGGAGCGATGCACATCGTCTCGGGATCGATATCAGCGAAGACGGGCTTCGCCCCCACGTGCCAGATGGAAGCCGCCGTGGCGATGAAGGTGAAGGCCGGCGTCACGACTTCGTCGCCGGGTCCGACGCCCAGGCACCGAAGCGCGTGGATGAGCGCCGCGGTTCCGGACGAGACGCCCACACAGAACGGGGCGCCGCAGAACCGGGCGAAGCGCGTTTCGAACTCGAGGACGGCCGGCCCGCCGATATAGCGGCCGGAGGGGAGAACGGCGTGGACGGCTTCTTCGATCTCTCCCTGAATCCTTCGGTATTGAGCTTGAACGTCACACAGCGGAATGGCTTCCGGCGAACTCACGGGGGAATCTCCCGGGACGAAAAGGAAGGGTCAGGGTTGGCGAACCGGTTTGGACGCCGAATGTCTCCCGTCCTGGATGAATCCCCTGAACCGTTCAAGGTTCTCGTTTGTTTCAAGGCGGGGGGACATGGAAAGAGACCCGAGAACAAGAACACCGCGCAAGGTTTTCCCGAAGGGCAAGGCAACGAGCGGACGAGTTAAAAGCGAACCCCCAACCCGCCCAAGTACATGAACGGTCCGAGGTTCAATTTGTCGTCACGGGCGTTGGTGTTCGTATCGAACACGGCGTAAAAATCGCGGAGCTCGCCCAACAGAAAGACCCTCGAGCTGATGTTGAACGCGCCGCCGCCGACCCCGTGGTAGCCCACGTTGGAAAAGTTCCGATTTTCACTGGCCTGGTTGGCGACCTGCGAGACGCCGTTGGCCAGCTTCACCTCGCGATTGAGGTTGTACCATCCGAGCCCGAGGCCAGCGTAGAAGTCGAACCGCTTGATCGGCCAGTGCACTTTCGCGGTGACGAGGCCGTAGAACGTTTTGAATTTTACGTCCCCGTCGAGCAGGACCCCCGTGGTGGTCGTTTTGTTGAGATTGGTTTGCTGGCCGCCGAAGTATCCGAATGTTCCGGAGAGGCTGAAGTGCTTGTGGAACCGGTAGGCCGCCTCGCTCTCGTAACTAACGGAGTTGAAATCCTTCGCGTCGAACGCGCCGATGGCGGCTGTCGAGTCGAAATATTCGCTGCTGACTTGCCGATCCACATAGCCGCCCTTGACGGCGAGGGAAAGGCCGATCAGATCCCCGCCCGGGGCGGGGCGGGCCTGGAGGATCTGCCGCCGGAATAACTGCAAGGACCGCTGTTCCCCGGGATCTTTGTACTGGGCCAGCGCGCGGTCCACCGAACGCAGGGCTTCGTCCCATTTGGCCTGCTGGTATTGGGCGAGGGCCAGGTTGGACAGGGCCCGCAATTTCGGGTCCGAGACCTTCCGGAAGATTTTTTCGGCTTCCGCGAAGCGGTTCTGAATCAGCAGGATCACCCCCCGGTTCAGGATGGCGTCCTGGAAGTCGGATCGCAGGCGCAGGGCGGTTTGAACGGATTCCAGGGCCTGTTTCAATTGCTGCTGCCGGATGAGGGCGCTGGCGAGGTTGTTGTGATAAATCGCTTCGCCGGGATCCAGCTTCGACGCGGCCGTGAACTCCCGCGAAGCCCGGGCCAGCTTGCCCTGGAAATAATAAGCGGACCCCAGATCGGAATGAATGGCGGCCGAGTCGGGCATGGCCTGGACCACCCGCTCCATGAGCCGGACCGCCTGAGCGAGTTTGCCCGCCTTCAGGGCGTTGAAACCGTCCAGGTATTCTTTCGGAAAGATCTCGGAGAGGGCCGGCCGCACCGGAATCATGGCCAGCAGCAGGAGAAGCGCAAGAATGCCTCCGCCCCAACTCCGCCGCGCCATCCAAGTTCGCATTCGATTTCCTCTGCTTGAAGAAATCAGGGCCGGGCGCCCTGATGATCCATGCAATCCATCGCTACCAGTTGAGATATTATGTTGAATTTCACCTAACTTCAAGGAAATTATTCATAATCCTATGAGACTGAACGACTTGCCGGATTAAGCGGTTGAGTTTTCCGGTCCGCGGCCCGGAAATCCGTGGGCCGGCGACCCCTTCATGGGGCCTCTCCGGGGGGTGAGTGTTCGGCGGGTGACAAACGGCCGACGCGAGCCTACCGGGGTTTTCTTCATCCGGCCGCTAAAGCATCAGCAGCTTCAGCGAGCCCGAGAGGGCGATGATCAGAATGACCGAATTGAACACGCGGTTGGAAACCGCCTTGTGGGCTTGGAAACCCAGATAGGCCCCGACCGCGAGGAGGGGGACGGTGTAAGCGGCCCACAGAATGATCTGCGGGTCGGTGATGTCCGCATACAGGTACGTCCCCAGCTTGAAGACGTTCGTAATGCCGAACAAGCCGAACCCCGTCGCGACCACGGCCCCCTTCTTGAGTCCGCTGGAGACGAAATAGGGCGTTGTAATCACCCCGCCCGAATGCGCCGCCGTCGTGCTGAATCCCGCCAGCATCCCGACCAGGTGTCCGGTGGTTCGGGTCGGCGGGACATAGGTGATTTCGGACCGTCGAATCAGCTTGATGATGTGGTAGAGGGAATAGAAGAACGCGAAGCCGCCGATCAGGTAGCGGATGCCGGCGTCGGAGAGGTAGGCCAGCAGCGCAGTCCCCCCGATTGTGCCGACCGCCATGCTGGGGAGGAGGGCCAGGACGAACCTGCCGTCCCATTTTTTCCAGAAGAAGTAAACCACCATCAGGTCGCCCAGGACCATCAGCGGGGCGATGATCCCCATCGCCAACCGGGCCGAGACCAACAGCGTCAGAATGGGAGCGATGACCATCCCGATGCCGCCACCAAAGCTGGTTTTGAAAAATCCTGTCAGAAAGCTAGCCAGCACGAATGCCAGCAGGGTGTCAAAGGTTGGTTCCATCTTAGAGTGGTTCTGTCCTTTTTGACTAAATCAGAAAAAAAGCTTGAGGGCGCCCCCGATGGCCAGAATGAGCACAACGCGGTTGAACATCTCGCGGGAGACCGTCCGGTTTACCCACCGACCTGCGAACCCGCCCAGGACCGCGATGGGGAGCACGGTGAGCGTCCACCCGATGAT